>Ga0307509_10004938_pt1 | contig 18878 bp, 17 predicted proteins | sample 10_EM_MG_FD_202245 | JGI IMG/M metagenome (GOLD analysis project Ga0307509, IMG submission 202245) | Populus trichocarpa ectomycorrhiza microbial communities from riparian zone in the Pacific Northwest, United States - 10_EM | ecosystem: Host-associated > Plants > Roots > Unclassified | place...
GAACCTTCGAGTTTCTCTACGAGGATGGCGCGTTCTTCTTCATCGAGATGAACACCCGGCTGCAGGTCGAGCACCCGGTGACCGAGATGACGACCGGCATCGACATCGTCCAGCAGCAGATCCGCGTGGCGCGCGGCGAGCGCCTGACCTTGGCGCAGGCAGACATCGCCTGCGTCGGCCACGCGCTCGAATGCCGCATCAACGCCGAGGACCCCGAGACCTTTGCACCGTCGCCCGGACTGATCACCGGCTGGGGGCTGCCCGGCGGCTTCGGCGTGCGTGTCGACAGCCACGCGAGCGCCGGTTACCGCGTGCCGCCGTACTACGACTCGATGATCGCCAAGCTGATCGTTCACGGCGCGACGCGCGACGACGCGCTCGAGCGCATGCGCCTGGCGCTGGCCGAGATGCGCGTCGACGGCATCGCGACGAACCTGCCGCTGCACCGCCGAATCGCGCAAGAGCCGGGCTTCGCGGCCGGCGGTGTGGACATCCATCACCTCGAACGCTGGTTGCAGCAGCGGAGCGCTGCATGAGCAGCGCCGGCGAACCCTCCATCAGCGTGCTCGGGACCAGCGCCTTGCTGTTCGAGGCGCCGGGCCACACGATGACGCTGCCGGACCAGCAGCGCATCTGGGCACTCGCACGCGAGGCCGGGCGTTGGCCCGACGTGCGCGAGGCCGTGCCGGGCATGAACAACCTGATGCTGAGCTTCGTGCGCGCACCGCGCGCGCTGGCCGAGCTGCGCGCGCGCCTGCTGGCCGCGTGGGCCGTGGCACAGCCGCTGCCGCTCGAAGGCCGCGTCATCGAACTGCCGGTGGTCTATGGCGGCGACGGTGGCCCGCACATGGCCGACGTCGTCGCGCACACCGGCCTGTCGATCGACCAGATCGTCGAGATCCACAGCGCGCCGGCGTATCCGGTCTATGCGCTGGGCAGCCACCCCGGCTACTGCTATCTGGGCGGCATGGATGCACGCATCGCCACGCCGCGCCGCAAGGTGCCAGTCGTCAGCATCCCCGGCGGTGCGGTGTCGATCGGCGGCGCGCAGACCGGCGTGTCGGCGTCGACCGGCCCGAGCGGCTGGAACACGATAGGCCGCACCGCCATGCGCTTCTTCGATTCGACCCAAGACCCGCCGGCCTTGCTGCAGCCGGGCGACACGCTGCGCTTTCGCGTGCAGAAGGTGATTCGATGATCGAGCTCCTGTCGGCGAGCGCGCTGGCCACCGTGCAAGACCTGGGGCGCCTCGGCGCGCTGCGCTGGGGCGTGGGCACCTCGGGTGCGATGGACCCGCTCGCGCTCGCGGCCGGCAACCTGCTGCTGGGCAACGAGGCGGGCGCGGCAGCGATCGAGGTGCCGGTGTTCCCGTTCCAGGTGCGCTTCACCGACGGCGGCGCGTTCGCGCTGACCGGTGCCGACTGCGCCGCGCGGCTCGATGACGTGCCGCTGCTGCCCTGGTGGGTGGGCGAAGCCCGTGCCGGCCAGGTGCTGACCCTGGCCCTGCCGCGCGCCGGCGCGTGGCGCGCCAGCCGCGCCTACCTGTGCCTGCCCGGCGGTGTCGACGTGCCCGCGGTGCTGGGCTCGCGCAGCACGCAGCTGCGCGGCGACTTTGGCGGACATGAAGGGCGCACGCTGCGCCAGGGCGACGTGCTGCGCGCGGGGGCGGCGGAATCGTCGAGCATGCCTGTCGGCGGCTTCGGCCTGGTCCCGCCCGCGCTCGCGCTGCCGCTGCAGGTCGACGGCGTGCCGGCGATGCGCGTGTTGCCGGCGGCCGAATACATGCACTACACCGAGACCTCGCGCGCCGCGTTCTGGGCCGGCGAGTGGAAGATCACCTCGCAAAGCGATCGCTACGGCTACCGCCTGGCCGGGACAAAGCTGGAGGCCAGCACCAGCGTCGAGATGCGCTCGCACGGCATCGTGCCCGGCGTGATCCAGGTGCCGCCGGGCGGACAACCGATCGTGCAGATGCGCGACGCCCAGCCGTCGGGCGGCTACCCGAAGCTCGGCACCGTGATCGAGGCCGACCTGTGGCGTCTCGGGCAGGCGCCGATCGGCAGCCGGGTGCGCTTCATCGAAACCACCTGGGACGAGGCGGTCGCCGCGCTCGACCAGATGCAAGCCTGGCTCGCGAACGTGCAACGGCTGGTCGGGCTGTACCGGCGCCAGCAGGCCAGGAGCTGAGCATGCTGATCGATTCTCTTCAGCAACTCGCGACATCGCTGGCCGATGCCGGCATCGGTCTGCTCGAGTTGCGCGGACCGGGCGTGCTGCTGCGCCTGGGTCGTGACGCGGCCGATGTCGCGGCGGGGGTCGAACCAAGCGTGTCGACGCCCGGCCCGTCGCGACCCACGCCATCGTCCGGCACGACGGTGACCGCGCCCGCTGCCGGGGTCTTCCTCCACACCCACCCGATGCAATCGAACCCGTTGGCGCCCGTCGGTGCGCCGGTGCGAGCAGGTGCACCGATCGGCTTGCTGCAGATCGGCGCGCTGCTGTTGCCGGTGACTGCGCCGCGGGCAGCGGTCGTCGCCGGCCTGCTTGTCGCGCACGGGGCGACGGTGGGCTACGGCACAGCGCTCGTGGAGCTGGCCCCCGATTGACCGTCACGCAAGGACACTCTCGATGGACATCGATCTGAACGCCGACCTCGGCGAAGGCTACGGTCCCTGGCGCATGGGCGAGGACGAAGCGATGCTCTCGCTGATCTCGTCGGCCAACGTGGCCTGCGGTTTTCACGCCGGCGATTCGCTCATCATGGACCGCACCGCGCGGCTCGCGCTGCAACACGGCGTCGATGTCGGCGCGCACGTGAGCTTTCCGGACCGGCAGGGCTTCGGCCGGCGCCTCATGCAGATCGACACGGCCGAGCTGGCGACGATGGTCACCTACCAGCTCGGCGCGATGGCCGGCATCGCGCGGGCTGCCGGGCATCGCCTGACCCACATGAGCTTTCACGGCGCGCTCGGCAACCTCGCCGCGGCCGACGCGTCGCTCGCCGATCCCTTGCTGCGCGCGATCGCCGCGTTCGACCCGGCGATCATCATCAGCTCGTCCAGCAGCGCGGCGATCGAGGGCGCGGCCGAGCGCTGCGGGCTGCGCGTGGCGAGTGCATTCCTGGCCGATCGCGCCTACACCGACGAAGGCCTGCTGGTGCCGCGCAAGCTGCCCGACTCGGTGATCAAGGACGAGGCCGCGGTGCTCGCGCGCGTTCGCCGCCTGCTGCAGGACGGCACCGTCGTGACCTACAGCGGCCACGTGATCGCGATGCCGATGCGGTCCATCCTCGTGCACGGCGACACGCCCGGCGCGATGGCGCTGGCCCGGGCGATCCGCGCCGAGATCGAGGGCGGCGGCGGCCGCATCGTGCCGATTTCACAGCAGATGGCGGCCAGCGCCTGATGGGAGCGGGTTGGCACCGACATAAGCGCGTCTTATCTCTCCACAGTGATTCCGTCTTGGCGCGAATTCGCGCCGACCGATAAATTGAACATACCGAATCTGGAAGCGACACCATGCCGTTCAGCGACTACAAGACTGCTCTCGTCACCGGCGCCTCGTCCGGCATCGGTGCCGCCGTCGTCGAGCGCCTGCGCGCCGAAGGCCTGCAGGTCCATGCGCTGGCGCGCAGCGCCAAGGCACTCGGCGAACTCGCCGAGCGCACCGGCTGCATCGCCCATGCGATCGACGTGACCGACCTGGCCGGCATCACCCGCCTCACGCAGCAGGTCGAGTTCGACGTGCTCGTCAACAACGCCGGCGTGGACCGCCCGGGTTCGATCCTGAAGGCCGACGCCGAAGGCATCGACCTGCTGATCGACGTGAACCTGCGCGCGGTGCTGCACCTGTGCCGGCTCGTGCTGCCCGGCATGGTGGCGCGCGACCGCGGCCACGTCGTGAACATCAGCTCGATCGCCGGCGCCTACAACTTCAACGGCAACTCGACCTACCACGCGACCAAGGCTGCGGTCAGCATGCTGTCGCGCCAGCTGCGCATCGACGCCTTCGGCAAGCGCGTGCGCGTCACCGAGATCTGCCCGGGCCGCGTCGCCACCGACATCTTCGCCCACGTGCACGGCGACTCGAAAGAGATCCGCGAGAAGTTCATCGACGGCTTCGAGCTGCCGCAGGCCGCCGACATCGCCAACGCGATCGCGTTCGCGATTGCCGCGCCGATCGCGGTGAACATCGGCCACATGGAGATCACGCCGACGATGCAGGTGCCGGGCGGGCTGTCGACCACGCGGCCCGAATCGCCGCGCACCTGACCCCAGCAACGACACGAGCACCCGAGCGCGCCCCGTGAAAGGCTTCGACCTCCTGGCCATCCTGCTGAACCCCGAGTTCGCCCGGATGCTGGCGCACGGCCTGGTGCTGACAGTGGTGATCGCCCTCTGCTCGTGGCTGCTGGCGATGACGCTGGCCTTGCTGCTGCTGACCCTGCGCCTCACACCGAGCACGCTGGTGCAGCGCGCGGTGGCCGCCTATGTGTCGTACCACCGCAATGTGCCGACGCTGGTGCAGCTGATGCTGTGGTACTTCGGCATTTCGAGCCTGCTGCCCGATAACCTGCAAAGCTGGCTGTCCGAGCACAACGCCGAGGCCTTGTTCTCGATCGTCGCGCTGGGCCTGTGCCAGGCCGCGTACTTCAGCGAAGACCTGCGCTCCGGCTTGCGCTCGATCCCCGACGGCCAGGCCGAGGCGGCACGCGCGCTGGGCCATGGCTTCGTCGGCTCGATGCGGCATGTGCTGATGCCGCAGGCGATTCGCAATGCGGTGCCGGCGCTGGTCAACCACAGCGTCTCGCTGTTCAAGAACAGCAGCCTGGCGATGGCCATCGGCGTGGTCGAACTCACCCACGCGGTCAAGGAGATCGAGAGCCAGACCTTCCGCGCGTTCGAGTCGTATCTGGTGGCCACGGTGCTGTACCTGGCGATCTCGCTGCTCATCATGGCGGGCGGTGCCTGGCTCGGCAGGCGCTACAGCGTCGCGGGGGCGAAGTAGGCCATGGCCTTCGTCCTCGACCTCTATGGCATCCTGCGCGACAACTGGTTGCTGCTGCTGATCGGCTCCTACCCGAACGGCCCGCTCGGCGGCATCGCCTGCACGCTGATCCTGTCGGTGCTGGGCATCGCGCTCGCGTTCCCGCTGAGCGTGCTGCTGGCCCTGGCGCGCCTGTCGACCAGCCGGCTTCTGAACTGGCCGGCCACCGCGCTGGTGTACGTCGTGCGCGGCGTGCCGCTGCTGATGGTGATCCTGTGGGTCTACTTTCTGGTGCCGCTGCTGATCGGCCGCAATGTCTCGGGCTTCACGACGATGCTGTGCACGCTCGTGATCTACGAGGGCGCCTACCTGAGCGAAGTCGTGCGCGCCGGCATCCTGGCGCTGCCGCGCGGGCAGATGGAGGCGGCGCGCGCGCTCGGCCACAGCTACCTGGGCGCGATGTGGTCGGTGATCCTGCCCCAGGCGCTCTACAACATGCTGCCCAGCATGCTGAGCCAGTTCGTCTCGACGATCAAGGAGACCACGCTCGGCTACGTGATCAACGTGCAGGAGCTGACCTTCGCGGCGAACCAGATCAACAACCAGCTGCTGACCAAGCCGTTCCACGTCTTCCTGATCCTGGCCGTCAGCTACTTCGTCGTGTGCTGGACGCTGACGCAATGGGCGCAGTGGCTGGAGCGGCGCATCGCGAAGAAGCGGCGCGGCCGGATCGCGCCCAAGCCCTCCGTCAAGGCGCGCGCGGCTGCGCTTGAAGCGCAGCTCGACCACTGACCCGTCACCCTGGAGCCGACGACATGATCACGTTCTCGAACGTCAACAAGTGGTACGGCGACTACCGCGCGCTGACCGACATCAATGCCGAGGTGAAGAAGGGCGAAGTGGTCGTGGTGTGCGGGCCGTCTGGTTCGGGCAAGTCCACACTGATCCGCACCGTCAACCGGCTCGAGGAGATCAAGTCCGGCCAGCTGCTGTTCGACGGCCACGACATCCAGGCGCGGATGAGCAGTCAACAGCTCAACCAGTTGCGCAGCCGCATCGGCTTCGTGTTCCAGAGCTTCAACCTGTTCCCGCACCTGTCGGTGCTCGAGAACATCATGCTCTCGCCGATGAAGGTGCGCGGCGTCAAGCGCGCCGATGCGAAGAGCCGGGCGATGCAGTTGCTGGAACGCGTCGGCCTCGCGGCCAAGGCCGAGTCGTACCCGGCCCAGCTGTCGGGTGGCCAGCAGCAGCGCGTGGCGATCGCGCGCGCGCTGGCGATGGACCCGCCGGCGATGTTGTTCGACGAGCCCACCAGTGCGCTCGACCCCGAGATGGTCGGCGAGGTGCTCGCCGTGATGCGCAGCCTCGCGAAGGACGGCATGACCATGATGTGCGTCACCCACGAGATGAACTTCGCGCGCGAAGTGGCCGACCGGGTCTGGTTCATGGACGCGGGCTGCATCCTCGAAGCCGCCGACCCCGACACCTTCTTTCGCAACCCGCAGCACCCGCGCGCGCAGCGTTTTTTGTCCGACCTGCGGTCGCACTGATTCCACCTTACTCGTCAACCTCTGGAGATCGACATGTCCCGAAAGATCACTCTCGTTGCGCTGGGCCTTTGCGGCCTGGCCGTTGCTGCGCACGCCGATCAATGGCAGGACATCCAGCAGCGCAAGGAGCTGAAATGCGGCACCTTTGCCGACGTGCCGCCGTTCGCCGCGCCCGATCCGAAAACCCGCGAGATGGTCGGCTTCGACGTAGACCTGTGCAACGCACTGGCCAAGCACCTGGGGGTGGTGGCGAAGATCACGCCGCTGTCGGTCGAGGCGCGCGTGCCCGAGGTGAAGATGGGTCGCGTCGACGTCACGGTGGCCAACCTCGCGTACACGCTCAGCCGCGGCGAGCAGATCCAGTTCAGCGACCCGTATTACGTGGCCAAGGAGATGCTGGCGGTCAAGGCCTCGGACCCCGGCACGACCAAGGCCGACTTCAAGGGCAAGCGCATCAGCTCCACGAAGGGTTCGACGTCTGAGCAGTCGATCAAGCTCAACAACTCCGAACCGGTGACGTTCCAGGACACCGGCTCGGCCTACATGGCGGTGCAGCAGAACAAGTCGGTCGGCATGGTCGCCAACACCATGACGATCATCAAGCTCGTGAACCAGTCCAAGACCGGTGGTGTCGAGTTGAAGATGATCAAGGAGCCGATGGCGCTCGAACCCGTCGGTGTCGGCATGAAGAAGGACGAGCCCGCGCTGCTCGCGAAGGTCAACGAGGCGCTGATGACCATGGAAAAAGCCGGCGAGATCGACCAGCTCTGGGCCAAGTGGCTGGGCCCGAACACCGAGTACAAGATGGTCCGCGAAGAGAAGGTCATGCCGCTGAGCAGCCTCAAGTTCGTGCCTTTGCAGTGACCTGACACGCGGCGCTGATCGCCGCGGTCACCGCTCCCCCCAATCGATCCCTGTTCAAGGCGCCCGTTCGTCGGGCGCGGGGATGAGCTCGTCCATTCGATTCGCAACCCTGGAGTAACCTGATGAAGAAAGTCCTGTCCGCGTTGGCCCTCGCATCCGTCCTGTGCGCGACGGCCCATGCCCAGTCGTCCGTCACCGTCTTCGGCACGCTCGACCTCGGCGCCGGCCACGTCAAGAACGGCGCCGGCTCGTACTACCTGTTGAAAGACAACGGAGCCAGCACCAGCAAGATCGCGTTCAAAGGCACCGAAGACCTGGGCGAAGGTCTCTCGGCGATCTTCTGGTTGGAAGGCCAGGTGGATCCGGACGTCGGCACGCAAGGCGGCAGCAACGGCACGGCGACGGCGATGTGGAATCGCCGCTCCACGGTCGGCATGGCCGGCAAGTTCGGTGAGTTTCGCCTCGGCCGCGACTACGTGCCCGCGTTCGGCATCATGGCCGACTTCGACCCGGCCAACACCAACGGCTCGGGCAACGCGCTGAACCTGTGGACCTATCTCGGCAGCGGTGCGGTGACCGAAGTGCGGGCCAACAATGCGGTCAGCTACTTCCTGCCGAGCGACCTGGGAGGGTTCTCGGGGCAGGTCATGGTCGCTCCCAGCGAAGGGCTGGGGGGACAGAAGTATGTCGGTGCGCGATTCGGCTACGCCACCGGTGCCTTGAAGCTGTCTGCCGCGTTCGGCCAGACCGACACGACGAACGCCGACACGCCCAAGTTCAAGACCACGAGCATCGGTGGCTCGTACAACTTCGGTGTCGCCACGCTGGAGGGTTTTGCGAACCACAACACATACGACGTGAAGAAGGCCACCACGGCCTTGCTCGGTGTCGTGGTGCCGGTGGGCACGAGCGAGATTCGCGCGTCGTATCAGAGGCTGAACGCGTCGGGCGGCGGCACCGACGCCAACGATGCGAGCCAGGTCTTCCTCGGCTGCTGGTACTACCTGTCGAAGCGCACGTCGGTGTATGCGAACGTGGCTCGCTTGAGCAACAAGGGTGCTGCCAACTACGTCATCTCGGGCGGACCGGCGATCGGCGCGTTGACGGGCTTCTCCAGCACCGGCTACGAGTTCGGGCTGCGCCACTTCTTCTGAGGCCGTCGCCTCAGACGAACTCGCGGATCAGCCGGTTCACGCGGTCGGGGAACTCGTGGGCAATCCAGTGCGTGCCCTCGGGCAGGCGCTGGATGTCGACGCCCGGCACGAATTCGTCCAGCCCGGTCAGCAGGCCGGGCAACAGTGCACCGTCGCGCTCGCCCCAGATCACGCGCGTCGGCACATTCACGCGCCAGGCGTCGGGCGTGGGCGTCATGGCTTGCACGCCGGGCTCGCCGGGGCCGGGCGGGTGCAGCGGGGTGGCACGGTAGTAGTTGAGCATCGCGTGGAGCGCACCGGGCTCGCGCCAGGCGGTCTTGTAGGCGGCGACCCAAGCCGGGTCGAGCGGCACGCCGCCGATCTCCCACGAAGCGAACATCGCGGCCAGCCGCGCGAAGTCGTTCTCGCTCAGCAATGCTTCGGCCCGCGCGCTGCGGAACAGCAGCGTGTAGCGCATCGCCTCGCGCTGTGCCGGGTTGTGGAGCAGCTCGCGGTAGAGCAGGGCCGGGTGCGGCGAGTTCAGGATGACCAGCCGCGTGACGAGCTCGGGGTGTTGCGCCGCCAGATGCCAGGCGCACACGCCGCCCCAGTCGTGCGCGACCACCGCACACGGGCCACCCGCGACCTCGGTGATGAACTCGCGCAGGTCTTGCACCAGCAGCGCCATGTCGTAGCTCGCGACGGCGGCAGGCTTGTCGGACAGGTTGAAGCCGCGCAGGTCCGGCGCGAGCGCGCGGTGGTCGTGGGCGAACGCGTGCAGCTGCGGCGTCCACGCGCCGCTGAACTCCGGAAAGCCGTGCACGAACACGATGGGCGTGCCGCTGCCCGCGCTCAGGTAATGCAGCCGCGCGCCGCTCAGGTTCACGAAATGGCTGGTGATCATGTCGTCTCTCGATGCCATGCGACTGTGTGGGGCGGTCCGGCGCGCGTCAAATGAATTGCGCGAGCGCAAGGTATCAACGAACTGCATGGCCGGTTGTCGCACGAACGACAGCCCGCCGCGGGTGTGCGGCGTATCTTCGAGCGCACCACCACGAAGGACACGCCATGCATTTCGAGTTCACACCCAAGGTGATCGCGTTGCGCGATCAGCTGCTGAAGTTCATGGACGAGCACGTCTACCCGAACGAGCACCGTCGCGAACAGGAGCTGGCGGCGAACGCGAAGGCCGGCCGCCCCTATGCCGAGCTGCCGATGATGGCCGGCTTGAAGGCCAAGGCGCGCGAGCAAGGCCTGTGGAACCTGTTCCTGCCGCCGCACCCGGGCGACACGCACACCACCACGGGGCTGACCAACCTCGAGTACGCACCGCTGTGCGAGATCATGGGCCGGCGCTACTGGTGCGCCGAGATCTTCAACTGCTCGGCGCCCGACACCGGCAACATGGAAGTGCTCGCGCGCTACGGCACCAAGGCACAGCAGGAACGCTGGCTCACGCCGCTGCTCGCCGGCGAGATCCGCTCGTCGTTCGCGATGACCGAACCCGAGGTGGCGTCCAGCGACGCGACCAACATCCAGTGCAGCATCCGGCGCGAGGGCGACGAGTACGTCATCAACGGCCGCAAGTGGTACATCACCGGCGCGATGAACGAGCGCTGCGAGATCTTCGTGCTGATGGGCAAGACCGACCCCGACAACGCCGACCGGCACAAGCAGCAGTCGATGATCCTCGTGCCCAAGAACACCCCGGGCGTGACCATCGTGCGCGACATGGCGCTGCTGGGTGTCTACGACCCGCCGTTCGGCCACCCCGAGATCGTGTTCGAGAACGTGCGCGTGCCGGCCTCGAACATCTTGCTCGGCGAGGGGCGCGGCTTCGAGATCGCGCAGGGCCGGCTCGGGCCGGGCCGCATCCACCACTGCATGCGTGCGATCGGCATGGCCGAAGCGGCGCTCGAGATGATGTGCCAGCGCCTCGTGTCACGCACCGCGTTCCACAAGCTGCTGGCCGACCAGGGCGTGTGGCGCGAGCGAATTGCCGAGTCGCGCATGCTGATCGAACAATCGCGCTGGATGGTGCTGAACGCGGCCTACCGCATGGACACGGTGGGCAACAAGGTCGCCGCGAAAGAGATCGCGATGATCAAGGTGCTGACGCCGAACAACTGCGCCAAGGTGGTCGACACCGCGATGCAGGCCTTCGGTGCGATGGGCCTGAGCCAGGACACGCTGCTGACGCACTTCTACGCCTACGAGCGCCACCTGCGTGTCGCCGACGGCCCCGACGAAGTGCACCGCAACGCGATCGCGAAGCAAGAGCTGGCCGCCTACCTGTAGCGGTTGGGTATGCGGGTGGGTACGGCGGTTGGCGTCGCGCGCGGCCGCCGCCGGGCCGCCCCAAGGCGGCCGCGACTCGCCTGGCGGGTGGGCCGGTACTCCGGCCCGGGTGCCCCATTCACCCGTCCCGGTTGATCCGCTTGATCAGCCGCGCCAGCGTCGCGTTGGCCACGTCGTTGCCGACCTGGCAGGTGCCCGCGGCCTTGTGGCCGCCGCCGCCGTAGGCCAGCATCAGCTCGCCGACGTTGGTGGCGCTGCTGCGGTCGAGAATCGACTTGCCGCAGGCCAGCACGGTGTTCTTGTTCTGCATCCCGTTCATCACGTGGATGGAGATGTTGCACTGCGGGAACAGTGCGTAGATCATGAAGCGGTTGGTCGCGTAGATGGTGTCTTCGCCACGCAGGTCGAGCACGACGAGGTTGTCGTGCACAGCCGCGCAGCGCTTGATCTGCTGGCGCGCCGGCTCGCCGTGCGCGAAGTACAGGTCGACGCGCTCCTGCACGTCCGGCAGGTCGAGGATCTCGTCGATCGTGTGGTCGCGGCAGTATTCGATCAGGTCCATCATCAGCGAGTAGTTGCTGATGCGGAAGTCGCGGAAGCGGCCCAGCCCGGTGCGCGCGTCCATCAGGTAGTTCAGCAGCACCCAGCCGTTCGGGTCGAGGATGTCGTTGCGCTCATACTGCGCCGAGTCGGCCTTGTCGACCGCTTCCATCATCTCGTCGGTGATGTGCGGGAAGGCGGTCTTCGCGCCGTAGTGGTTGTAGACCACGCGCGCGGCCGAGGGCGCGTCGACCTCGATGATGTGGTTGCTGTGCTTGCCGTTGCGCAGTGTTTCCGACAGGTGGTGGTCGAACGCGAGGTAGGCGCCCGGCACATAGGGCAGGTTGGTCGTGATGTCGTTCGGGCCGACGTCGATCTTGCCGTCCTGCATGTCCTTGGGGTGGACGAACTTGATCTCGTCGATCAGCTTCATCTCGTTGAGCAACACGGCGCAGACCAGGCCGTCGAAGTCGCTGCGGGTGATCAGGCGGTATTTTTGTGGGCTCATGGATGTCGTCTTTCCAGGGTTCCGAGACGGGCATGCCGCAGCAGGCATGGTGCGCTTCCGTGATTTACGGCAGCCGTCGGCGGAACTGAAGGGCGATCTGAGCGGCGCCTGTCGCGCCGGTCGTGCGACGTGCCCGGCTACGACGCTTCGACGCTGGCCAGGTAGCGCGGCGCCCGGCGCGCGCGCGTTGCCTGCTCGAACGCGTAGGCCAGCGCGAGCAGCCGCGCTTCGCTGTTCGCGCCGGCGAAGAAGTTCAGCCCGACCGGCAGGCCGTGCACCTCGCCGGCGGGCACCGTGAGGCTGGGCGTGCCGGCCACGGCCGCCGGCGTGGTGCTGCCACCGCCGACGAAGTGGTCGCCGAGGACGAGGTCGGTGCGCCAGGCCGGGCCGCCGGTCGGGGCGATCAAGGCGTCGAGCCGGTGCGTGCGCAGCTGGGCCGCGATGCCATCGGTCGCGGCGACGCGCAGGCACAGTGCGCGGGCCTCCAGATACTCCGCATCGGTCAACGGGCCCTTGGCCTGGGCCTTGATGAACAGTTCCTGCCCGAACCAGGGCATCTCGCGCGCAGCGTTCTGCTCGTTGAACGCGATCACATCGGCCAGGCTCCTGACCGGCACCTGCGGGCCGAGGCGCGCGAGGTAGGCGTTCAGGTCGGCCTTCAGTTCATAGAGCAGCACGGTCAGCTCGGCATCGCCCACGGTTTCGATGGCCGGCAGCGTGACCGGGTCGACGAGGACGGCGCCGGCCGCCTCCAAGGCCTTGAGCACCGCCGTGAACACGCGGTCGGTGGGCTCGTGGAAACCGAAGAACTGGCGCGCCACGCCCAGGCGCGCGCCTTTCAGCGCGCTCGCGTCCAGCGCGGCGGCATAGTCGACCGGCTGCTCTGTCAGCGCGCCCAGCAGCAATGCGCAATCGCGCACGCTGCGCGCCATCGGGCCGGCGGTGTCCTGGCTGTGTGCGATCGGCACGATGCCGGCGCCGCTGATCAGGCCGACCGTGGGCTTCAGGCCGACCAGACCGCAGAGGGACGACGGGCTGAGGATGGAGCCGTCGGTCTCGGTGCCGACCGCCGCCGCGCACAGGCTGGCGGCGGCTGCGGCGGCCGAGCCCGAACTCGAGCCCGAGGTGCTGCGGTCCAGCGCGTACGGGTTGCGCGTGAGCCCGCCGCGCGCGCTCCAGCCGCTGCTGCTGGCGCTGCTGCGGATGTTGGCCCACTCGCTCAGGTTGGTCTTGCCCAGGATCACGGCGCCCGACGCGCGCAAGCGCCGCACGACGCCCGCGTCTGCGGCCGGGCGGTTGCCCGCCAGCGCGAGCGACCCCGCGGTCGTCTGCATGCGGTCGTGGGTGTCGATGTTGTCCTTGATCAGGATGGGCAGGCCGTGCAGCGGGCCGCGCGAGCCCTTGGCCTTGAGCTCTGCGTCGAGGGCCTGCGCGATCGCCATCGCGTCGGGGTTCAGTTCGATCACGCTGGCCAGTTGCGGGCCGCTGCGGTCGATGCGCGCGATGCGCTCGGTGTAGGCGGCGACCAGCTGGGCGGCGCTGGTGCGGCCGGCGGCCATGTCGGCTTGCAGGTCCGAGAGGCTGCGCTCTTCGATGGCGGTCGTGTTGTTGCTCATGGTCTGCACAGGTTGGGCGTGGAGGGCGCGGGGCAGCAGCAGGGTGGTGCTGGCGGCGAGCAGCGCGCGGCGGTCGGGGTTCATGCGGGCTCCGTGGGGTCGACGAGGCCGGCGCGGATCTGCGCGCGCAGCCAGCGGTTGCCGGGTTCGGCGTCGGCATTCGCATGCCAGTAGAGATAGAGGTCGTTCGCCGTGGCATCGACGGGGAAGGGCAGCAGGCGGTTGCCCAGCGCCGCGTTGGCGGTGCCGGCATAGCGCTCGGGCAGCGTCAGCAACAGGTCGGAGGTGGCGACGAGCTGGCAGGCCGTCCAGTGGTGCTGGCAGCGCACGACGACGCGGCGCTCGTGGCCCAGGCGCTGCAAGGCGAGGTCTTCCAGGCCGGGGCCGCTGCGGCGCGAGCTGCTCATCACGTGGTCGAGTTCGAGGTAGGTGGCCAGATCCAGTGTGTCGCCCACGCGCGGGTGATTGGCGCGCACTGCGACGACCATCTTGCCGCCGGCCAGCCGCTCGTACGACACCTGCGGCACGCGCGGCAGCAGCACGTCGACGACCGCGTCGAGCTCGCCAGTGGCCAGCGCGCCGTGCAGCGCGTCGCGGTCGTGGTGGACGGCGGCCAGCGTCACGGCCGGCGCCTGTGCGCGCACGCGCTGCGCGAGCTCGGGCAGCGTTGCCGACTCGACGATGTGGCGCATGCCGATGCGGAACGAGCGCGTCGAGGTCGCCGGGTCGAACTGCTGCAGCTGGTTCAGCGAGCCCTCAATCTCTTTCAGAGCGCGCCGCACCGGGCCGATCAGCGCGTGCGCCGCGGCGGTGGGTGCCATCACGTGGCCCTCGCGCACGAACAGCGGGTCGCCGACCAGCTCGCGCAGGCGCGCCAGCGCGTGGCTGATCGCCGGTTGCGTGAGGTTCAGCCGCTCGCTCGCGCGGGTGATGCCGCCCTCGGTGTAGATGGCGTCGAGCACGACGAACAGGTTCAGATCGACTCGGCTGACGTTGACCACGGGTGCGCGCGCTGAGGGCGAATGAGCGGGATGCATGACGATAGCGCGCAATCTTCATTGGCGTCAGTCACCATGGCAACATACGCTGATCGACCGCCGCCAGAGCGGGTTCAGGAGACAGATCAGATGAGCGGCCAGTTCAGCGGAACGAGCGCGGTTCAGGAGCGGCACCGTTTCGACGCGGCGGCGCTCGATGTGTGGTTGCGCACGCATGTCGCGGGTTATGCCGGGCCGCTGCAGGTCGCGCAGTTCAAGGGCGGCCAGTCCAACCCGACCTTCTTGCTGACGACACCGGCGCAGACCTACGTGCTGCGTCGCAAACCCCCCGGCAAGCTGCTGCCCTCGGCCCATGCGATCGACCGCGAGTACCGCGTGATGCGTGCGCTCGCAGCGACCAACGTGCCGGTGCCGCGCACCTACGCGCTGTGCGAGGACGAGGCCGTGATCGGCACCGCCTTCTATGTGATGGAGCACGTGCCCGGCCGCATCCTCTGGGACCCGGCACTGCCCGGCATGGCGCCGGCCGAGCGGGCCGCGATCTTCGACAGCATGAACGCGGTGATCGCCGCGCTGCACCAGGTCGATCTGCAGCAGACGGGCTTGGCCGACTTCGGCAAGCCGGGCAACTACTTTTCGCGCCAGATCGGGCGCTGGACGACGCAGTACCGCGCGTCCGAGACCGAGCGCATCGAAGCGATGGACGCGCTGATCGATTGGCTGCCGCAAAACATCCCCGCCGGCGATGCGGTCGCGCTGGTGCATGGCGACTACCGGCTCGACAACCTGGTCTTCCACGTCACCGAGCCGCGCGTGATCGCCGTACTCGACTGGGAGCTGTCCACGCTGGGCCACCCGATGGCCGACTTCGCGTACCACGCGATGGCCTGGGACACGCCGGCCGGCGAGATGCGCGGACTGGCCGGGCTGGACCTGGCCGCGCTGGGCATCCCGAGCGCACGGGCCTACGTCGAGCGCTACTGCGCGCGCGTCGGTGTCGCGATGCCGGCGCGCGGCGAATGGGATTTTTACGTCGCCTACAACCTGTTTCGCGGCGCCGCGATCTGCCAGGGCATCCTGCGCCGTGCGCTCGACGGCTCGGCCAGCAGCCCGCATGCGCTCGCGGCCGGCGCCCGGGCCCGCATGGTGGCCGAGGCCGGTTGGCAGCGCGCGACCGCCAGCACCGGGCAAACCCCCAACTGACGCGGGCGCGCGCCACGCGATAGTCACGACAACTCTGGAGACACACCGTGGCCGACCACCCCTGGATCAAGTCCTACCCGAAAGGCGTGCGCTGGGACGCCGACCTGCCGCTGATGCCGGTGCAGCAGCTGCTGGCCGACGCGGTCAAGCGCTGGCCCGACAACCCGGCGATCGAGTTCATGGGCCGCACGCTCACCTACCGCGAGTTCGGCGAGCTGGCGGATCGCGCCGCCAAGGGCTTTCAAGACCTGGGCGTCGGCCCCGGCGTGCATGTGGGCCTGTACCTGCCGAACACACCGCACTACCCGATTGCGTTCTTCGGTGTGCTCAAGGCCGGCGGCACGGTGGTGAACTACTCGCCGCTCGATGCCGAGCGCGTGCTCGCGCACAAGATCGAGGACAGCGAGACCGACATCCTCGTCACGCTCGACCTCGCGGCGCTGTACCCGCAGATGGGCCGGCTGCTCGGCGCGTCGCGGCTGAAGAAGCTGGTCGTCGGCAACCTCGCCGACTACGCGGCGAATTCGAGTGCGGTGCGCGCCCACATGCAGGCGGCCGGGCAGTTGGCGCCGGTGCCGGTCGACGAGCGCCACGTCGCATTCGAGCAGCTGGTCGCCACCGACGGCCGTTACGAGCCGCACGCGCTCGGCGACCTGACGCAGGCCATCGTCGCGCTGCAATACACCGGCGGCACGACCGGCCTGCCCAAGGGCGCGATGCTGACGCACGCCAACCTCAGCGCCGCCTGTGCTCAGTATTTCGAAACCTCGCAGGGCGAACCGCGCGTGCTGACCGAAGGCGAGGAACGCGTGCTCGTCGTGCTGCCGCTGTTCCACATCTACGCGCTGACCGTGAACCTGCTGTACGGCGTGCGCCTGGGCGCGCTGATGGTGCTGCATGCGCGCTTCGATCTGGACGCCGCGATCAACGACCTGATCGCGAAGAGGATCAGCGTGTTTGCCGGCGTGCCGACCATGTACATGGCGATGGCCAACCACCCCAAGGTCAAGGCCGGCGAGCTGCGCTCGCTGAAGTTCTGCGGCTCGGGCGGCGCGCCCTTGCCGGTCGAGGTGGCGCAGCGTTTTTACGACCTCACCGGCTCGCAGCTCTGCGAAGGCTGGGGCATGACCGAGACCTCACCGACCGGCACCTTCACGCCGGCGCACGGCATGCGCAAGGCGGGCTCGTGCGGCATGCCCATCCCCAACATCGAGCTGAAGTTCGAGAGCCTGACCGAGCCGGGCACTGATGCCGCACCGGGCGAGCCGGGCGAGTTGTGCATCCGCGGCCCGAACGTGATGAAGGGCTACTGGAAGAACCCCGAGGCCACCGCCAAGGCCATGACGAAAGACGGCTTCTTCCGCAGCGGCGATGTCGCCCGCATGGACGCCGACGGGTTCGTCTTCATCGTCGACCGCACCAAGGACATGCTGCTCTGCGGCGGCTACAACGTCTACCCGCGCGTCATCGAAGAGGCGATCTACGAGCACGCGTCGGTCGAGGAGGTCTGCGTGATCGGCATTCCCGACGCCTACCGCGGCCAGTCGCCCAAGGCCTTCATCAAGCTTAAGAAGGACGCGCCGGCCTTCACGCTCGACGAGCTCAAGGTCTTTCTGAAAGACCGCATCGGCAAGCACGAGATGGTGGCCGAGATGGAGCTGCGTGACGCGCTGCCGAAGTCGCCGGTCGGCAAGCTGCTGAAGAAAGACCTGGTCGACGAAGAAGCCCGCAAGCGCGCCACGGCGACCGCCTGAACCCATCCCTCATTCACACGAAGGACACGCGTCATGAACCACCTCAGCGCGATGGACGCCTCGTTTCTGCACCTCGAGACGCCCGAGATGCCGATGCACGTGGGCAGCCTGCAGATCGTCGACCTGCCGCCGGACCATGCGGGCGACTACTACGAGGATGTGAAGCGCTGGATGGGCTCGCGCATGCACCTCGCGTCGGTGTTCCAGCGCAAGCTCGCGCTGATGCCCTTCGACCTGGCGAACCCGGTCTGGGTCGACGACGAAGACGTCGACCTCGACTACCACGTGCGCCACGTGATCCTGCCGCGGCCGGGCACGCTGGACCAACTCGAGAAGTACGTCGCGCGGCTGCATTCCAGCCTGCTCGACCGCAGCCGCCCGCTGTGGGAGATCTACGTGATCGAGGGGCTGAAGACCGGCCAGGTCGCGATCTACAACAAGATGCATCACGCCGCGATCGATGGCCAGGCCGGTGTCGCGATCACAAAGGCGCTGCTCAGCGCGTCGGCGGTGCCGGCGCCGATCAAGCCGCCGCGGCCGCGCCAGCGCACCAACCAATACCAGCTGGGCGTGGCCGAGCTCGCGGGTGCGGCCATCAGCAATGCGGTGACGCAGTACATCAAGCTGTTCAAGTCGCTGCCCGCGGTCGGCCGCGCGCTGCGCACGATCGCCTACCCGGTGTCCGAGGTCGACGGCAAGCGACACCTGGCGCTGCCGGCGGGCTTGCAGCTCGCGCCGCGCACGCCGTTGAACGTGGCGATCACGAACCAGCGCTCGTTCGCGGCGCGCTCGCTGCCGCTGGCCGAGGTCAAGGCCATGGCCAAGCGCAGCGGCACCAGTCTGAACGACGTGGTGATGGCGATCTGCGCCGGCGCGCTGAAACGCTACCTCGCCGACTACGACTGCACGCCGGACAAGCCGCTGGTCGCCGGCGTGCCGGTGTCGCTGCGCGAAGCCGGCAACACCGACCCGAACAACCAGGTGTCGATGATGATGGTGAGCCTGGCGACGACGACGGCCGACCCGCTCGAGCGCCTGAAGGCGATCAACGCGTCGGCCAAGCTGGGCAAAAAGTTCCAGGGCGACGTGAAGGGCGCGATGCCGACGGACTTCCCGTCGCTGGGCGTGCCGTGGCTGATGTCGGGGCTGGTGTCGCTGTACGGCCGTTCGCGGCTGGCGAACAAGCTGCCGCCGGTCGTCAACGTCGCGATCTCGAACGTGCCGGGGCCGCAGTTCCCGCTCTATTTCGCAGGGGCCAAGCTGGCGAGCTTCTTCCCGGTGTCCATCCCCGGTCACGGCATTGCGCTGAACATGACGGTGCAGAGCTACAACGGCGCGCTCGAGGTCGGCCTGACGGCGTGCCGGCGCGCGATGCCGGACGTCGCCGACCTGGCGGACTACGTGGTCGAGGAGCATCACACGCTGCGC
>Ga0307509_10004939_pt1 | contig 18877 bp, 30 predicted proteins | sample 10_EM_MG_FD_202245 | JGI IMG/M metagenome (GOLD analysis project Ga0307509, IMG submission 202245) | Populus trichocarpa ectomycorrhiza microbial communities from riparian zone in the Pacific Northwest, United States - 10_EM | ecosystem: Host-associated > Plants > Roots > Unclassified | place...
CACGCCGACAAGCGGCGACGGACAGATTACTGAACGCGATATACGACCGGAACATTCTGTATTTTGTGACGTTGGGGACCCAACGATTCGGATTGTCATGCTACTCATCTGACGCATACAGCTGACATGAAATACAACCTGGAGAATGTATGTGGGTGTGAAGGCCTAAGAACCGCCCCCAGACCCGGATCCGGAACCTAGCATGGAATTTATCTGACAGGGTGCAGTATGTGAGCGTTGAACAATTTGGGATCGTGCCGAAGTACGCACATGTTCCAACGATAGGGCTTGTGTGACCTGACTGTCCCCCTCTAACTGGTCGCCAATGGCCTCGTCTCGACTTGGGGGCTGTACAAACGGGGGGTGAGCAAACCATAGGATCACCGACAGAGGGGACGCGAACCTCGTCCGACTTTTTCTTGCCCTTGCTAGCGGCTGTGACGGATGCCTGTCCGCCAGTCGCGTCTTCCCTTGGAACGACGTCGATTAGGAAGTCAAATTGATCGGACTTACTCAACGCCTTCGAGATGTCGGAGCGTGATAGGGTGCGCCTTTTGTTCGAATCCGCGATAATGAAAGCACGGGCCGTGATTTCAGCGATAAAGACTTGTTTGGTTGATAGTCAGGAGGTGAGCGCGCTGACTTGGACACCTGAAACGCTGAAACACTGACTCTCGCAAGCTTTGCAGAAGAGGATGGGGGCTTCGGACGTTGGACCGTGAATTTCAGTAATGATGATACGATGAGACGCGCACCATCTGCAGCGATCATCTTCCGGGACTCGTTAGCGGTCGGATGGCCTCGTACAGAACGGCGAGAACGTACCTTGACATCCGGGTCACTCTTCATGACCTTCTTGATTCTAGCCAGGGGTAGGGGAGGGTGACGGTAATCCGGCGTTTCTTGTTCCGCAACATCGATTTGCCGCCTCCAGAAGGAAGGGAGGAATTCCTGGAGGGGCTCCCCTGGCTGAACGAATGGCTTCGACGGTTGGCTCATTTCACACTCCCTCTGGATGTGATCGACCTTGAGGTAGTATAAGTACAACCAGACCCCGTGGGAGTTTCCTTCGTTCGCCTCTTAACCTTCGATTTGTACCATCCTCGCCATCCCCATTCCTATCCTCACCTCACAGCCAACCAGCTCTTATACGACTCACGATGTCTCTACGTTCACCTTCTTCCTCGTCTCCAAAGTCCTCTTCCATGGAGAAGTGTCCTGGTGCTCCCGATCTCAGAACTCTCGCTTGTCCTGTCTTTCCGCCTTTCGAACTCTACGCGGACGACAGCCTAGAGATACCTTCCATGTCTGAGGGAACCAGCGCCGAAACCAGTCTTGATCTGCAGTCTCCCACACCAGAGTCGACCTCCCGTGTTTTCCAGGTTCTCACGACCTCGCTTAAACGTCCAGGACCACTGCGCGGACGTCCCACCTCGAAGCCAACCAAAGGGTTTGGCTGGATCGACCTCGTGAAGCAGGGCGGCGCTACCCCGGAGCTTCTGCCCCACCCTCACTTCCCCTCCGACAACGAACTTCGTCTGTTCCTCCTCGACTTGGATCCCGAGTCCTCTTCTTCTCTGGTCTCTCATGACAGCGCGGCGTTTGAGGATACAGCAGATGATCTTCCGCCCCCTTGCCTGTTGAACACGTTCAGCTCGTTATCGAAACATAACCACCAAGCTTCTCACTCCCGCTCGCGATCTCACTCGAGGAATCCCACCACGAAGGACAAACAGCCGCTCACTGAACCGAAAATACCCCAAGATGACGACGTTTTCTTCCACCGCGATCTGCAGACAAGCTCACGGACCTCTCCCAGTGGGAGTATGGTTGGTTAAACCATTTTCTCCACGATTCCATATTCTGATTACGGGTTTCTACAGGGTATGAAGGAAACGGAAGACCAAGAAGACTAGGTGTGACGTAGAAGTACTCTGACGATGTAATACTATTTGGATCCCACCCTGTTTGGGTTGGGGAAGGTTGTGGAGAAACATGCGCTAGACGGGGTCACGATATCGGAAGGATACGCCTAGTGTGGAAGCACCTTCCAGGGGTTCATGATTCCGTGGGGGTCGAACAAATCCTTGATCCTCTTCATCCATTCGATGCTCGTCTGATCCTTACTGTATCCCAATGCACTTGTCTTCGCGTGCCCGATACCGTGTTCGGCGGATACGGATCCGTTGTACGAAGCTAAGTATACCGTCAACGCTCGTTGGTCCTGCAACGTGTCTGAAACTACCCACCAACGAGTTCAAACACGAATGGTTCGACAGCAGCCGTGATCTCTGGGGTATACGCAGCGGCGATCACGTTGAGATGTATGTTGCCTGGGTGGCAGATCAGATGTGAAGATCTGTGGAAGACGACGTTCCCGTACCGTCCCCGAAGTGACCAAAGCTCACGACGTCCTTCACCGCATTCTCGTGAAGTAACCCCTTTGATTGAAGGTGGTCCTTCACCTTGTCGACGATCTCCTTGAACTTGGCGACAGGGACCGAGAAGTCGTACTTGTACGCTTTACCCGCCTTTCCAATGGCCTCGGGGATCCCCTCTCTGATTGCCCACAGGGAGTCGAACTGGGTGGGGGACTGGGCCAATACCCCGGACGTCACTAGACCGGTCTCGGGATCCATCACCTTTTCTAATAGGTCGGACAGTTTCTAGTAAGGGATCACGATTAGAAAGTCCGAGAGATGTTATTGAAGAAGCACGAACCTCCTCATCGTGCTCCTTGTTCCCGCCACTGGTCTCTATGAGGACGAAACATTGGGCACCTTCGGTCTCCTCTTCGCTCAGCCCTTTTCCTTGCCCGTGCTTGGCCGATAGGGAATAGGCGTTTCTGTCCATGTATTCGAATGCGGAAAGGATTTCACCCATATCCTGCTTGACCGTCTTGTAGAGAGGAACGACCTTGTCAAAGCTCGACAGTGCCAGGACGACAGCGTTCGTCGCGGCCGGCATCACTGGGGCAAGGATCGAGACGCCAGTTACAACTCCGAGAGTGCCTTCGGCACCGATGAATATCTGCTTCAGGTCGTATCCTAGGATCCGTTAAATTTCCAACCCCCTCGTAACGAATGAGGAGCCCACCCGTGTTGTCTTTTCGTAATGTGGATAGTTGGTTGAGGATGGTACCGTCTGGTAGCACGACCTCGAGGCCAAGAACCGCTCCGTGTAGTGAGCCGTATCTCAGCAGCCGCAGGCCACCAGCATTGGTGGAGACGTTCCCACCGATGTGGCAACTAAGTACGCAGTTGAGCTGACGGTGTTTGAAAATTGGTGGGAAGAAGCGCACACCTTCCTTTGGCACCGAGATCAATCGGCATGATGTGGTTATGGGGGGCGAGGTAATCAATTAAAGATTGTAAGATACAACCCGCATCCGCCACCAGTATTCCTGATTACTGGGTCAGCGGATTGAGTACGGGGAACGAAAGGTGGAGGTGACACTACCAGAGACGGGGTCGAATGACCTGATTTTGTTCAGGTTCGAGAGATTGAGGATAACCTCATCTCTCACAGGTACACTCCCTCCAACAAGCCCAGTGTTCCCGCCTTGGGGAACGATCCCAATCCTCTTCTCGTTACAGTACTTGACAATTTTGCTCACTTCCTCGGTAGTTCGGGGTTTGAGCACCGTGGTGGACTTTCCCTTGTACTTGCCCATCCAGTCATTGTTGAACGCGGACAGTTCGTCAGGGAGGGTGTTCGACGGAGAGAGGGCGGACAAGATGGAGGATGGGGCGAGAAAGCTGGAGAAATGCGCCAGGTCTTCCTTCGTCACGGAGTTCAGGTTCGATGACACCGCTGTCGAGGCCCATCTTTGGCACAGTGGGCTGGAGGGTGTCCTCCACGCTGGTGCTCGGACGAGGGCCCTTCGTCGAGCGACGGCTGAGAGCATGATTGACTTTGAGAGGAATGCACGATCGATACAGCATTTGACGCCATGAGGCCCGCCCATCACGAACGTGTCGCCCACACCGCGACTTGGTATTCGAAGCCAGCCACACCCTACCCGACGACCGACAATCCCGACATCCCGATGGACCCGACTCGTGCAGGATCCTCGACGCCTTCTCGGAAGCGTTCAAGATGGGAGAACGGCGAGGAGGAGGATATTCCGAGACAGCCTTCGCCAAAACGCGTACCAAGACTCAGACGTTCGAAGATTTCCGATTGCGAACCTTCCTCTTCCTCTACCCCGCCAAGACCCCGTCCAATACCCTCTACAAACAAGCTACATAGCGTGTGTGTTCCACCACGGACGTGCCACCCTCCCATTCTCCCAGCCCGCTCTGTGTTCGTATACGAGAGGCTGAACCAGATCGAGGAGGGGTCCTATGGGGTCGTCTTTCGTGCTCGCGATACAAAAACCGGGGATATCGTCGCGCTCAAGAAGCTGAAACTCGAGGAAGAAAAGCATGGGTTTCCTATCACCGCTCTGAGGGAGATAAACGCGCTCATGGCGTGCCGACACGAACATGTTGTGAACATCCGGGAAGTGGTTGTCGGGGAGACTTTGACTCAGTGAGTCCCATATCAGTTACGGGAGATCACCAGCTCTTCTAATACAAGAAGAGTATACATTGTCATGGATTTTATCGAGCATGACCTGAAGAGCCTGCTTACTGTTATGCCGAACACCTTCCTGCAATCTGAGATCAAGACCCTCTTGCTCCAGTTACTCTCTGCCGTTGCCCATTGCCACAAAAACTGGATCCTGCACAGAGATCTCAAGACGTCCAACCTTTTGATGAACAATCGTGGTCAGATCAAGGTAGCGGATTTTGGACTCGCCCGACGCTACGGCGACCCAGTCGGTGTAGGGGGGTTAACCCAGCTCGTCGTCACACTCTGGTATCGGTACGTCTCCGACACCACTCGCATCGCGACAATAGAGACACAGTGTTGCTCGACAGGGCACCAGAAATCTTACTCGGGGCAACCACCTATTCCACTGCCGTGGACATGTGGTCTGTTGGCTGCATATTCGCCGAACTCATCCTCAAACAGCCGCTGTTCCAAGCGAAGGGTGAAATCGAGATGATATCTATGATATTCAAACTGCTCGGTCCGCCAAGCCGAGATTCATGGCCAGATTATTACACACTCCCGCTCTCCAAACCGATTTCTCTACCACCCTCCCAACCGCCGCAGTTCCGCCACAAGTTCCAGTTTATCAGTGACGCTGGCATCGACCTAATGATGAGGTTTCTTACTTATGACCCAGAGTGCCGAATCACAGCCGAAGAGGCTCTCCAACATTCGTACTTCAAGTATGTGGTTCTCCTGTTCGTCTGAAGGGCTTGAAGCTTGAAGCTTCACAGTGAATCTCCGTATCCCAAACACCCTGACATGTTTGGTTCCTTCCCCTCCGTTGCTGCTGGTGAAAAGTGAGTTAGCCACCCGAACATCGAGAGGATAATGCTCTTACTCTTAGTCACAGACGACGCAAACCGTTCGAGAGTCCTCCTGCGCCCGTCAGGCCGCAGGATTACAAGTTGGTAACTGAGTTCGACGACGTGTAATGTCCGTTATACACACTCATATGAAGTGGTAATGCCATCACGACCTGATATTCCCGAGGAACGAAAATGAGCTGGCGATCGGAGTGCCGTGCTAGGGAGTAGACATCCGGCGCAAGGTTCAGACCAAGCAGCGACCAATATTTTACAGGTTCCCGCGGTTCTACGAGGTGGGTGTGAACAAAGGCTCGCGTCCGCGGAGGCATGTCCCGTACCTTTCGTCTGACTCCTCCAACGTGATGTTAGTCTGGCACCGGTTGTACAACCACCTCGACATATCGCGGCCAGCCCCTGGAACATTAACGTCCGAAGTGTAGGGAGAATAAAGCGAATTGTATGACTGGTGCAGTTTTGCGCGTGACATTTTTCGAGTAGCAGGTTGTGCGTTGAGGATGATGTATTGACGGAGCTCAAATAGGACTCCCACAGCAGGCATGGTCACAAGTATGACATCCTGTTCTGCACACAGGGATGAGAAGCAAATAGCAAAAGGGTCGATGGCGATCTGGAAGATCGACATCTCGCCTTTCTACACGACGAACTTGACCCGCTTGTCCGGGTGTCAACCTATAGGACGTCCGGACCGATGTGTGTGGAAGCGGGGTCACCGACCCGAATCACACTCGATCAAACTCGATCGCGCAACAAGCATTGTTAGGCGCGGAACCGTCCCCCTCGCTTATTCTCTGGAAACATGTCGGGAGGGGTTCCAGGCCCGATCCATCACCACCATCAGCTTGTGCGAACGATGGGTGGGATCGTGTGGGTCTTGGAACCCGAAACCCTGATCGCCCTCCTCCCACGGATGCGTTTGGAGGTACACCGGCGACTGGCATGCGACCCACGTCGGCAGTTGCACGCCCCTTCCATCCCATTTCCTGATCAAACCGCCCCGAACTCCGTTCCTTCCCCCCTGATACATATCATGCTGCGATGTGGCTATCAAGTTGTGGATGCAGCGCGGTTACCGGCTCCGGTCGACACAGCCTCGTCTCGTCCTACATATAGACGTGGTCGCCGTCGAATCTCCTTTTCCCCAGATTAAATAAACGACACTTCTACCTCACCCACCACACCCCGTTCGACATTTGGCCTGGTGCCGACGTCTTATTGCTCTCAACAACAACAACCACCCCACGTTCATCTCTATCATCCTCGATATGTTGTTCACCAAGTCCATCTTTGTTCTTGCCCTCTTGTCTGTCGGTTATGCCCAGTCTGCCCCCTCCCGTCGTGCCTGTGAGTACTTTTGGGTTTCGAACGTCAGCTGTGGTTCGTGACGCGTGAAGTTCTGACCCCTTCTACTTTTGCGCTCGTGGTTAGCTCGCCCCGAGGACATCGAGAGACGCTTCACTTTTCCATGGCAGAACTCCAAAACTCCCCCAGTAGGCCCTAACGGGAAACCCCTCGCGATCGGGTAGGCGATGATTGGAGGACCCGTTCGGATGACCGTGGTGGCGCATTCCCTATTTGTAGTAGCGATATTTCCAGGTGGAGATTCAGCGATGCCTACCATTCACGACGAACGACTCAATTTTGTGTGCCCCGCATGTATGTTTGTGCTCGTGTAAAAAGTTCCTGTTGCTATTCACCGTATACACACGTGCGCTGTACCCATATCGACAATCTCGAGGATCGTGTGACGGGATTTCGTCCCAGACGGCAATATCTAAGCATAATTCGCTGGTAAGGCTTATACGTAGTCTTTCATTTGATTCAATACAATCCTTAGGATACCTGGTGGCGTCGAGGAGGCCAAAGAACTCCCCGATGACACAGGTGGTCCCCTCCATCCGAGGAACTTTTCAGGGTCCGCATCTGGGAGGGGTAGTTGGGATATGAATAGGGTGCGAAACGGTACGGTGATGGTCGCACCTGGGTCGACCCACGCCTCCCACTTGAACACATCCGCTGTGGTGCGAGGGTAGTCGGGTTCTTTAGCAATCTCACGCTTGGGCGGTCGGGGCGGATCGCAAGCAGCTGCACCGGTCGTCCTAGCTACGGAAAGCACACTTAGGTGACCACACCGTGCTCAATATCTTCCGTGCTATCGGATTTGCCTGGAGTTTCTGGAGGTTTTGACTGCAGATATCTTCGTTACTTAAACCAACATTTCCCACCAAGTTCGTGAGTGGCAAGCTGGTATTATAAAAATCACAACAAACTAAGATATCGTTCCAATCTCGACGAGTCTCCCGCTCCGCCCACCAGAACGGGACACGTCCCACAACCATCCGGAATACGAATAAACATGAAGGGTCCGGGAGCTAGGGTTTCGAATGAGTTGCTTTACCCGTCACTCGAATCAGGTGATTCCTTGGCTTCTGTGTGTTGTTTACCCATCCCAGGCAAGACAACCTTCCACATCGCCTTTTCCGAGATCATTTTCTTGACCTGAGTGAGAAGAGATTAGATGATAACACAGTAATCGTGACCGAAATGGCCTCACCTGAGCTTCAATAAGCTCATGCAGTTTTGGTACATCGGCCAGTTGGGCTCGCGAGCCCATGGTAGAGGTCATCTTGAGGTGCAGTGAGATGGACGAGGGGGGTATACTGATTGTTAACGCAGGAAACTCTTGTGATGATACAGGGTGTTGTTTTGTGCTGGTCATGGGTTTAGGAGGCGTGAAGATGATCTAGGAGTGTGGTCAGTTAACTCGGTAGAGAGGTCACATCACCCCCTACTTTGCACGAGAACAACTCTAGAGAGATGATGAGAGAGAGCGGCAGCTTCGCGAAACCTGGGAACGGGTAATTAAATAACACGGTCGTAGACAGCGAAATGAACGCTGTGTCTGTGTAGTTCATGTCGAATTCCACTTGTGGCTGTACGAACGTCAGCCGTGTGTGCCCTGCGTCGAATTTTTATAGGTGCCCACAATTCCTCCATTTGTCTCAGTGATCGTTGCGTTCGAAAGTTGCGGGGCGGATGCGCCTAGGTCGATTGAATGAACGTGAATGGGCCCCTAGACCGCGTTTAGAATTTGAGATGGATGCGTGGCGGTAATGATCGCGGTCGCTCACCAGTAGTGCCTGCGGCCGGACCCGATTTACCAGGTCCTGAACCCGTCTGAGAGCGACCTTCTCCCCGTCCAACCCTAGTTCCGTAGCACGCAGCTTGCATCGGTATTCATCCACTATCTTCTCGGATTCAGTCCAAGCCTCATGGATCGACCTAGCTCCGTTCACCGGGGCATGCGGTCACTCACCTGCTTCACCAATACGTTCAACCATTCCGCAGACTCCACAGAATCTCCATCACGTTCCTCGACCTGCTTCTTCGCCTTTGTCTGAAGGAAGGCGGTCGCGATAAACTTCTCTGCGGAGAAACTCGGCCTGAAGAGGGGTGCGTCCTCTTCGGAGGATTCCTCGAGGAGTTGTGCCGATTTTGAGTCGAAGAAAAGGTATTTGAGAATAAAATAGACGAGGAGAAGGATCGAAACTTGGCCGAGAATGAGACCCTGGGTAAACGTTGGGGTCAAGGTGAAGATGTAGTTGCCCATCGGTGTCGCGACATGAGTGTGAACGCAGCGCGGCCCGCATGCGTTATCCCGATCATTACGTGTTCACGACGGCTTGTACTTAGCCGACCCACAGACCATGACATCACGACGAGATTCAGCATTCCTCGATTTTCTACGGGGAAGAGAGTGGGATACACGACAGGCCAGCGATAGATACCCTGACTGGGGGTACGGAATGTACCTTTTACAAATTTACCTCGAGACAGTAGCGATACAGTCAGATGCAATGCGGGATGTTAGGCTTTAACTTGAGCGGTTTATTAGAATACGACGGTCGTCGCAGAATACGGGGATTGTCCATAGCCCAGGTTGTTACCGGGTGAAGTTGTGCGATTCGTAGATGACGGCCCGTAGTTCGCCGGGGGGAACGTGGCCGGGTCGCTTGGATTCTATTTGTGACACAAGAGATTAGGATCTGGGGACACGAATGTTGCGTGGTGACCCTACATATAGCCTTTGGTGTACCGAAGGCTCGGAAATGATACTCGGGGAAGTAGGAGTCGAAGGTGGTAGGCTTGCGATTTCTGGACCAGCTCCGGGGCGTCGAGCAGCAGCGGCTCGACGACGGCGTATGATCACGTATGCGCCAATCAGTATGGCCACGAGAGCAAGTCCGCCAACGACGCCTGTCAAAAACGGTTCCATGGGACTCGAGGAAACATTCGGAGAGATGTGGAGAACGCACCGCCGACGATGGCACCGACAGGAACAGATTTTTTTGGAGGTACTGACTCGCTACTTAGTTTGTTTGTCGTGTGGTGGAGACTAACACATACCGAGAGCCGCCTTGGCCGCATTGGCGTCCCACATCCCGTGTGCCTATGCGAACCACAGATTAAAATGGCCGTACCACGACGGCTTCAGCGGACGTACCCCGTAGTTTAGATACGCCCAGTGGGGGATGACCGTCTGCGACGGTATATCGAACGGGAAGCTTAATGAACCATTAACCGAAAATTCCAACTGAGTGGAATGCCTTCGTACGTCATTTCCAACTTGTTTGTGCAATACTCAGTCCATACGTTCCATCTATAGGCCGGTCAAACGATTGTATCACGTCGATATGGCTCGTCGACGTACGCGGCTGTGGTTCTATTTTGACAAGTGGCGCAAGCGCAGAAGAGGGACCATGTAACTGTGCTGCAGGCGCAAAGGGTAGCATATGTGGTGCTTTCAGGGCCCCCGTAGTAGTGGTCAGGTTCGAGAGGCGTCACAGTGATAGCTAAAGAGAGAATAAACATTGAGGAGTACATCTGAACACGAATGTTGGACCCACGCTCGTCTTTGCAGGCGGAATACAAGTAGCCCGCCATGTCACACGGAGATTGACCTTTCTCGTTGAACATCTACCAACGAGCTCAGAATCGGGAGAGTGCCTGAACTTGACGAATAGTGCTGACCCAATTGTAGCCATCCAAGCATTTCGCGGATGCCTGTGCCCGAACCAAATGGGCACCGAACGTGGACACCAGAGTTAGGGTCAAGGCGAGGTAGGAAAACATCTGGAGAGAGATGGGGAACCAAGAGGACCATAAGTGCGATCGCCGTTGATGGATTCCTTCATCTCAGGGGAGAGGACGAGAGGGGGAGCCCGGGTCTTCTTGTAGGGGATACACCGCCCGTCAAGAACCTTCTAAACCATTAAAAAAGACGTTTATAGCGTATTCAAGTTGGAGGGGGACAAGCTAGTCCAGGGCAATGGTTATAGTCACAGCCGTCGGGGATCGGAAGGGATCGCGCCGGTCCGGCCACCACCGCCGTGATCCTGTGAGTGGTGAAAAAAATGGCACAGTCCTCACGCTACGCCACGAGTAGATGGCTGAAACTTTTACGGCGTTTGTGGATTGGCCCTCCGCCCCGCTGACCAAATCCCTGGTCGAACGGGCACTAAAATTTCACCCCCAAATAATCAAGATCGGAACTACTCTCCCGAAGGACTTCGACTCCAGCCCACCGACGGAAAGGCTCATACAGTGGAGCGCATACGACTCTATAGATCACGAGCTGACCGCTCGAGGTCCACGCACCGTCATCTCGTCTTCTTACACTTTCAGGAAGGCTTTGATCCGGAAGCACTTCCTCTCCAGGACGATCAATTCCTATGTCACCAAGCACCCTAATTCTCCCCTTGCGCGTGCGGTCCCGCGTACTTGGGAAATCGAACTCACCTTTGCGGACGAACTCGACGAGATGTGGACGGACGAGCTGTTCGATCTCGCCGAGTTCTTGGAAGAGTCTCGCTGGTGTATCTTGAAACCGGGCATGGCGGACCGAGGGATGGGCATCCGGTTGTTCGACTCAAAGGACGGGCTGCTGTCTGTGTTTGAAAAGTTTGAGGAAAACGAAGACGCAGAAGACGAGGACGATGACGATACTGGTGTTGTTGTCTCTCAGCTCCGTCATTTCGTCGTCCAGGTTTGTCCTCAGGACTCTGGTTACCCGGCCTCACTCTCACACGAATTAGGAATACCTTTCGAACCCTCTCCTCTTGGACCCCGAGCAAAGCGCTGGGAAGGCTGTCACCAATCCCCAAGGGCACAAAGCAAGTAATGCGTATCCCGCAACGCCGTATGCCTGTCTCATGCTTCATCCACAAAGTTCCACCTTCGGGTGTATTGCGTCGCTTCCGGTGCTCTTAAGGTCTACCACTATACCAGGATACTGGCTCTCTTCTCCTCCGAGCCCTTCGCCCTGCCAGAAGCCGGCGACTCGAATCCATCGCTAACACCCCACCTAACCAACACGTCGTTGCAGAGGGACCGGGGCGAGACCGGTGTACGACTACTCGATGAATTGGTTGGATGTCAGATCCTCTCCCCGGGGTGGGGTCGCAAGTTCACGGAGGAGGACGTGAAGGATCTCATAAACCAGACGGGCGAGCTTCTTTCGGAAACCTTCAAGGCGGCTCTGGAGAACCCGGTTCACTTTCAGGTAAGCGTTGGCGGTCGCTCCAGATCCCCACCACTCAGACGATTGAACTTTAGCCCCTCCCTAACGCGTTCGAGCTTTTCGGCGTCGACTTTGTGGTGACGTGCGATGATTCGAAACTCCAACCCTACTTGCTCGAGATAAACTCTGAACCAGCCATTGAACTCACCGGCCCACGACTTGCGTGGGTCTTGGAAGATCTATTCGCAAGCGTCGCAGGAATTGCTGTGGGAGATCCTGCCAAGGATGGTGGACACTTATTCAAGCGCTTGGATGTTGAAGTGAGGGGAGAGAGAGGGTGGTAGGCGCGCGGGAGGGTATACTCCAGTCAGGACACAACTTCGTCTATTTCACGGGATCGTCCATCTTCCCAAACAAATAACCACTCAATCCTTTAATCTCGGTTTCTTGCTCGGACCCTCACCCCTCCCCCGATCCCGCCGGTCGCTTGGCTGTTTACCACCTTGTATACGTCGGCGACCGCACTAACGTGACAAAGCAAAAACCACTCACTACTACGAGAAGAGGGTCCACTGGTGATCTTTGGAGATTTCTCGGTGGACCGCACTTGCTTCACGGTCGTGGTGTCGAAACGTTTAAATCGTAATACCACGCAATAGACTTTCAGAACACCAGACTTGTACAGTTGTTTGATGGAGGAGGTGAGCACCGGCGGGGCAAACCGTTCCTCAATCACAACGCGGTCTAAAAAGTGTTTCGCGAACTCGTCACCTCGTCAGGCAGCGGTTTTGGTATGAGCAGTAGACTCAGCGCTCACTTTCTGATCCAGGGCCGCGAGTTGTTCCCAATCAGTCGCTACTACCCTGATGCAACGGTATGTGCCGTGGTAGGTGCGATTTTTACCCTGGTCATCGACGCCACAGAACTCATAGGAGCGCTTCGAGATGGGTTTGTCGTAAAACGGCTCAGCGATTTGGCTTCTCCCGTTGTACACGACTGAAGGCAACGGTACCACGCACCCCCCGCCTTCGTTTGCCCATATGATCCCATGGGGACCGTTTGTGGAGAAAAACTCATCCCCCCTTGACAACTGTTGAGGCTGTGGGCGTACTATAGAGGCTTAGGGCGTACCGTCGTATGACCGCCTTGAGTAGAGGGTAAGATTGGTCAGGACTTTTGAAGTGGGTGAACGTACATTCTTAAATAGACGCTTTTCTTCCGCGCTCATTAGTTCGGGTTCGGGCCGTGGTGGTAGCTCAACCAGCCTGCCATCGAGAAACCCACGAAGGTCGAACTCATCCTTGTTACAGTCAGCTCGCGTCACATCCCCACTGGTGGACAATATGATATGCACACACCGCTTGGGACTGGAGCTGCGCAATGGCCGCCTCTTTCTCTTGCGTTCTCTCATTGAGAGTGGAGCAGAGCTTCTCCACTTCCTGTGTCACATTCAGTGGAATGTCGCGACTTGAGGGAGGTTGGACAGACCTTCTCCAATGCTTCTTTGACCGACACTGCAGCTCGTCTCCCGGACTCCGATTCCTCCAGTTTCGCGCTTAGTGATTGTAGCTCTTGTTCCTGTGCGATCACGATGTTCAATCGCGGACGACGAGAAGCGGAGGGGAGGATATACCGATTCATGTCTACGTTTTTTGCTTTTCTTGAGTTTTACCCCTAGCACAGCAACCTAACAGAAATTGAGAGGGCCGACCGATGCACAAGGAAGGTGCCAACCTCCTCAGGTCCCGGTCGGCGCCCAAGCTCAGACTTCCAATATTTGACCTCTTCCAAGAGACGCTGGATCTTATCGTCCGAAACTCCATGGGCTTCGTCTTCCACCTTTACGGGAGCCCCACTCAGTTGACTCTGTTGGGTTCAGATCGCTTCGCGCTGCATAGGAACGATTCCGCGGCATCTGGCCTCGCCGCACCTGGAGTTGAGCATTCTCGTGCCTCAAGTTTGCGATTTTCTTGTTAAGCAGTGCGATAAGTTCTTGTGCTACTTCCGGGTCAATTCGGTCTTGACCTTGATCCATCTTGGGGGGTGCTTTAAAGATCGATCGATAGGGCTAAGCGTTTCTTCCACATCACGCCGAATGTACTGTTGCACAGGAGATAATTTGTAGGTTGACACAAACGGTCAACCCGTCGTTCCAGACATACAAAGTGCTAGCTATTCGACTTGAGGGATTTACCTAACATACGTTGCCTGCCTCAGCAGGCGCTAATCGAGAAAACAAGATAGCACATGCAGTTTTCTTGGCGCTGGCCGTCGTTAACAATTATCCAGACAACAACCCTGACTTGGGTGGACGAACGGAGTCTTCGCATTCAAATGCCAAGCATTCTGCCTTCAGAGAGCCAGTCTTGTACAGATGTTGAACGAGCGAGACGATCGCTGGGGAGCCGGAATCCCTCTCGACCATGACCCGGTCAAAGAAAGATGCCACAAACTCATCACGCCGTCAGAGGAAGAGGGTAAATTTACACGAGCGCGGCATCTGGTGCTCACCTCCTGACCAAACGACACCAATGTGTCCCAGTCTATTGGAACTTTCTTAATGCACCGGTAGGTCCCGTAGTAGACGTCGGACTTTTCCCCCCTGAAGACCCCGTACGATGAGCCTGTGACGATATTGCCGCGATATGGCTCCGTAAGTTGTGTTTGTCCGTTGTATATCACTGAAGGCAAAGACACCACGAATCGTCCGCCTTTATCTGCCCATTTGATCGCACCAGCTTCCTTGGCGGGAAAAACATGTTTGTCCCTTCGCAGTGTCAGGAAGGGGTCACTATTTTAAGAACGAACGCGCACCTTCTCTTTTCGTGGGAGGAGGAGGGGAGTTCGAGCACGAGATGAGACCGGGAAGCGGCGTTGATTACACACGTCGAAGGTAACGCACCGCTTTAATCCTACGTCCCTCTGCCGTGGTCACGGTTACGGGTTTGGGCTTCGGTGGTAGCTTACCCAGCCCACCACGGAGGAACTCGTAAATGTTGAAGTCGTCCTACGATGGACCAGCGTTACGCCACTGCGAACGGGGGATGTTGTATGCACATACCGGCCGCTGGGATTGGAGTTGTTCAAGAGCCTTTTCTTTCTGTCGCACCTTTTCCTTGAGCTCCTCAATCTCCTACGTGACAATGAGTTGACCGCCCGAACGAGTTGAAGGAGACGTGACGAACCTGCTCCAAACCCTCATCCTCCTCGTCCCTTGCAGCTTTCGCCTCATCCATTTGCGTGAACAGATACTCCGTGCTCTGTCGCTGCGTGATGGTCCCACTTAGGGGTCGATATGACGGAGAGGAAGGAAGGAGCATACCCATTCCTTTTTAAGCAGCCTGTGTTTCTGTATCTTTTCTTCCATTACATCCACCTAATATACAGTGAGAGGGGACCGGGAGTTCACAGTAACGATACTTACCTCTTCTTGGGTCGGTCTCTCCTCAAGCTCCGCCTTCAGGCCGTCTATTTCTTCCAGAAGGTCGTCATAACTCCTCGGGGCGCCGTCATCTCCGCCACTCAGTTGACTCTGTTAAGTTAAAGTTGCGTCAGATCCCACGGGTACCGTTCGGTAGCGTCCGGTCTGGCCGTACCTGAAGTTGTGCGTTCTCGTCCCTCAGGTTCGCGACTTCCTTGGTAAGCTGCGAAATAAGCTCTTGAGAGGCCTTGGAGTCGGTGTCTTGAGGTTGGTCCATGATTTGTTACCAATAGCGAAAGAAAGGGGGGAGAGTGTTAGCGAAGATCGATCATCCTCACCCAGAGGTGTTCAGGAGGCAGTAGGGTCGCGCCGACACCTCAGTCGATTTACTACCAGGTGAAACCCGGACTGCCCTCATAACCCGTAGAAGTGGGATAATCGCCCGGAAATTTATAGGCATGTAAACACACGGCGTTGGCTACCGAACCCCTATCCCGTTGCGGATGCTACAAGAGAACAGTCTCGTCCGAGTAACTTTCCCATTGTGTGTCATATTCTAGCACAGAAAGTCGAGCACGCCACCTGCGGAAAGGATAGTCATTTGGGAGGACACCAATCTAGCGTTGGGTAGGGGCCGCGCTTGGCCATCCTTCGATAAGTCTTTTCAAAGGCCTCAACGTCGAGGTCGTCACAACCCTCGAGGACGATAGCTCGCAGTATCCACCGAGTGTCTACCCCGAGGGGTCCTGGAAGAGCGCCATCTTGAGAAAGTTCGGGCAGTGGGGGCTAGGGTACTTCCTGTTACAACTGAACAATCCGAAAGAAACAGGCGCACCTCGCATGGCTCCAAGTACCCAATGACGGTGATCATGTGCATAGGTTCCCTCTTCCACGGGGCGGAGTATTTTGGGTTTAAGCACAGAGTTACGTCCACCCATACGCCCCTCCTGCCGGACGAGGCTGGGTCACACAACACGATGAGGGACGTGTCTACATCATAAAAATACACCCTTCCGACATGGTCAACACCGCGCGGGAGTGGAGAGGGGAGGGAGTTACCTTCCATAGAGCCTCAGCTTTTTGTTGGTATGGTCAGACGAAACCTCGGATATCTTGACCAACTGCGTGGACTCAGGCTCAGACATCTGACACGGTGGTTGTGGAAGAGATTGCGATCGCGTTTTCAACTTCGAGTGGGAAACGCGGAGCGGCGGATCAAAAATCCTCCGTCGTTCGCAAGCACTTCCGAAACCTCCATGTTCACGCGCCCGGCCAGGATCACGCTCGCAACATGCATTAGACATCTCCGCCGTGGACCAGCCACAGCGTTACGCGTTCCTTTGAGGTTGCACACTGGCCAGTTACAACAAAGGTATTATGCCACCCCTCCACCACAGGTTAATCACAGGTGAGCGAGCCGAGCACGTACCTCCCGCGGTCTGCTGATTCATGGGATTAGTGACTTGGCTGTTGAACAATATCATGCCCTTTCGGATGCGACCATGGACACGTTATGGGAATCTGTAGAAGAACTTTTGGATGTAGAGGGGAACCCAGACTATGAAGTGGAATACAGCGTACGTTGTGATTACGGTCCACACGCGTGGTCTCATGGCTCATTGCTTCCACACTAGAGCGGGGTGTTAACACTCAAGCTGGGTGATCATGGGACGTATGTTGTCAACAAGCAGCCTCCGAATAAACAGATCTGGCTCTCGTCACCGATATCGTAAGCAAAACGTCGAGCCACGACCTCATTCCCACAGATGTGTCTGACTTTGTACAGTGGACCAAAACGATACGATTATTCCGAAGAGAAGGATGACTGGCTCTACTCCCGGGATGGTGTCACTTTGAGTGACCTGCTCGACGGCGAAGTCAGCCAGATAGTCGGCCGACAGGTTGAATTAGGGATACGAAATGTTTCAGAACGTGTTGATTGATCCGCTGGGTCACAGTGTCGAAAGTGAGCGAAGTTATATCGAGCCGTTGGGAGGAAAAAATAGAACGCTGCCAGTAGGGTTTGAACCTACGCTCACAAAGTGAAACAGATGACCTTGAACGGGATTCAAGTCTGTCGCCTTAACCTCTCGGCCATAGCAGCTTGCTGATAAAAGCAAGTTGTATAATCATTGATGCTTTTCGCGAGCAATTGGTTTCACTCGAGGTCGCCTAACTATCCCCCAGAGACCGGTGAGGTCTTGAGATAGGAGTCAGTCGCATCCTGGTTCCATCACTGTGCCGTGGCCGGAAGTTCCCGCCATCGGGGCAGAGTCCCGCGGAACCAGCCTATCCGACGGTGTGGAGTACTTTCAATTTGTCTGGTGCTACCTTGGCTTTTGGGGTGTATCGGTGGCTTACCCCGACGTTAATTTGTGATCGGAACTGCTGGGGTAGAGGCGACCGCAATCAAATATGCGATGTTGCCGGGAAACGAGGTGTGAAACCGTAAATGAGAGAAAGAGCCTCAGGAGTGCAGCAGGGGGAAGGCAATCGGGCGTGGTCCGCAGACTGTGTCGTACTGCCCGAAGATACCTGACCGACCGACTATCTAAAGGGCAATGTACAATGTACCGTGCCCAAGGGTGGGGTTAGTGGAACACGATCCACGAAGATCGTCGGGGAAGCGTGAATACGCGAGGCCCAAGGGCTCAGGCATTGAACGCTCAAGCGTCAAGGAACCCTCGCATCGTCCTGGATTCCGTGTTTCTCTGGGCCTCGGTACACGTTCTCACTTTGTATCGCGGCAACAGAACGTCGACGCCCAAGATAGGGTGCCCCATCGAGGAGCAACGGAAAGATCTCGTCCGACGTACGTCTGGCACATTCAACGCTCATGCCCGGTTCTGACCCTGGCAACGAGAGCATGGAGTCACCAACCGAACTGCAGTCGTTTTGAAGCGATAGAAAAGCTCCGCCCAAACCGCAATCTTGCCCGTGTTTGCCGTGGGGGGGGGATTACCGTGTCCTCTCTGAGGCAACATCCCACGATTCCCGCAGATGTCGACGGGGTGTCGCTCGAAATATTGCCAGGTTACCCAACTGAAGTAACCTCTAGAATACAATTGGCAGCGGGCCTCTGCGTAGGATCAGAGAACCGCTCCGTGTGATCCAGGTGTGGTCGAAGACGGGCAACCCAAGTTGTGACATGCGGCATGAACGCGTACTATTCCCACGATCCACCGCCTAAGATGAGGACGGTTTCGCCACAGTGCTTTTACAGGTCGGGAGTTCCACCCCTCGGGACAGAAACATGTGCCTCCCGTTCTTCTCCTGCCCTTCCTAAACCTTGCGGGTTGGAGGAAGAGGCTCCGGAGGCGGTCGCGCGTCGACTTTCAACTTGAAGCTTCCTTGGCATTGCCGATCCCCCCAATCTCTGTTGTTCGAACTTCGTTTCGAAGACGAGTTTCCCTGAGCCTGGATCCACGCCTTGGTCTTCGTGGCCCCCCCCCCCCCCCCCCCCACGGCGCCGGGGGGGGGGGGGGGGGGCGGGAGGAAGAGCCGGAGAAA
>Ga0307509_10004940_pt1 | contig 18876 bp, 21 predicted proteins | sample 10_EM_MG_FD_202245 | JGI IMG/M metagenome (GOLD analysis project Ga0307509, IMG submission 202245) | Populus trichocarpa ectomycorrhiza microbial communities from riparian zone in the Pacific Northwest, United States - 10_EM | ecosystem: Host-associated > Plants > Roots > Unclassified | place...
TATCTCTCTCAACAAACCCCCTTGCAAAGGACCTTCGTCTCGTTCTTTTGCGTCCATTCATTTGTCCTTATCGCCCACTATATCCGTATCGTACCACCTCTGGTACTTTCACCCTCATTGTTTCCCATGCTCGTTGCTCGGAAGCGCCTTTTCTCCCGAGGCCGCCAGGTCCCGGGCCTTATTGGGGCTGTCGGGGCGTCCCGTGGGTATTGGATATCCGACGAGAGCACCCCGAAGTAAATTATAACTTCTCTCCCCCTTCACGCCGCTTGGCATACCAGTACCATGTACGACTTGACCACCAAAGATTGTACGACCCTAGTTGTCTGTCCCACCCTACGCAGCACTGTGCTGCTATGGCCACCATAGCTACGTTGGGAGATGATCGAACTGATCTGCGGCTTGGCCTTTGGGCGTCGACACGTTCGAAACAACGACGACCATCTCCGTCGTCATCGGGTGGTGCATATTGGATTGTTGAGATGCTGAGGTTTCCGTTTTCGGGTTTGATTGTCCGTTTCGCGCAGTTTTTTACTGGACTGTGCAGTGAGTGTGTGAGCCGGCCGGGTAACCAAGCGGGCCAAAGCTCGACTGGGCTTCACTGCATTTCGTGTTCGGAGGGTTACAGGAAAAAAAGTGTGTATGCCGCACGAGCTGCCAGTGAACATGAAAGGCAGGTAATACACTGTACGCGGTGCCCACCCTGCCCGTAGGATTCTTCCCAGATATCAGGTATCGAGACGGTTGCGAGGGAGAGAGAGTTGGAGTTCCAGTTTCCCCTCCACGATTTCCAGTACTCGAACGTCAACGAATGGGTCCCAGCATCAATGGGACCTGAACACGGATTGGATCAGGCCGCATCAACAGACATACCCCCTCCCCCTTCATTGTTGCCCTTCCACACCCGTCCGGCGACGGACATTTAAGTCTAACATCGGGGGTATAGTGGGGATACGGAAATATACAACCAGCAACTCCGATGTGTACCTTCGGAGAACGGCCACGAGACGTCTTTCAAGGTTTGGACCGCCCGACATCGATGGACATCCTTATAACCGCAGCTTGGGAAAGTTCTGTTCGTTCCCGAGACGGGTACAGACAGTCGCCAGCAATCCGACATCCGAGCTACGTCAGAGATCCAAAGATGCGTAACGCGCGCGGGGGTCGGCTAATAGGCCGTTTCTGCAGTCATGGGTGGTGGTTGGAGTCCGGCGCTGAGATCCGAGAGGGTAGAACGCTGGGCTTGTCCATGTAGTCCGTATCGGACCGTACAGTCGATTACAACCCCACCGAATTTGGGTTGGGTGGTAGGTCGTTGAGCATCAACACAGTCGACGCCTCTGACGGCAACAGACACTCCGGTAATCATCGGGGGAGCAAACAACCAAGTCCGTTTCATATCTCCAACGGGATCAGTCGGGAGTCCGGGACGAACGCTCTCTGATGGTGAAGCCGAGTCCAGGGGAAGGGAAACAGTCAGTTATCGAGGTCAAGGTTGTTTGATGGTAGTGTGGTTAACTAGGAAACAATACTAACGCTTATACACCGTCGCAAAAAACTTTCCGCCCACTTCAGTCGGGATCACCACAGCGAACAAGCGCCCGCTTCGATCCAATCTGGGGGCGAGTCTTGCCAAATTTGGCCCAACGCGGGATCACAGCAGGGTTCTTGTTCTCACCGCCCGATGAGCTTCGTTCGACCGAGTCGAAATCCGATATGCCTACCAGAGGTCAAGAGGCCATGCTCCTGGCCCTATATAACAGGTCCTTTTTCTTGCCCGATCCCCCACACTTTGTCCTCCAACGCCCTCGTCGATATCTCACTGGTCTTCCTTCTCGACCTACACTATTCTCTGCCGAACTCCGTTGCCCTTAGCTCTCAGCCATGACACGCACCAAAACGCTCGAAGCATTCCTCAACCAGGGCGCACAACGAAGCCGCCCCGACGGGCGACGTCAACGACAAGCAGGTCCGGAGGCCTCTCCAAACCGGGGCCGAGAGAAATTACGAACGCGGAGTAGGGCTCTGGAAGGCGCAAGTTATTGTAGGCTTAGCTCCGTCGTGCTCACCATGATCAACGGCTACCTGAAGCTTAACCCTGGTGCCTGCCTCCACAACTTCGAACCCCGAAGGCTTTCATTCGGATGGTCCCCCATGCCATCGACAGCAGATATAGTGACCCTAACGCTTGTTTAAGGACTGTTCTTTAGTACTGGAAGAACACCACCGCTGGCCTGGACCGGGAAGGGCAGCCGGTCGATCCCAGGATCATATCATCGGCTACGCACGTGAGTCCTTGTGTCATCCCTCCTATGGCTCAACGGGAAACTTACCGAATCTTCAGTTCATACAGGGTCCGCTCCAGCAGGAGATGAACCTAGCGGGTCAAAAGCGTGCAAGGAAGTTCGGTACCATACTTCACTTCGTCTATCTCGCCACATTATTGTGGAGTACGACTGGCATCGGTACGGCAGCCCGAACGTCCGTCTTGACCTGTGGAACGGGATTATGCTCAACGTCTTCATCTCTGCCATCAGCAAACGGGTCGTTCGCTTATTTTTGGTTACCCCACTTGTCGAATCTTATGTGGATTCACACCGAATATTTTTTCGACACACTGTTTATGCTTATGTCGTGAATTAAGGGGAAATTAAGCGAAGTATCAGACAGAGTAATCAAAACCCGACCACGTCTAGGCTTTGATGACGTGCAGAAGGGGTGGACCTCACAGCTTCTGTACAGCTCCCTCGTACCATTCAACCACCACACCCTCGACTCCATTGGCCTTGAGAAGAGCGAGAATGTCCAGGGAAGCATCATGCGCGTTCTTGGCGGTGGTGGTAGTGGGATGAGTCGCAATCCAAATCACGACGGGCCCGAGAGTGTCCTTCCCGTCCTCACCATGGGTGACGAAACGAGCTGTCTTGATAGCTGAATAGCAAATCTTCCGAGCTTTCAAGAGTTTGCGGATCTGGGAGCAACAGTGTCCCAGACAGCGTTGAGCGGCGTGTTGAAGACTCCATTGACGGTCTTGGTAGGGAGATGAGGGTGTCTGCCCTTGGGGATGGGGATGGGATTTTCGAGGAGATCCGAACGGAAGAGGGGCTCAGGATGGTTGGGAGAGATACCGTTGTAGTAGGTGGTCCTCTCCCAATCCGAGAGAACGTATGGAGCAATAGCAGTTGCATCCGAGGCGGTGGTGAGTGCAGAGGGAGACGCCTTGCCAAGGGTTGGCGAGGTGGGTGAGGAAAGGGACTTGCAATGGCCGGAGAAGTTGATGGACTCGGGTGTGAACCGAGATGGATCTAAACGCGAAGCGGTGAGTGTGATACACGAGGGAAAAGATGGTAGCACTCACTCAGAGGACCCATGTTCGATGGGTAGATAAGAGGGTGCGGTAAAGCTCGCAGATAGAGATGAGCTGTAGAGTGGTTTAGGGGGGTGAGAAACGGTGCTGATATTCCAGAACACACGATGCTGAGCCTTGCAAGCAGTCACGATCTCGTGCAACCGTGATATATCACCCCCTCTTCTCTCCCCTACGACGCGTCTCACCCACCGTCGGCCGTTCGCAACGCAACTTTCGGACGGATCCATTCTCATTCTCTTCTGAGGTGGGGAAGGACCTCGTCCATCAATTTCTCCGGGATCTCTGGCTCCATACCCTGCGCGATCATCAGCTTCAGGCAGTGACGAAGGCGCTCGGCATCAGGAAAAACCCAAATTCGTAATTTGCCGTAATTAGCGACCGCGGTATCTTATCCCGAGGTCCGAGAGGGTAGAACGCAGGGCTTGTCCATGTAGTGCGTATCGGAATGTACAGCCGATTCCGCACAATCCCACCGAATTCGGGTTAGGTACTAGATCATCGAGCAACAGTCGACGCCTCTGACAGAGACAGATACCCCGGTAATCATCGGGGTGCGAACGAGTAAGTCCGTCCCACATCTCCAACGGGGTCAGTCGGGAGTCCGGGGCGGACGCTGTCTGATGTCGAAGCCAAGTCCAGGGGAAGTAAACCGTAGTTATCGAGGTCAAGGTTGATTGATGACGGTGTGGTTGGGAAACAATACTACTCCCGCAACGTGAGCGCCATGGCCGTTACCGGGGTGCCATACCCTTCCTCTGTGCAACCCACCGCGGCATACCATGTTGCGGCTATTATGGATCGTGTTACAGCAAGTAGCGTCGCAAGTTCCACCGGTAAATCACATCACCTTGCTCGGTTCGCTTATCGATCCAGCGGAACCGAATTGGGTACGCCCTATCCCGTGGCCGTATCTTGCCTCGTGGCTGTCGTACTTGTGTTCGTACCTCTGGGACGATAACGATCGATAACAGCCCATCTCACCAACTACAACCGCCAAAGCTTCCAGAAACGTGAAAGTCATGAATCGAAAGCGACGTCCGACAGGCCCGGCAGCCTACGGAGATTACCCAGATCCCGGTTCGTGTGGGTTGGTACGACACCTTCCGCAACCCTGGCTCACGATCTACCCGCAGCGAAGAGGCACAGGACTGCAGACAGTATAACACTTCTCCTCGATGTTGCGAAAGAGTCCTCCGATTGGTTCCCTCCCCTCAAGTCCGCCCTAGGTGGGGTAAATGCGCTCATCAAACATTACGAGGTATTGGATGAGTGACCGGCTGTCGGGCATGACTGACATGGACACTCGCAGCATTCCGAGGACGTCAAGGAGAAGGTCGAAGATCTCATACCCCAGTTGGAGAGGTTCAAACAGAACATTACCATGACAACGATCGACGGAGACCCCGAGGAGACGGATCGACGCAGAGGATTGACAAGGTACGCGTACCGATTGATGACAGTGCTTTCCGTTCCCAACGACCGTTACAGCACATTCGAAAAAATCGAAGAACTCTCTCAGAAACTGTTGGCAAAGAGCGCCATCGCTCGCCTCGTAGACAAGGGGGGGGGACTCCAAGGTGGTAGCAAGACTCATCGAGCGGCTTCGAGAGGCCATTCTCTGCTATCAGGTAGGCGGTCATTGCGCCTCAATTTGGGGTATCATTGACGGGGAAGCAGATATCACAACAGCAAGCAATCTACAATCAAATAACTCACCTTACAGTAGGGTCTCCCTGATCGTTTCTGTAGTCTGTCCTGACCCATTTCTCAAGGCATCATTTGATGCGCACTTGAAGCTTCAAGAGGTAATCCACTGCAGTGTGCTTGTTGGAGTACATACTGACAATTGAATAGAAACCCCCAGCAGTAAAGTGCAAGCTGGGATCTGTTCTGGCACGGCTGGATAGACTCAGAAATGCCCCTTGGAAAGAACTCCAACATGAGCGGTGGGCAAAGTTATTTGAGTGAGCAACTGGAAGTAGCCGCCATCAGTGACCATGTTAATTCCCTCCTAGTGATCTCAGACCCATCAGGGACAGAGAAAAAGAGTTCCATGAACATATTTCAACCGAGGGATATGTGGAAGAGGAAGGGGATGTTTTAGTTGCCTCTGGGTTAATGGATGATCTTTTGGATCTTGCTCTTGAGTACCAGGTTAGTAGTACTCCTGAAAATCTACTGCTCTTGTAGGGTTGCTAAAACTGAGGTGTGTGGATAGATAGCACAACAGCAGGCAGTATATGATCAAAATTGTAGACTGATGGTAAGCCACAGACTAAGTGTTTCTAGCAACTTACCTGACAACAAACTTGGCTTTTAGAACACAGGTCAGATTCACCATGTTTCTGGTTGGTATTCACTCACCCACATGCCTCCCAGCTGATCTGTCAGTGCTGAATCAGTGTTGCCATGCCCCTGGGGCTGGCTACCAACATGGAGATTGCAAAGGCTGCCTCTGAGGTACACGGGAGACTATCCTGAGTGAAATTGAGTCATGGACCAAAGACTTCAAGAAGTCTCCTGTCTTCTGGTTGAATGGGCTGGCTGGTACTGGGAAGTCTGCAATTGCTCAGACAGTCAGTGACCAGGTTTTTGCTGAAGGACTGCTGGGAGCATCTTTCTTTTGCTCACGTGATTTTGGGGACCGCAGCAATCTCCAGTTCATCTTCCCCACACTTGCCTTCCAACTGGCACACAACTACCCAACATTTCAATCCATTCTTATCCTCCTCCTTCAGTCAAATCCAGATGTTGTGCATGAGTCACTCTGCCATCAGATGGAGAAGCTGATAGTTGAGCCACTCAGATCAGCCAATGTTCCAATGATTATCATTATTGATGCTCTTGATGAGTGTAAGGATGAGGAGCCATCATCTGCAATTCTCTCAGTGCTGGGGCGGTTTGTCAAACAGGTTCCCAGAGTCAAGTTTTTTATTACTGGTTGGCCAGAGCCCCAGATCAAGAGTGGATTCCGTCTCCCCCTCCTTGAGGATGCAACAAAAGTCTTTGTTCTACATGATGTCCAACTCTCTTTGGTCAACAATGACATTCAACTGTTCCTGGAGCACAAACTTTCTGAACTTGCACAACGGCATCAACTGGGCAGGTGGCCAAGCAGTGAACACATCAATCCGTTGTGTTACAGAGCAGCTGGACTCTTTGTTTATGCTGTTGCAACAGTCAAGTTTCTGGATAGCAGCATCCACCTCCCAAAAAGGCGACTTGATGTGATTGTAAACCTTCCAGAGTGTACAGTTGCTGAGGGAAAGACACACATCAAGCCCAACACAACCCTTGATTCACTATACACATCAATTCTCCAGGTGGCCTTTAGTGAAGGAGACCTTGAGGTGGATTCCAGGATCCGGTCTACCATTGGTGCCATTGTCCTGCTTGTAAACCCCCTTCCACCATCTGGGATTGCCAAAATTATTGGTCTAGATACCAATGAAGTCATACTTCTCCTCAGATTGGTTCAGTCACTACTTGTGTTCAGTGAAGATTTAAACCAGCCAGTGAAACCATTCCAGAAGTCATTTCCTGACTTCATCACTGATCCCTCACGCTGCCTTGATAAAAGGTTCTATATTCCTCCTGGAAATTTGCACCTGGAACTCTCTATTGGTTGCCTAAGGGTGATGAATGATGGGTTGGAACAGAACCTTCTGTCTCTCCCTGATTACTCCCTTAATTCAGAGGTCAGGGGCCTCCAGACTAGGATCAAGGATTGTGTTGGTGCCACACTAGAGTATGCCTGTCAGTCCTGGTACAACCACCTCACCATGGCTCAGGGAGATGTTACTGATGTCATTTCCCACCTCTACCTTTTCCTGGAGAGGAAATTCCTAGCTTGGTTAGAGGTGGTTAGTGTACTTGGAGCTGTTGGGGGAGCTGTTGTTGCATTGGAAAAACTAATTTCCTGGTTACAGGAGGTATGTGTTGACTGTCTCTGGGATGTTACCCCACACTAATGTACAATGAATTAGGTTACCAGGGATGAGCAACTTCTTACCACTGTCAAGGACTATTTTTATTTTGTAACCACCTTTTCCAAGCCCATCACTGTCTCTGCCACCCACATCTACCATTCTGCACTGCAGATGTCCCCTGGATCATCAGTTGTGCAAAAGTTATACTACCACCAGTGCTTTTCCCCCTTACCAAGAGTGGCGGTTGGGCTTGTGGATTCATGGGACTAGAACATGGCAATCTCTGGCATGGCCCAACCTGGTTTGAATACCTCCATCACCTGGTCACCATGTGGCCAGTTTGTTGCTATAATGATAAATGGGGTTGTGGAGGTCCGGGATCCACTTACATTCGAATTGCTCTCCACCTTCCACCCCACACTCACCAAGCCAACCTCTAAATTGATTGGTCCTCTTGCATATTCACCAGATGGATGTTCCCTCGCCTGTGTCTCTGATGTCACCATTGTGATCTGGGATGTCCAAACAGGTGGAGTAGTCAAAGAAATCCAACACCATGTACCCTCATTGTGGTGGTGTGGGGGGGAGATCCAACTTGTGTGGTCATTAGATGGAGGGTTAACCAGTATTGGGTTTCAGGACTCAATGGATTACACCCAGGCTGTGCATACATATGACATTGCATCAGGTGCAGCACTGCCCCCTGTCATACTCCAGCCAGAAGGTGGGCAATACCTCTGGGCCCACAATAAGACTTTTCGGATAATAATGATGGGTAATGAGGGCTGTACCTTCAATACCTTTGAGGTTGGCTACACTCTGACTAAGATTGAGTCATTCCCTGTCCAGTTGGGGAAACAGAGATGGCAGATTGGGTCCTTCTCTCCAACCACTTATCGTGTTTCCCTTTCAGGACACAGCCAACTTCTCATCTGGGACATCCAGAAATCAGGAGGCTTGTTGAATGAAAAATTCTTTTACAACCACTCTTTCTCTTCTGATGGTGGACACTTTGCAGCTTTCTCTGTGTGTGATGATATCCATATCTGGAAGTACAATGGTGGTCATTATATCCGATGGAGAGAAATTTCAAATTATGTCCCTGATTGCCATGATTTACTATTCTCACCAATCTCACCACTACTCTTGGGTGGTTTTTTGGGAGCTCTCAAACTGTGGTATTTGGGTGGTCCCTCTATAGCTTCCACAACCCATGGCCAGCACCTTGGCATCTTTTCCTCTTCTGGCACTTATATCATAACTGCCAACTATGAGAAAAGTACTGTCACGATTACCAATACATTTTCAAAAACCCCTTCCCAGTATATTGATACCCACATGGAGATATCAGGATTAGCCCTTATTGGCAATGTTCTCTTGGTGATGGGTTTGAAAGTGGCTGTGGCTTGGCTGCTGACAGAAGAGGGGCTGGTAGACAAAATTTTGGACAAGAGGAGAGCAAGCTGTAGTGATGCTATTTGGGAAACACCACTGGGTATTCCAGATGATGCAAACCCCTTGCATGAAGATCAGGTTGGGGTTATTGGATCCCCTAGAACTGCCCCATTCTTCTATGATGCACAGGATACAGCAATGGACCTTAACTTTGACTATATTCTTGATGATTGGGGGCCCTTCTGGTTCATATTTCAAGGTTGGCATCACCTACACAATCACTTTATGGATAGTGCTCCCCTCAAGGACAGGAGGGGGCTGTTGAATGTTACTTTGGAAGAAGGGGGGTGGGTAACAGATCACAAGGGTAAACACCTGTCATGGTTACCCATTGAGTGGGAGATGGGAACAGTAATAGCAGATGGGGAGGGTGGAGAGGTTGTGGGATGGTTCCCTCATGGTATTTCTACGATTCAGTTTGAATCCCCAGGTCACTACTCTATTATTATCAAAACTAGATAGTCAGCTCCCCCCCCCCTAGATTCCAGCATAGTGTCAGATCCATAAATTTCAGCTTGTAAAGTTGACTTCCTGTAGGAATAAACAATAGGCTATCCTGCATGAGAGATCACAGTGAGGGGATAGATCTACCACTTTGCCTTGATGACCTGTATGTGTGCCTGCATAGCCTATTGATCTGACTGGGGTAACAGGGCAAGCAAGATCATATTAAACCAATTTGGTGCCTTGGAGTTCCTTGGGACCAGTGGCCACTACTTTCTACAAATCAGACCCCTGAGTGGGTAATGGCCACAGATGTGGGAGAGAAAGGAAAAGTATATAAGATTTTAAGGTTGAACAATAATATACCTCCCACTTGGTTCCGTCCTTATTGGGTAGCCAATCTCAACAGCTTCAGCCATCCTTCTGCCCTCCCACCATGATGAGTTACCACCTGTAGTGTACTCCCTCCTCTGAAAGATGGGTCTAACAATGGTGTTGGACACCCAGAACAAACACCAAGATTATACTGACCCAAAGTCAATCATGTTCCTCCTCTGTCAAGCCAGGACACTCGACCCCCATTTCCTCAACAGAAGAGTATTGCGTCCCGCACCAGAGGCAGTAGGAATAGTTGCTCCGCAGGTAGTCCAAGACCTGTTCCAATCGTTGTGGTGCCTAAGTGTTATGAGGAGGGGAGTCAGCCCAGAGCCAGAAGGCCTTGTGGGAGCGATGCGCGTGGCACGAGTGCTACACACGATCGTCCAAACGGAGAAATGATACTACGGGGTAAAGGCGCGGGTGCGACGAAATCGATGGTCGGGGAGGGAAACGAGAGGGAACGACTCACACTCAACCACAAATGATCGCTGACTTGAAGTAGTGATTCCTCTGGCCATACTGGAATAGTCTCTACGGGGTCTCCTCCGTCTGAACCCACCCCGGTTCCCATGCGGAGCGGACGTTCGCCATCCTCACCTCCATTGCTTCCGACAGAACCCGAGTTCAGGGGTCGGAGCGCATCAGCTTGCATCTGAGCTTTTAGGCGAGCGGCTGTTCCAGCGTCGGGACCTCCCCCCTGCCCGGACTTTGTACTATCCGAAGCACCTGGGTCTGAAATTCCCAAGGATGAGGAAGACAGGAACTCTTCCAAAGCCTCCAGTAACCCTGGCGGAAATGATTCCGGATTCGTGGGGTCAAGCCAGAATCGGTTGAACTAGGAAGGAGGTAAGGCAAGGCAAGAGAAGGATATCCACGAAAGAAGTTTGCCTCCTAATCTGGGGCCCAGACGTACCTTGACATCAGCCTTCGCGTCTAAATTGACACAAGTAGTCCTCGCATGTCTCAGCCTGCCTTCCGCTCTTCGATCTTCGTACTCCTTCCGCGCACGGTCCCGGAATTCGTCGGCGTTGAGGACTTCGGATTGCCTGACCATTTTGGACGCACGTTCAAGGGCGCTCGGGGATGGGGGTCGTTTCACTCCACCGATACCGGTCTTGCCTGTCGCGGCACACGGGGAAAGGTTTGCGACACAGATACGTCAGAGCGAAACGGATGGGAGGGGTGTGTCAGGGATCAATCAGACCGTCGGTGATGAGCTGTAAAACTTACCGGACCACTCTTTGATTGACAAGGGTTCGGCGCGATGCTTATACGCAGCGAATGCCGAGGTTCGAGATTCGGGTGGCGGGGTCGGAGCCTCAGCCTCAACATCGCGTTCTCCAGCAACGTCAGGCGTCTCGGTAGTCTGAGCGTTCCCAAGATTCCCGCCAGTGGAAGAGGGAGATGAGCTCTCCTCTAGGCTCTCTCCAAGGCTCTGTCCGGGCTTGAATCCCATCTTCATCATGATCGCCAACGCCTTATTCTGTTTCCCGCTTTCCTTAGCCTCCTCCTGAGCCTTCCGAATTAAACTTGTCTGCAAGCCCTCTTCCCGTGCCTCTACCTCCACTTGTTTCCGGCTCTTTTTCCGATTCTGTTTATCAAGCAGCTGGGACTGTTTTAGAGCCTGTTTCCTCCTGTCAGTATATGATTTCGGCTGTGGAGGCTTCGAAGCCGCCTCGAGTTGGGCCAAGAACTTGTCCGAGAGGTAGTCGCCTTCATCGTCAGACATGGGGATGAGAGCTGGAAGCAACGATAACCACGCGCCGGCTCGATCGAAGCACAGATGACAAAACCCGGAAGTAAAGTTGAATCATAAGGGTCGTATATATTTAAGGTGATCAATACGACACACAGTGGTAACGTTTTTGGCAAGTTTCAACGTATCACGAAAAGAAACGAAAGGCGGCGCCCGACCGTGCAACAACGAAACACAATGGTCCTGGCATCACCGAGGAGTAAATAACACACGCAGCTTGGGAACGAAAACGTAATTTCCCCGTTTGAACCTCTCCGCTTCTAAACGCAGCCGGAAAGGGACCATGACTGAGGGGAGAGAAAGGTGATGGAACGACGGACGTGGAAAGGGAAATCATGAGTACTGTAGGGAGGGGCGTTACAGGGGGGAACAATTTAGGCCTCAGCGACGACGACAGCATCGGGAGCGTTGGTGTCGGTGACATCGTTCTCAACGACGGTATCTTCACGGCGGGCATTGACGGCGACCTTGACGGCGATAGCACGACCACCGACCTCCTTGCCCTGGAGAGCGTCGATGGCCTTCTTTTGTTCAGCCTCGTCACCAACGTCGACGAAACCATACCCCTTGCTTTTTCTAGGCTTACCCCACCTCCTTCGGACGATGCGAGCATTGTTGACCCTGAGGCCCGCATCGGTGAAGAGAGCGGCAAGACCTGCGTCGTCGATATTGAAGCCGAGATTGGCAACGAAGAGGACGGACTTGGAGGGTTCGCCAACTGGGTCCTCACCGGCGGGACGGGGAGGACGGGGGAGACGGGGAGCCCTAAATTTGCGCTGCCTGGGCTTGGAAACACCCTCTGCGGGCGCATCAGTTGTGGGGGCGTCAACGTCAAGAGCGGCGGTCTCTCCTCGAGCAGACCTGCCCTTGTTACGGCGCTAAAGGTAGGGTCAGGATGATGGTGAGGTGGCGGGAACGACGGTGCATACGCTGTTGTTCTTCTTCTTTTTCTTCTTGGGCTTCTCCGCTCCTTCGGTAGCAGGAGCGGCCTCAGCCTTGTCGGTTGTCTCACCATTCGCCTCAGCTTCGGTGACTTCTCCAGGGACGGACTTGGGACCTCGTCTGCCCGCGGACCTCTTCTTGGACCTCTTCGGTCTGCGTTCTCTGACCTTCTCTTCCGCTGGTTTAGCTATCTCGACGATGATCGAGCGACCATCGAGCTCTATCTTGTTCAGAGCCTCGACGGCCTGCTGGGCGGCCTCGATGGTGGCAAGAGCAACGAAACCGTAACCAGCGGAACGACTGCCATGGCGAGACCTGCGCTGGATGACCTGAGCGCTGATACTGTAGATTGAAGGAAAAGATGAGTGGAGAAAGGAGAAGAAAAGCGAGGTGGTGCTGACATGTCACTCTCAACTGGCGCGAAGAAGGCCTTCAGCCCTTCATCCGTGGTGGAATACGCAAGATTTCCAGCAAAGACCTGATTACGAGAAGATTAAGGGGGGAAGAGCGGGGGGAAGTTTGGAAATTGAGTTACCTTGAAGACGGGGGTCACGTCTGGGGCCATTGAATCTTGAGCAACGGGAGGCACGCCACTTTCTGGGACTGGGGCGGCGGGGGCGTCAGACATTAGGAGACGTTGAGAGGGTGGGCGAGAGAAATCGAGGGTATTCGTTCAGAAGAAGAGAGTGAACCGGTTTCTTTCCTGTCAAAACTTGGGGGTCGAAGGAAAAAAAGAGAGCGGTGGCAAGCGTGTGAAGGAGGATTAACCGTGGGAACTTTATTCATTCTCCGACCCGGCCGTTGCCATCAAGGGGGTAAGGATCAGTATGGGCGCAGCATGATCCACGGCCAAGGAGGCGGGTCGTTAGCTTGGAGGAGAGCACTCAACGACCGCGAGTCTGATGGGCGTAAACTAACTGCCATGTGCTGCGAGAAAATCAGAATAATGCCAGCGGAGGTCGTGGGTGACGCCCAGAACGGAGGGGCTGATTACCTAAAGGGACTAGGGTTGGCAACCATAAAAGCCAGCCCCGCCCTTATTCCCTTCTTCCTCCTCAACTTGCTCCTTCCCTCCTCTCTCTCTGGCGTCGCTCTCGTCCCAGACACAGTCCACTCTTTATTTCTCCCTCTCTTTGACGACCCTTTGAAGAGATGCCCGCCAAGCTTCTCAACATCTTTGCGCTATCCACGCTCGCTCTCCTCCTATGCTCTTTCGTTCCCTCCCAGACTCTCGCTGTCTCCGTCCGGTCCAACCACCTGGCTAGGCACATCCCCAACCACCACGGCCTCGCCAAGAAGAAGCGTGGTAACAAGCGATGCAGGCCTAGGTCTTCCAGCTCTCCCACCCCTCAACCGACCAACACTCCCGTCAAGGACAACGACCCCCCCAAGACGTCGCCGACCTCCTCGTCTCCCAATAGCATCGAGACCAAGCCCCCGACCAACACCCCCACCGGTCCCGGGAAGCTCGCGATTGCTTGGGCTATGGGCAACGACAAGCGGATTTCTCTCCTTGCCGCCTCCAAGCGTGTCAAGATGTTCCATGTTTGGGCTGCTCAAATCCCAGACGCAGTCAAGGCCACTGGCATCCCCGTCAGCATCATGCTCTGGGGTACCAGCCAAGATAGGATCGACAGCTTCGTCCAGTTCGCTAAGCCCGGCTATGCATCCCACGCCTTCGGATTCAACGAGTGCGTAAATCCGATGACCTTTTCGCTTACGCGCTTAAAACTGATCTGCATTCTCCAGGGTCAACGAGGACACTCAGGCCAAGACCAGTCCCGACAATGCTGTTAGCGTCTGGTACAAGTACCTCAGGCCTCTCGCCAACCAAGGTTACACTCTCGGAAGCCCCGTCACCACCTCCAACCCCAACGGCTTCCCTTGGATGACCGACTTCTTCAACAAGTGCGGCGATGACTGCCACGTCGACGAGGTTGCCATCCACTATTATGACGTCAAGTTCGTTGACTTCAAGGCCTACATCGACAAGTGGGCCGGTTTCGGGAAACCTCTCCGTGTTACCGAGTTCGCCTGCCAGGTTTGCATGCTCCTGTTCCCTATCCTTGCCATAGGCGCTAACCGCTTGCATTGTAGAACTTCAACGGCGGTCCTCAACCCAGCATGGACGAAGTTTGGTCCTTCACCGACCAGTCCATCAAGTTCTTGGAGTCTGACCCCCGAATCCTTTCCTACGCTCCGTTTGGTTTCATGGACGACATGTACAACGTCGCCTATACCAACAAGCTCTTCTCCGACAACGGCTTGAGCGACCTTGGTTGGAAGTACGTCAACGGTAACTAAGGGAGCGTAGTTACCTTTACCCCTTGATCTGTATACCCCCCTGTCATTATTCGAAGTTTCCCGCGAGCCGGTCAGAGTTTTTTTCTATACAGCCGTCCCTCGTATCGGCCGCGGAAGGAGAGGTAGTGGTGCTGGCATTCTCTTCAGTGATTTCTTCCAGCCACCGATATGTATAAGGAGCAGTTACGGCGAATTCTATATCACTGGTTGTTTTGTTTCCACGTTGCTTGTCGTCCGGGAACCATACGACCCGAAGAGGAAATTGCGTTCATCTCTTTCCGGAAGTATCCGGCTTTGGGCGGCAACGGATCCCTCCGCGTGCACTGACGTACCTCCAACGGATCTCAATGAAACATCTCCCACCCACCGTCAAGCAGCTTCTCAAGATCAGGCATCCAAACCCTCCCCCACCGGTGCCAACTCCAAGGCTCAACGCGATACTCAGGTCGACGTTCCTCGACGCGAAACAAAAGAACGCGGAAACCGCTTGGTTGGTGCTAACGGTTCGTCATCGGAGATATCCTGGATTCCATGCTTTGGACGGTCTCTCAGAAAGAGCACACAGACTTGTACGCTGTTGACTGCGAACCTTCCGACATCCGTCGGGCACCTTTACTCTTTCGCGACCAGGAAAGATCCGAGCGATATCTCCACAAGGTACGGCCTCGAGCGGGCGGCCAATACCGCGGCGTTGATGCGTGAGAGCGCGTTCAAGAGCACGATTTTTGTTGGAGTGCCTAGGGTGAGCCCCGATCAGGCAGAGGAGGCGTGTGCGATTTTATCGTTAGCTTTTGGGGCTCACGCGTGTTCGTTTGATTTTTCGGGTCTTTTCCTCAGGTTATCCTCAGTTTGGCAGAGTTCACAAACGCACTGGATGATGACGTTAAGGAGCGTCTCCCAAAAGCCCTCACCAGGTTCGTGTTTCATCGTACACTTCGCGGCGTGTCGTGCGGGAATGCGAGATGATGACCCTCCTGATATCACCAGGACGGAAGACGTGGACACGATCGTCGCACGCGGTCGGATCCTGTGGGATTCGATTTATGAGCCCCACGCGGTCAAACTCCATGATAAATTAAGTTCATATCATCCAGACTTCATGGGTAAGTACATGTGCCCCCACATCGCTACGTTTTTCGTCCCCCCGACCTTCCCCTCCCCTCTGCCTATTTCTTTTGTCTCCGTTTGTTCGGGATCGCTTCGGCCAACAGCGACGCTCCACTCTCCATACTCCACTCCTACACCGGCGCCCCGTTTCACGTTAGGCTTTCCTAGATGAACAGACGGGACGGGAGAAACCCTATGTTTGCTTCGTTCGAACTCTACTCTCTCGATCGCATCTCCAAAGGAAGATGTGGGGAACAAGCAAAAAGCTTTTGTCTTTTCTTTTTCCGGGACTGCGCGCACCTTTTGGCCACTCGTTGCTTCGGCACCGCCCCTGGTTCGATCTCCTTTCCCGTTCCCGCTCCCGTCCCACGTTGTTACGAGGTGGGACGGTGAGAACACAAGGGGGTCACAATCTGGTGGTCCCCGCAGATCCAATCACGATGCGTTTTGTGGTCCCTGTTTCCCCGGTTTCCAATTACCTCCCCCCTCTTCACGCCAAACGCGCGTCCGCTTCTCCCCACCTTTCCCCACTTGCACCCCCATTCATCCATTTACCGTTATACCGTTCCGCGTTACACCGTTCTCCCGGTGTGGACCGAGATGCCATTGTATCGTTATCTATCGATCAGAAATCACATTTTTGGCTCCGGCTCATCTTCCGTTTACTGATCTGCGTTCTGTTTGTTTTCGGTAATCGCCTTTTAAAAACAACACACTCACACCCACACCCACACGCGGTCGCGACCCTGCGAACTTCTGGCACGATCTCGATATCTCGATTCTAGCCTTCATTACCCAAGCCTATGGTTCCGTGCTGTCTCCATTCTCCGTTATTAGTGACGTGAGCCATGGGTCCGCCGACGGAGGCGGGAACGGAGGAGGAGGGGCAAGAGGGTCGGAATCCGCGAATTCTGCTCATCTGTCGCCAACCCCGTCGACGCCTTCTTCTCTCCCACCATCTTCTCTTCTTGCGGGAACGGGCACGAGCACAGACGAGCGGGGAAATCTGAGTCGCGTCATGAGTTCCGTCGTCGGCAGCGCTTGTTTGAGGGCAGAGGGTGGGGTGGAACCTCAATTGACCAGCCACGTTTTTGGCCTATTGAAAGCTCGTGAGGCCGAAGGTCAGGGATACAGGATGAATGAAGAAGACAAGTGGTTGGCGACTGATGCAGGGACAGAGTGGGTTATTAACACCGTGGATTCCATCCTCGATGTTGTCGCACCGGGGGCAAACCAACCAGATCTAGATGCCAAGGCGAAACTGTAGGTAGCCGATTCGAATGTTTTCAATAGACTCCGGAGCGGATGAGAACTTGCGATTGTCACACGGGGTCAGCCTGAAGAAAGAAAGAGAGGTGTTCGATTTTTACAACAAACAACAGGTTTCGACGTACGCCAGAACTATACTACAATTGGACAATATTCACAGATCAGCGATGCGTTTTATCGTATGTACAAACGGGATTGGATGGAAAAGGCACGACCAGCGGGATTATCATCGCTGATGAAACGAAAACGAGGACGAATAAAGAGAAAGGCGTGTGGAAACAGCAAGGGGATCCAGATCTGCAGATGCGCGGGGTGGACACTGACAGGACGCACGCCCGAGTCTTTGATCCCATCGTGTGTGGGGGCGACGGGAAAGGAAATCAAGGGGCGGCAGGATGACAGCTGGCCGGGTGGTTGGACGTGGAGGACGTGGCTCTGGACTCATAGACCGAAAGCGGTGACGAACTGATACAACATCGCCGTCACCGTAACGGTGTCCATCAACGGCGGGTGCATCTGAATCGAGAAGAGAGAGCCGGAAGTAATCAGCAAAACTGAACGGTGTTTACTTGCTGGTACAGCCGCCGCTTTGGCTAGCTCTCACAAGGCAAGGACGCCCCGGAGAGTTGGCTAGCCTTTGCAGGAGGGTGCAGGGAAGGAAAGATCGACAGGGTCCAAGACACTCACCACAATGCCGGCACCAGCAGTCCGAATGTAGTGGAGCTCACGGAAGACGTCTCCAATGTTGTACTTGGTCGGCGTCACCGACTGCAGACGAGCGATGACATGACCGTTTGGATCTTGGAGCTGTTTTGGGGGAAAAGCGAGAGGAACATGAGGGTGATTGGGAAGAATGGACCGGTAAACGTTTACGTACGATGAAATCTCCGCTGTTGGTTGGGCTGGGGCCCCATCTGTATTGATAACCGTCCGGTCCGTTGAAGATCCTCCATCCCTGAGAGATTGCCGTTCCCGGTCAATACGGAAAGCCAGCGAGCGAAGGCAGGGGTTCTCGGACGTACGTAAGCTCGGGGGTCTTGTCGGACAAGGTCAGCCATCGGGACTACCGTCTACACAAACGGCGGGGGCTTGTGTGAACAAGCGGTTCCGGATGCGACTGGTTGTGAAGAGGGTGCAATACCTTTCCAATTGTCGCGCGTCCGAGGCCGCCGTTGGCAGCCCACTCAAGCTTGGCAACTCGTTCCTCCTTGGTGGGACGGATGGCACGCCAGAGAGAGGTCACGGTCTGACCGCCGCTACCGGTGTCAGTCTACACAGGGGGCAGCAGCAGAGATAAAGATAACGGGTGCGTTATCAGTAAACGCGGCCGCAATATAAGGTACCACGACGCGAAACGCGGTGGGGCCTCACCTGGAATCGATACACAACACCCCAAGAGCTAAACAATTGGCTCTGGCGGGGGTCCTTGGACGTCCAGGAGAGGGTCTCGTTGGCAGCGGAAGACATTGTCGTCGTATGAACTGAAGGGGAAGATTGGATACCGTGAAGACGGATGGGGAGCAGTCGTGCAGATGCATGACGCTTTTATAGCAGAACCGGAGGGCTCGCAATGCCTGTAGTGACCTCCTGGTTGATGGAAAATTTGAACCGATCGGCAACGTGCATTCTCGTTTTCAGGTTTGGCGGAAAAAGCAGACATGCGTATGATGTGTTCCACCATAGGGCGCGGAGGGGGGGCGAGTGATTCTGAGACTCGAGCCTTTTTCGTTTTTGTTGGTGTAGATCTGGAGGCGAGATGGGAAATAAATAAAGGTATGCAGGACGAATAATAATAAAATATAAAAAACAAATCTCTCGTGGGCCACGGACACGCGGGCATCCAGACTGACCTCTGACCTCATTCCTCCAACATTTCACCTGGGATTTTGAGCGTAGGTAGGTGCAAATGACGCACACGTGAA
>Ga0307509_10004941_pt1 | contig 18875 bp, 25 predicted proteins | sample 10_EM_MG_FD_202245 | JGI IMG/M metagenome (GOLD analysis project Ga0307509, IMG submission 202245) | Populus trichocarpa ectomycorrhiza microbial communities from riparian zone in the Pacific Northwest, United States - 10_EM | ecosystem: Host-associated > Plants > Roots > Unclassified | place...
CGAAAATTTATTACCTTATCCGCGACAGAGCCACAGTATCATCGAAAGAACCTTCCCGGAGGGTCGGACGCAGTCGACTACTGCTTTTTGTGGTGGTGCAGCTCCTTGCCTTCGGTGCTACCGTGGCTGTCACCCAGACAATCGGTACGTTCGACATGTTTATTTACTTATTTGCACCAAACTCACCCCCTGACTGCAACATTACCAGCTGCCATCGGACTTCCTATCGTCATCTCGCTGCTCATACCTTTACGCACAATAACCATCCCGAGATTCCCATTTACAGTGGAGGAATTGGCGGTCCTTGATCGCCCAGCTGCATCTCCTTTCGTGAGTTCGTCATTCAATGTTGGGCATCCTATCCGACAGTACTTACTCTCACGAGACAATGGAATCTGTCGGTGGGACGCTGTGAGTCCGAGCAGAAGTCACAGAATCATATCATTCAAGCTTCAAGGACACGGGACGTGCTTGAAGTGAACTAAGTTAGATAGAAAACGTCAAAACTATCCCGCGAACTTGTGACATAACTGCGGCAGTGGCTATATATCAGACTCCCCGAGCGCATTGGATTGATTATCTCCAAAACCGTGCGCCTTCCTGCTTCCACCACTGCCATCATACTCAGAACTCTCGACGAGGAGAGGGCGATTGAATACGACCTTCAGCACCTCACGGCTTCGCACCATTGCTTCCTCTACCACCAGAGTGCTCTACCCGCCTCACCCCATTGCGTGCGCCCGTCGGCCTCCGTCCCAACATCCCGTGTCGCCTCTGAAATGATAACTTGACCAGTCCTGAAATCGCGTGGGAGAGAGTATCATACCGAATGGGTCGACGGACTCCGACTTATGAGCGTGTGATTCAATTACGGTGAAATTAGGCAAGAATCCACGGGTGATCCTTGTGGAGGCCCCCACGGAGGATTGGATCCGTGCCTCCCTGAGGCCACCACCAACTTAAGCGACCGCGATGGATGTTCGGCATTTGGAAACGGAGAAAAGCCCTCACTTGACGAACCCGACGCCAAGCGAGGACCATGTAGTTGACAATGGTTTGATCTCCTCAATGTACAAACACCCCGCCGCCTTCGGTAAAGTCGTTGCTGGCTGAGCAGGAGTGGCTCATCCGGCCAATGATCCGACGCGATGATCACGTGCCCATGTTTGAGGTTTTGAACTTCCGCCACATCCCTGCCCATCTCCATCATCTACGGGGCATTCCACATCACGGTACACTACAGACTATCGCCCTCCCCACGTGATGTCCCGACCGGCTTGGCAGACGGACGAGCTTGACGAGGAATGGGTCGAGGCGGGCAGCGTTCGCTGGCAGGACTCTGTATCGTCTCGTGGGACCTCATCTGATATATCTCTGACAGAGGCTCTCCCCTCCACCTTTATTCCAGAGAACACCGTTTCCCTCACTAGTTCTCCTGTGGCCCCCGGGACGTTTGTCGTCCGCGAGGATGCACCTGCCGTGCCTCTGCTTCCAAAGACGCCTGGTCATAACAACAAAGGCAAGAGGAAGGATTTCTTCAGTCCAATGGCTCTCGAGCGTATGTTCGAGCCCCCCTCTCCACCGAGACAGTCAACCGAACCACCTCTTCCGCCCACCTCTCACCATACGGCAGCCCCAGCCATCCCGTCCCGGCTTTCGAAGGTCCATTACCCTGGCGAATCCACAGTCGAACATGACCCAAACGAGATCATCGAAACTGACATACCCAATCTTGCGGCCTTTGACCCCCGCAAGCCGAGTTTGAGCGGCCAGTTTACCTTCAGTTTCCCCCAGTCTACTCCAAACCTTAGTCCCATCCCACAAAGCACGCCAACAACCCGCCATCGTGTTTTGAATAACCCACCACCGACGGATCCACGTCTGCGGCTCTTCCAGTTCCAATACGACACGTTTACCAGGGAGCACCTATCCGCAATGGTCGACTCCATCGCCGTCAACACACCCTCTGCTGGCAGTAATGCAACACCCACCTTCAGCGCACATATCAGCGCCCACGTCATCTCGCGCATCTTTGAAGCGGAAGAAGAGAGTATGAGTCGCATGAGAAGTTCAAAGCGTATCAAGCTCAGTCCTGCGACCGATTACCCGGACGGGGGGCCTCCGTCGACTCCGGTTCCTTCGGAACGACCGAACTCAAGGAGGGACTACGTTGGTGAATCGAGGAATCTCATGGAACAAATCCGCCAAGCGCGCGATTTTTCGACCATCTCAACCAACGCTCCCAGCCGCTTCGTCGACCAGTCTGTCGAGGAGAATTCGACTCATACCTCCAAGCTTCCGAGTTAGTGTGCTGTCCCTCTTGAAATTATATATACTCAATTCTCCTTCAGCGCGGCTTAACCTCCCCTCTACCATCCAAACATCTGCTCCATCGTCTACCACAAATTCGAAGCGTTCGATCTACTCGTCGCTCGGTTATCGTCAGCAGGCAGCCGACCTGATGGCCCAAATCAAAAGCGACATCAAGACCACCCGACGGCTTTTTTCCAGCGACACTGAAGGCTCACACGTGACCCGAGTTGTGTCCGAGGGTTTCCCTCCGACAAAGGAGTCGGGGGAAGGGTCGCGTTCTATGAGACAGCTTTTCCCCGCGACTACACCGGAGGAGGACCTGGCTCACGACGTTAGCAACATGTCAATCGAAGTCTGGCAACCACAAGCTTCAACCGCTTCACGGCCTCCCCCAGAACTCGCGATCATCCCAGCCACACCCACGGACACTGTCACGATCCGGCAGCCGGCTCGGGATCAACATTCTCCCTTCCAACACAACGATCCCTCACACCCTCCACCCTCCATTCGATCCGGTGCAAATGACGACCTGAACCGATTCGTGTCGTCTAGCACCGTTGCGGGGACTACATTGACCTCCGGGAGTGCTGGATCGTTCATTAAACATCCCGGTCCAAAACAAATGCGGAGGATCGGGCCTGAGGATGTCGTCGGCGCGTTGTCCGATAAGGTTGGACAGATGGTGCTGGATCGTCAGACGATGAAGTGGGTCAAGGACACTGCGCTTGCCGCCTCGACCACCGCTCGAGAACGAGAAGAAGACGAGGAAAGCGAAGACCCCTTCCGGGACATCGAGAGCTTGAGGGACGAAGCCTCCACCCATCCCTCGGAGCAAGAGGAAGGAAACGAAAGCCGGATTGAGGAGATTGTTGAGGACGCCGATGACCCCGAGGAGGCAGTCTTGAACTCTTTTTCATTTGATGACTCTTCGGCCGCAATCTGCCCTGTAATGACCGGTATCTCGCGGCCCGACTATGAGGATTCCGAAGATTCGGGCATTGTCGTGGATGACCCACTTACGGACTCGGACGAGAGCCTCGAGGAAGAATTTGCGGACTACACCGGACGACAACACGAAGAGGTTACGGACGATGTTTCACTTCGAGAGTTTCCCGCTCCTCCACCCCGAGCCAACGCAGTTTTCAGCACCCCGCTTCCTCTCCGTCCAAGTACGATGACCTCCGCTGGAGCAACCCCGTTCCCCTCAGAAGGGCAACCCGGAACGGTGAAGAGCAACAGCGTCACTCCCGTTTCCGCGCTCAAAGATCCCAATCGCTCCAGGACACCCGCTAATCTAAAGCATCGGCGATCAGTCAGCTTCTCAGACGGGAAACGCGATGGGCCGATTCGTGGACTCAACGGGAAGGTCGCAGAAGCGTCCGACTCTGAGTCAGGGAACGATAATTTTGGGAGGAGCGGCACGGGAAGTTTGTTCGAGCCGTCAGCCAGATCCAAACGCATAGCGGGGATGTTGGGTGATCTGCAGGATGACTGTGGGTTTGGGTCTCTATTCGTTGTACATCACCTCACCTTCTGCTTGATAGATCAGGATGAGTCTCCTTCAAAGACGAGCAGCAGTGGTACACGTCCGGACGAAATTCAGCCGCTTTCCGCGAGACGGCCGGCAGCTTTTGGTCGCTCCAGCGGAGGGAACACCTCCCGAGGAAGTTTGTCTCGATCACAAACACACAGACCAGGTGCAGACCCGAACGCGACGTTCTTGACGGAATGTTCATTTGGTGTGGCACACGATCGGCTGGTCCAGGTGATAACAGACATTCAGCCGTTTGAACCTCACTGGGAGTCTCTGAAATCGATCGACCTGTCTAAAAAATCCATCGAAAGCGTCGCGCGGCTAAAGGAATTTCTTCCTCAGCTGGACTGCCTGTCTCTGTAAGTTTCGGCTTGGCTGGGTGGAATGACAGGCTGATCGGCTGGGTAGGAACGACAATCAACTGTCTTGGCTGAGCGGGATACCGGGCATGGTGAGGACGCTGTCTGTCGCGTCAAACATGTGCGTCGATCTGTTGTCATGTTTGGATCTGGACTGACATGTGGGCGGTATGTGGGGAAACAAGGTTGACAGATGTCACATCGTTCGGTCACCTCACGAATCTGGAGCATCTGGATCTCAGCCGGAATGACATAGAGTCACTACGTCGTGAGTTGACGTTTTGCGGTGCCCTAGCTGACAGGTGATTTACTGTGCTGTCCGACAGAGTTGGACTGCTTGAGGAACCTTCGGGAGCTTCGGGCGGATGGGAACAAGATAAGGAGCATCGACGGGCTACAGAGGCTGGAAAGTTTGGCGAAACTGAGTCTGCAGTCGAACCAGATCCGAAACGTGGACCTGACGGGATTCCGATGGTGCGTCGAGCGTTTGGTAACCGGAGACAATTGGGCAGATGATATGTTGCAGGCCAAGATTGGAAATGTTAAACCTGAGTCAGAACCGGTTGGACAACATCCAGGGGTTAAAGATGCTCGACGGGTTGATCGCCTTGAATCTAGGTACGCAGGCACCCGGTCTCGTTCCTTCCAATTCCCTGCTCCCGTTCCTCGCTCGTTTGGTTTCTATCGATGTTGGTCGGCAATCAACCGGCGCCTTTGTCGAGCACTTCCCCGCTTTGATGCGGTAATCGCGATTCTGGATCCCAGGCACTGACGTTGTTCGTGGCATACAGACAACAATGGGTTGAGAGAACTCGGGACGGAAGCCGGAGATGGCGGAGACAGCGGGGGCAAAGCGTGTTTAGGCAAGTTGCGAATCCTGCGAGTGAGCGGGAACAGGCTCCAAAGGTTGGATGGGGAATGTTTCCCGAACCTGCGGACGTTATATGCAGACAACAACGCGCTAACGGGGATATCACATTGCGGACGGATGAGGAGGTTGGAGAACCTGAGCCTGAGAAATCAGGCCAAGGGAAAGCTGTGAGTTGTTTTTCGGTTGTGGGGATCGTTCGAGGGCTGAGCAAGTTACAGGAGCCTTTCGTTACGTGACGTGAGAGACATCAAGCGACTATACCTTTCAGGTGAGTGGACGTACAGGGATGGTTCGGGAGATGGCGAAACTGATGTGGATTAAGGGAACCCGCTGAGTTGCAAATTAATGACGGAAGCATGTTACAACCTGGTATACTTTGAGCTGGCGGCGTGTCGACTGACTAGCCTGCCGGCCAACTTCTCGTCGCTGGTACCAAACGTGCGGGTGTTAAACCTGAACTACAACTTTTTAGAGGACGTGGGGCCATTGGACGGTCTGAACCGGATGAAGAAGCTGAGCATAATCGGGTCGAGGGTGAAGGGGACAAAAGGGTTGATCAGAATGGTGCAAAGGATGGGGGAGATTGAAATGGTCGATTTCAGGTACGAGAATTCAGTTTTGGGGCAGGGGGTCGAGGGAACGGAGACTTCCCTGGGGGACGAGGACGCGCGCTCGTGCCCAGGAGGAGAGGGCGAGTTTCCGTCGGGAAGCAGGACAGGGTGGTTACGCAACCGGGTTCCACACTGTCGGGTTGATCAGATGTGCAGGCGCGAAGGCTAACTGAGTGTTGATGGTGGTAACAGGATGAACCCGTGCACTTTGGGGTGGTACCTGCCGCTATTGGTCAAAGATGTGCCTGGCGCACTACAGCCGTCGGAGCAAGATGGAGATCAGGGGGGAAGGCACGGTGAGAGCGAGAGAAAGGGAAGCGGGAACAAGAACGGGAAGAACTCGTCATGGCAATGGCAAGAGTTGGACGCAAAGTTCCGTCGAGACCTGCCTGATGAGGCGTACGTCGGGAGGTTGGCGTACAGGGGATTGATTATGCGAGCCTGCAGGGGGGTCAAGGTATTGGATGGGATCCAGGTCAGCGAGAAGGAGAGGGAAAAAGCCGAGAGGTTATTGACCGGAATTCTGCGTAAAAGGGTCTAAAATTTTGGGCGCATTCCTTGTACCACTCCGGAGACTTCCCGATTCGTGACAGCGAATTTATCCAAAGATGGGGTTCGAGGATCTCAACAGTAGCCTGTTGATAAATTGAAGGTGATCGACACTGCCTTTTTCCCCATCATCTTCTCACGGGGCATGGATGGGAAGCCAGCGGGTTTTATATAATTCTGGGATTGAACTCGGGCACATACCGAATTGTTGTTCCCTTGCTTTCTTTCTCTCTCTCTCCTCTGCTCCCCCAACTACGACGACGACGACGACGACGAGGATGATACCGTTCCGCGACGATTTTTGCGTGACCGACAGTCGGGTGTATTTTGGCAACACGGAGTAAGTGGGATGGATATTAATTGAAATGAACGGAAGTGTCAGTTATGGCAGCTGTCATTCCACACCCCCCCGAGGATAGGACGCGCCTTCGCTCCGTCGTCGTTCGCCCCCTCTTACTCTCTCACTGGGCAGAATTTGCTCTGTTCGCTGGCCCGTCGGTTTATTGTATACCTCCGCTAATTATTTTTCTTTTTCCCCTTTTGAATAAATTAGCTCTTTTCGGGTTCCGGCGGCAAGCCCTACAAATATCTTACCCCGAAATCGACGCTTCCTTCCCTCGCCCCTTGTCTCTTCGTCAAAGTGAGTGGACCGCAGATCTTCTTCCCTCGGCCGGCCGTTCACGACAGCTGTCCAGTTTCTCCGATCCGTATACCCACTTGGATTTTCCCTCCAGACCCATGTCCTCCTCCGCAAACTCGGTCGACACCGACTCCTCCTCCCTCTCCAGGTCGGGCAACAAGCGGCCCTACACCCCAGACTCCCCGCCCCCCGTCTTTGACCAGAACAAGCGGCCGAGGGTCTCTCTCGATTCTTCCGCTACCGACGATCGCGTCCAGCTCCCGCCAATCCATTCTCTCCGTGATCATCATCTCACCGACTCTCGTCGCGCTTCTCTTCCCACCCTCTACTCCGAGAACCCCGCGAGGCTCTCCAAGTCCTATCCCACCACCAACGGCGTCGCCCCCGCTCGCTCTGCATACCACCACCACTCCTCTTCTCCTCATCTCACCTCCTATCAGTTCCCCCCTTCTGTCGACCAGGATGACAAGTTTCGCCCGAGGGTAGACACAACCTCCTTCAATCCCTACACTTCCTACTCTAATTCCTCCACCCCAAACTCATCCTTCCCCTCCTCCTTCAATTTCGCCTCTCCCCTCTCTCCTCCCTCCCAGCCTGGCCACCAGTCTGCCAACGGCTATTTGACCTCAACCCACTCCTGGTCGGCTCCTTCTCCCCATCTCACTCGCCCAAACTCCAACCCAGAGCCTGACCGCCACCTGGCATCGAAATCCGAGGAGCAGCTCGATTCCTGGGCCTTCCCTCAGTATACTCACTCCAACTCGCTTACGAACGGCTCGAAGCACCCTGCTTCCTTGAGTCCCATCTCCTCGCTTCCCGCCCCCGCCGCTGCAATGGCCGAGCGGCCGAAAGGGAAGCGAGGGAAGCTACCAAAGCCTGTGACCGATTATCTCAAGGATTGGCTCCACCGTCACTCTGACCACCCATATCCCAGTGAGGACGAGAAAAAGCAGCTGTGTCAAGCGACCGGGCTCAGTATGAGCCAGGTGTCCAACTGGATGATCAACGTATGCCAATTCCCGCCCCGTTCTGTTCCTATCCTTGGATTTACAATTCTCACCCTATAGGCCCGGCGTCGGATCCTCGCCCCAGCCCAGCGTGCACAGGCGAATGCAACCGGCTCGTCTAGCCCATTTAGAACCCCGTCCGCCTCGGATCCACTCTTGTCGGATCCCTCTCTGCACCATCGTCATCATCAAACCCCCCAGCAGCATCTCCACCCATCTTCCTACCGCCGAGCCTCTGTCCCGGCTTCCACGACGGATCTCCAAATTTATTACCCCATGACGTTGCAATCGATACCCACTCCTGCCGCCTCGCTTCAGATGTCGCACTCGCTCCCCTCGCACCAAAATTCGTCGACGTCACAAAGTCGACTTTCTATCTCGTCTGATGTCTCGAACCCTTCCCCCAGCCTTCTCAGTAACTATGGAATCTCGAGCAACTACATGAACGGTCAGGGCGGCCAAGGTCATCGGGGAAGCAATGGCGATATGTACTCCCTCAGCAACACTTCCGACTCGAGAAGCTACACATACGCCCACGAGAGCAGCGAGGGCGATGGACATTCGGATCTTACGGGAACACCGACCACGCGGAGTGCGACCGCTGCAGCGTACGCCGCGTGACGGAGGAGACTATAACGTTCGGCTAGCGCATCTCCTTTTGACTGGATACCCACCCTCATTTCCCTTACGTCTGCATACAATCGAAAAAAAAAAATGCGCATTCTTCCCATCCCGATTGGCGTCCCATCTGGTAAAGTCCGGACGGTGTCTCTTCTTGGTCTTTTCTTTTTTCGGCCTTTCTTTCTTCTCTACCGCGTACCCTACCAACAGGTGATGGGTGATGATATATCCCATTCATATCTCTTCGTTTCTCATGGTGTTGTCCCGTGTCTCCCCTTGTCATTTGCCCCTTGTTTTCGTCTGTCCAGTTCGCTCGTGCATATCACCCCGTCTCAAGCATCACGCGCCAAGTCGTTGTATTTTTAAGTCTACGTGGACAATAGAAGTCTCGCCCCTAGTATAGTAATGTCAATAAACCTCGAGATATCCTACATCACGCATGGTGGGGGATGCAGACACGGAAGCAAATCGAGAATTTGAATTTCGATTTTTGACAACTCGAACCGTTGTCTTACCGACAAGTCCACGGACGAGCCTGGGACGAACTCTAAAATGACCATCGGACAGGCGACCGTGGCCGAGCGATTACATACAGCTCACAGAGAACAAGTACCACCACCATCAATCAGAGATGGGCCACCGTATTTATCGCCACACCCGCTCTAAGCGAAAGTCAGGTTTCAGTCTCGGAACCCCTCCGCTCTCTGGTCGAACGTCGTTTCGAGAAAGCTGCTCAATCCGTCTTGGGAAGATCCCCCGCACAAATGGCGTCTTTTCCTGGGAAGGCCGGCTGTGCGTGTGCGATCCACGACGACCCGTCAGACTTCATGCCGATCTTCCTGAGCGCGCGAGCAACACCTGATTGGAAGCTCACTTGCGGCCTACTCTATCAGCTTCCCAGCCTTCCCTAGTTACTTTGTCCCACCACGGGGGAGGACCGAAACGTCTAGAACTTGGAATGGTTTGAGATCAGCTCGGCCTTTCCGCACTAGCATCAAGGCGTCTGGCTCGTCCATGAATTTCGAACCCACGGAAGCGTCGGGGGAATGGGGGAGATATGATGAGGGACTCGGGTATGTATCACTGATGGTCGTCCGCACGTCAATTCCTCGACGTGATGTCGATCCCTCGAGCGATGCGCAATGGCCCCGAAGTCTCCGCCGGGCATGTCCAACCTGCGCCAAAAACAGTATTGACGACGACGCCACGAAGAGTACAGCTACCGCCAGGCCACTGACGCTGTCTTGTAAATCATCGGACGTGGATCTACCCCTGCGATTAAATCTCGCCAGATGTGTGGAGATCCGTACTTGCCGTCGCGATGTTATCGGCACCTCGAGCCTGTTTTTCATGGGATATGGCTCCGGTAGGAGGAAAGCTTCCTCGGTCAATCAATCAGGTGATTACTGGATAGAACGTGGGGGGATGATGGGGGAGGGGGGGGGACCAGGGTGAGTAAGAACTACAGGATAGGGCTGACTGGCTCGAGCGTCGAGAGAGCTGTATGCGGTAAAGGCTGTCGGGTGACCCTCAGTCGTAATGTCGTAAAGTTCCCCATAGTCGTCGGAGCATCACCCATCGGTCGAGACTGTGCGTTCTGATTGAGAAACTCGATCAGCCTTGCTGAGCAATTCCGCCGATCCAAAAAACGAGGCCGGAGACGCCGTGAGTATTGTTTGGGCGGAGCCGTGGGGTGAACCGCCCAGGTCGGATCGGAGTATAGAAACATCGGGTCGGCACGACCTCGATGGCCCAACTTTAAGCGAGAGATGGCATGGAAGTTGCCTCAAAAAGCGACAGCTTTGTCGTCACAGGGGTCAAATCCCAGCGTCTAATCCAAACTGTCAGAGGAACCCCCGTGCCTTGAAAATGATCCAACCCTTCTTACGTTCTCTCCAACCCGCTGGAATACAGAGGCGAAACGCGATACATAATCGATTTATCCCTGATTCATTATCGCCCTACCCCCTGGAGATGATAGTAATGAAACCCCTGACCAATTTGTCTCCTCCCCCAGCGCAGACGGTGATACCCTGCGCTCAACTCAACCCGTCTTTGGCTCAGACGGCCTTCTCCGATGTGCCCATCAACCGTTGCCACTTTCGGTCGTCGATCTGGGTCTAGTCGCCGCCCCATCCCTACACCCTCGTTCCAACATGGAACGGCAGAGGCCGTGGAATCCACTGACCTCCTTTCTGGCGACCCCCCTGCCTCACCCTGACCCCAACCTCACTCGTTCGTTCACTTCATTTATCGTAGTCACCAGGACGGCAACGTGGCCCGCCAGCTTACATACCGTCAGAAAACCCATTCGTGTCCGAGCGCTGCCCCCTGTCTCCTGTCGCTGATACGGTGGCTATGTCTGTAACACGTCCCTGCGGCGATCGTTTTAGTTCTCATCGAGGGAACTCAAACCTCGGGCCAAACATTACGACCTTCTAGGGCCAGTAATAAAGGATCGCCACCGAGCCAGCCGTGACACCACGTCCCATCGGGTTGAAGAGTTACAGCACCAGACACCAGCCTAGGGGTACACATCATCACCAGGGAGCTTGGCCAGACCATGCGTATCCCGGGTGCTCACTGAACATTAGTAGAAACCCGGGCCTGGGTTAGCTCGGGCGTATTTTACCCCCTATCTCGCCCCACGGTCGCAGAGAAGATCAAGGGTGCCCTAACCCCCACGCTAACGCAATAGGCCGTGTCCACTCGCCCCCGCCCCCGGCGTGAGGCCCCGGGTGTCCGGTGAAATGGTCTAACACCCCACTCTCTATAAGACGGACTTTCGACTTGGGGAACCCCGAGCTCACACTCCAAGGTCAAGAGGTCGGTAATTCATCATATTGACTGGGTCCCCTATCAACGCCCTTTAACCACCCCTCGCTAACCTTCCTGGTTATCCGTCAGAGTGACCGTACGAGCGCCCTACGTGAACCAACCTGGGCGGGTTCCATCATTGCCCTCGTTGGGTTTCTCTGGGTTTCCAGATCATTATATTCGCTGCCATTGTTCTGTGTCCATGAACCTGCCCCCACTGACGAATGCGACCTGGCGATTTTTGAGCCGGCACTCAAGACACCGTCTATTGTGACCTCCAAGTTTCTCACAAAACCAAACTCTGGATCAGCAGATCTCTTCCGAAACGCCACTCGAACTATTCTCCATTTGGGTATCGAGGCTCGACATAAATCCCCCGTCATACCCCAACAACGTGCCGTCGCCTAGGCCGGGAACTTACGCCTTCAACTCCGAAAATGTTGTCGGTCCTACATCCCCCATTCCCCGCGGTTCGAAAGTTACGTCCGTTTTTATTTTTCCCCACATCTACCCTGAGCGTGCCGTGACCCTCCCCCCCCGCCGGAGGTCGAGACACTGGGGTATTGTCCGTGGGAAAAGAAGCCCAGGGTTGTCATTCTCATCATTACCCCCCTGTGATGTGTAGAAATCTCCCGGCCCCCGGCTGCACATGACCTTGAGGGAGTTGCTTCTTCAAACCCGTATCGCAGGTTGGCGTGAGGAGGATGTTCTGGCAACATAACTATTCAGCGTGCTGTATCTTCACCTCTGTGGCAGTTTCCTGTGGGGGACAGTGATCATCGCTGATTGAGCGTAATGTCGTCCACCCTCCGCCCTCAGCCAGTCCGTTGCATCATCGATCATCGGTGATCAACATCTTTTCGGCGCTAACTGCCACGGGAGGACGGCGAACCGTCCTGCGGGTGTCCGCGGTTTGTCTCCCGATCAAGCTCCCCACGCCCCACTTGCCTCGCCAAGTCGCCGGCGAGCATATACAGTAAGCAACACACGCACCCCGCCCCTATACTGCGTTTCATTGCCGTAAGAGCCGGGGAGAGGGTCTCGGGGCCTTTGGCTCCCACGCAAGATCACGGCTCTCTTTTGCCTTGGGAGCTTTTTGGGATGAATTCCTTCGTTTTTCCCATCCGAATCCGATGACGTGTGGGTACTTCCGGAGAAGGGTTGATGAAGGGTTTTCCAAGTTTTATTTTTCGGCGCCCAGTGATCATAGGCATCATGAGCCCGTGGGTCGTTCGTTTGCTGCCCCTTCGGTTACGGATCGTTTGCAGGGAAGGAGCAGGTTTACTGATGTGAGGGTCGTATCACAGAGATGTGGACCCCATTCGATTAAGCTTCCCTACGTCCATCCACTTTTCAGATGGAAGAATCGAAGCCCGTCCTGCTGGCATGGAAGTCTTAATAGAAAACCCCTCATACCGAGCTCCCGTTCACCCCAAATATCGATCCCTCGTGTATGTACATGAGCTCTGGTCACTCGACGGTGTGGTGGTTGTAAACTGTGCTTGAGCGTATGGGAACAGACGACACGGAACCTGCCGCTGTCAGGGTTTCCAGCGTTTCACTAGAATTACTCCCAACGGCTCGGCACGGGTTGGGGATCACCCCAAAGTGGGAGTCTGAAACGGATCAGGGACATGTCAAAGTTTAAGGTATAAGGTATCGTTGACATGTGTTGGGAACATACCCTCGTGGGCCGTAGGTGTTAACTTGGCAAATAGTCAAGGTCGCTTATTGTCTTTTGTATAGAGGTTGGGATCGGGATGACGGTACGCATGCGTGCGATGGGTTTAAAGTCGATGATACGTAGTTTGGGGGGTGGGTCTTATCGTTACCCGTACAAGTGGGATGACATCCATTCTTCGTCAGAGCCATTACCGTCGTCGGCGTAAATATCACTCTCTCCCGAGTCTTCGTCTGGGGAGGGGGTCAGCCCTATGGCTCGCGAGGGTCTAAGAAACTTGCCAGTGTCTGGAGGGGCATCCTCTTCGGAATCGGCGTCTTCTTCATCCGGGTAATCGTTGGTGAACCAATCTTCGGCTGTTCGGACGGGTTAGAGGGGGGAGGAGGTTAGGTGTATTGTCGAGGGCCTAGGCTGACCGTTTGAGTCTTCATCGCCCTCATCCTCAACCTCAGACTCAGGGTCCGACTCGTCTGGATCGCCGAAGGAGGCGGGGAGCCCGGTACTTTCGGAGTGGCGGATCAGCCCACGGCGGCGCGCGAACCGCAGAGCTGGACGTACAGCATTCCAATATTCTGAGAGATCTTGTTCCAGTCCGTGGATTTTGAGGTCCGGTGGTAGAAAATGTCCCAGACGTAGTCATTTGCAGAAGAGGCACCCGATATTGTTGGCTGGATGTCTGACACTAAATCGATACAAAGAGAGGAAAACAGCGTATATTGATTGTGTGCGCAACTCGAGGGACGGTCTTGAGCGTACGTTTAAGATATTCTTCTAGCATTGGGATGAATTTTTCTACCTCAGCCTGAGCATCCTCGGGTTCGTTCACGGGAACGGCATCGTAGCATTGGACACCTTGGGCACGATTCAGCAGTTCCTTGTGCGAGACAACCTTTGGGGGTGCGCTCGGTGGTCGTCTCGTGGCAGCCGGGGGTTGTTTGACAATGGTATAAGCCTTTGTGGTGGCTGAATCATGGGTGGACTTGGGGGGTGTTGACGAGGTGGACTGAGAATCAGTTTCTGCTGGCACTACTTTGGCAAGCGCGGAGATCCGTTCCTGGTCGGGTTCAGAGATCCGTACGGAAAGCTTAGAGAGGTGAGATGGGAACCTGAAAGTCTTTTGTGTTCCAGGAGTCCTCCCGGTCGACCGTCTGGACGAATTGAAAGACGTCGAGCCCCTTCTTCCTTCTCTTGGAATCTGAGAGGACGAGAGCATCGACCGGGCCGTCATTCCTCTTCCTCTTTATCCTGAGGATGGTCAGAGGCTGGCCGGCGTCGACGACGTTCATGATGTGCGAGGCGAAGCCGATGAAAATTTCCCACCGGCTGAAACTGCGGCCGTCGTAGCCGACAGCTGACAGCGCGTTTCCTCCTTGACCGTTTCCATCACCTCGTCCCGCCTACAACGTCAGACCGACGCTACACGCTCTTTTATTTCCATTTTTTATTTCTACTGGTCCTCCCCAGGTGCCGTTGGCTTCACCATAAGCCACCTTTCGAAGAAATAAACAACGCCAACAGATCCTGACGATGAACCATTTTCTTGTTCTCGTCCTGTTGGCCAACCTCGCCCTCGCTCACCTCCCAGCCACACCCGCTAGTCTCAAGAGGTCCGCTGCTCACAAGAAGAGGTTGGGTGGTCAATATCCCCCACCCGCCATCGCCCTTCATCGTCGTCTCTCGATCGAGGACCTCCTCAGTACGTGAACTCACCCTCCTTGGTTACGGGCACTTAAACCTTGGTTCCCCTTCGTAGACGACGACGACGACGTGCAGATTCTTGGTCAGTCGCCCAACGGCCTTGTCTCTGCCATTGTAAATGGGGCGACGACCACTTTCCCTGCAGACCCAGTGGAAACACCACCCACTTCATCGCCGTCTCAGCCATCACCCTCACCCACCGGAACGGAGCCACCCTCCTCGTCCTCTGACCCCCCGCCGTCTTCGAGCACTCCGGGGCCAACGCCGTTAGCATCAGATCCGGTTACTTCCACTTCTCAAGATTGTGGTCCTCTCGGGTTATTATGTACCCCGTCGAGTGAAACTCCTTCTTCAACGGGAGCCCCGCCTTCGCTTTCGACAAGTGATCCGCTTCAGACGAGCCAACCTTCCTCAACCACCAATACCCCACCTCCCACCACGTCCGGGGACTTGTGTGTCTTGCTTGGCATCGGGTGTCCCCCTTCTTCAACCCCGGTCAGCAGTGACACCGTCTCACCTCCGGCAAGCAGTGACCCTGTCTCGAGTCAACCACCTCCGGCAAGCAGTGATCCAGTTCAGACTCAATCGACACCTCCCAGCACGACTGGTGATCTGTGTCTCCTGCTTGGGATCGGTTGTCCCCCTTCCTCGACCCCGGCCAGCAGTGGTCCTGCCTCGTCCCAACCACCTCCGGCTAGCAGTGATCCAGCCTCGACCCAACCACCGCCCCCCACAACGACCGGTGACCTGTGTCTCCTGCTCGGCATAGGCTGTCCCCCTTCCTCGACCCCAGCCAGCAGTGACCCCGTCTCGACTCAACCACCTCCGGCAAGCAGCAACCCAGTCTCGACTCAACCACCGCCTCCTCCGAGCACCACTGGTGACTTGTGTCTCCTACTTGGCATCGGGTGTCCTCCTTCCTCGATCCCAGCTAGCAGTGACCCCGTCTCAACTCAACCACCTCCGGCGAGCAGTAACCCAGCCTCGACTCAACCGCCGCCTCCCAGCACGACCGGTGACCTGTGTCTCCTGCTTGGCATAGGCTGTCCTCCTTCCTCTATCCCAGCTAGCAGTGACCCCGTCTCGACCCGACCACCCCCCACAAGCAGCGGTCCAGTCGAGACTCAACCGCCGCCTCCCAGCACGACTGGTGACCTGTGTCTTCTGTTGGGCATTGGTTGTCCCCCTTCCTCAATTCCAGCAAGCAGTGTCTCAACCCAGTCTCCTCCGGTTAGCAGTGGACCATCCGGATCGATCCCACCAACCAGCTCCAATATCCCCCCTTCGACTATCCTGCCACCTAGTTCCGGACTTAGCTCCATCCCAAGGTATTTACACATCTTGCGAGATAATTTCCCAGCTAACGTTTAAACAGTACCACCTATATTATATTCCCTTCCCTCATTTCAGGTCTCCCCTCGTCAACGACTTCCAACTCCTTGCTCATAACTTCCACCCCCACTCCGGCTCCAACTCCAACAAACACCCAGTTCGGGTGGTTGACTCAGACATCCCTGATCTTCTCGAGCATTAGCGAGTCAACCTCCGGTAGCCTGTCGCTCACGGATCCGGATCAGGTCCCGACGGCCACGTCGTTCTCAACCGCTGGCACTCCGAGCGTTGCGCCCAGTGTCGCTCCTCTCCCATCCGGGCTTCCTGCTAGGATAGTTCCTGGTGCCGGCGGTGTCAACCCTGAGGTTGACGACTTGAATGGTTTTACTCTGATTGCCATCTTGTTCGATCGCGGATTGAATTGGGATACAGTTGTACACAACCCCGACTCTCCTGGCCAAATCTTCTCCTGGCTTCCGGTCTTGATCCAGACGGGTTTGACTATTACCGGTATGCGGTTCCCCCGTCTTCATCGCCTTTAGCATCTGATAGTTTTTTTAGGTGACCAGGTCAAGTCGTTTGCTCTCCAGGTCTGGATCCCAAATTCCTACAAGGGCCCTTCCGATGTTTCTCAGCTAGGAACGACCTGGCTGGGTTATATCCCCACTCCTCTCGTTGAGACCCTCGCAGCCCAGATCAAGGTTAGGAACTCATTGTTCTACACGGGCCAACCACCCCCGTATTCGGACTTGGCATCCCACGTCAACCCAGCATTCGATATCATGACTGTGACAGCCACTACTGGAATTCCTGGCTCTGGGGGATCCAATAATGGTGCCCCATCCGGTGCCGCAGGCGACTCTCGCACTCGGGAGAACGCAATCATCGGTGTAGTCAGTGCATTGGGGGGTATCACCTTAATTGTCCTTGGTTACCTCATCTACCGTGCGGTCCAAAAGCGTAGGGAACTCGCCCATCGACGTTTATCCGATCCCCCCACCAACCCTTTCATCGGAGAGGCACCACCCAACCGCAACTTTGACCAGGACTCTATTGGTGGTCAGAGGCGCAGGAGCTTCTACTTCGCGGAGGATTCCCTGCGTGGGTTTTCGGAAACCAACTACACCAACGACGGCGCGAGGCTCAGCCCGGAGCAGGCATCGGGGTTGAATAGGCGGCCAATCGCTGGGAATATCGGGCCACCTGTCATGAGGGAGAACAGTCTGAATTTCTAATTCGGGGGGTGCTGGTCCGATCATCATGGTTCGTTAGTCCCCCCTCTTTGCCAATACTCTCCCCATCTTTCCCTCTACTGCTGCCAGCCCTCTCTTCTGCACAATGTACCGCGGCTAGGTTAGTTCCTGCTGCCACATATCCCCCAGTGTTGCAGAAAATAATATTGCCCGCCCTCTTACACTTTTCTTTTCCCCTGGTCTTCACTCCCCCGGAGGTCCCAACTTTCCATCTGTGCTATTACATTGATTGACGGTAAAGGTCGCATAGATGGGCATTTCACCCCCAAGTATGATTCACATACCCCACGTTCTCTTTCGCAACATTCCCACTTGTTCGTCCGAGTCCTTTCCGTCCGCTGGATGTTGACTTTTTTGTGTGTGCATGCGCCCGCCAGTGAATTGTATTGCTAGACTAGGCAAGGAGTTGAATCGCACTTTTCTCTCACCCTTTGGTTCCCAACATCACGACCATCCACCATCGAACTTGTCTTTAACGTTTCTCATGTTCATTCTCGCTTTCTGGGGTCTAAACCCCTCCCCTACGATAGTTTTCTTGTTTCAGGGATCCTTTTCTTCCGTTTGGGTTGTTCGATAAGACCGTTCCACTCCGTGACTTGCCGTACAATATTTATCCTCTATCAATATGTGCTTCACCTTCAATCAATCCTTCTGTTGAGCGGGTGACTTTTGACTATCCGTGAGACTACGTGTACACACAAGTCCAGATGAATACCCAGTGAGTTTTAAGGAAACTGTCAGGATCGATCCCTTCCGTTGCGTCGGGCCGTGGAACCATGCGCTTCTGGAATCGCAATACCACGGCCGTTCTGTCCGAAGCCGACCAACCTTCTGGATTATAGGGCTCGGGGAAGCTGCAATCCCAACCACTCCAACCCCACCGGGTGCCTGTGTTGTCCCTACGTCTGGCTCCGAGTCCCATCGGCGTACGCTTCGTGGGGGTTCTCAGATTTGAGGAATATAAATATAGCTCGTTTACTGGGTCCATTTTACAACGGGTACGTATATACCCAGCGTCACGGATAGTCGCCCGGCAGCGGCTGATAACGACCTTCGCCTCGGCATACAGGCAGTTGGCTCGACAGGGAACAATAACTGTTCCTCGAGTTCGCGCGAAGTAGGAGCTCTCCTTGGTAGATATGTAAGAATACCCGCCTGCGTGGGCCGTGCGAAGACACACGTCCTCAGCCAGGCGACCACCTTGAGCCATACAACGTGACCCCGTAGCCGAATAGGTGAGAGGTTAATTCGGTATACGGCGGCCACGGATAAGTTCGCCCATAACCTCAGAACACCTGACCCATCCCGACTGATCGACTTAAAATGCTGCGATTCTAAGTAGAACAAACGAAAGCTGAACTAAATTTGGCGCAGGGGGTGGGACCCAACAACTAGGGCGAGCGGGTGGGGGCGAACGTAAATGTGTATCAGGTGGGGAGTTGAGATCCAATGCATCGTTAGTGGGGTGCGTACCTCAAATGCACCGGATATAGCATCAGAAAACATGGCCATTGCTTGTTTTGTCGATTATTTGATGCTTATGCCTACTTATGGCTTCTTATTTCTCATTATATAATCCAAGTCCAAAT
>Ga0307509_10004942_pt1 | contig 18874 bp, 10 predicted proteins | sample 10_EM_MG_FD_202245 | JGI IMG/M metagenome (GOLD analysis project Ga0307509, IMG submission 202245) | Populus trichocarpa ectomycorrhiza microbial communities from riparian zone in the Pacific Northwest, United States - 10_EM | ecosystem: Host-associated > Plants > Roots > Unclassified | place...
TTTTTGCCTGTTTTTCCTGATCCTACTTCTGCTAGGGGTGGAGTTACTGGAAAGTCAATTATTGATGTTTATGATCAGTATGACTTTTTGGGGATATGGGAGGATATCAGAGAACAGGTTGGAGAAGTAGAGGTATTTCTTATCATTGACAATGCTAAGACTCACTTGCCCTTTAGAAGATGCCTTAGAGGGCAGGGAGTTACTCTTCTGGAAATTCCTGCCTATTCACCAGACCTCAATCCAATTGAGGAAGTCTTGTCTCTAGTGCATGATAAGCTTCACAAGCACTATCCTGAGCTACATCTTATAAAGGGTCCTGTCAATGAGGTCAAAAAAGTAATAGGGGAAGCCATTACTGATTGTTGGAAACTTCTTGACCCAAAGGTTTTTGACACTTTGGCAGGATCAAGGGTGAATAGAGTGGAAGCAATTATTAAAGCTGATGGATGGTATACGAAATATTAATTTCCACTGTGTATTGGCATTTGATTAATTTTCTTTTAGTTTTTCATTGATAGTGGGGTTGGTCGGGTAGTGGTGTTGCCATGACTGTCCTTGGTGTACGGTTAATTTTGTTAACGCATGCTACTATTGATACTATGCGTCAGCAAACCTTTAAGACATCAACAGTCAAATCTGCCTTCCGTGTCACAGGACTGGTTCCTTACAATCCTGATATTGTTATTTCCAAACTTCGCAAGGCTACAATATCCCCTCCTTTACAATCGCTACCACTCTCCGTATCTCCCACTGGTATTCCTGTCACAATTGTTAGCCTTAAAACCATGGGGGAAGAATTACTCTCTGAGGCAAAAGAACTCTCACCAACCTTCCAACATAAGCTCAAGCTAGCCCTTCAGGGTGGGTTGGCACTTGCCCCCTCAGGAGCATTAGGTATGGAACACATGGAGAATACTCGGGCCGCTGAAGAGGCAAGAAATGCCAGAAGGAGAGCCCAGAGCCAAAGGCAAATACAAAACGGGGGTGTTATTTATACTTCTGAGGCACGGCAGATGGTAAAGAGGAATGAAGATGCTGAGTTGGAGAAAGCAGAGAACAGGCTCCATAGAGCTCAAAATGCTAAAAAGAAAGCTGAGCATGAAAGGAATAAACCTTTCCTTGATGTGATTAAAGCAGGGGCCAAGATGATGGCTAAGAAGATGGATGAAAAGGCAAAGGCTGTGGAAAAGGAGAGACGTGTTCAACAGACATATAAGAAGAAGATATCCAAGCTTATTATTGCTGGAATTCGCCAACAGGCTAGATTGAGAAACCTCATGTAAAATAAAACACTATATAAAAATATTATTACATATTATACTCTAGTAATTGATTTAGCCACAAAGTGATGTTGAGCCACAAAGTGATGTTGAGCTGTCAGGCACTCTGTAGGAGTGCCCAGGTTGTGAGCCAGCGAACATCCTGTGTTGCGGCCGTACGCCACAACCTTCGCACAATTAGGTCACAAAATAACAAGTCTGTTTTTGATATATTCGTCCCATCTTCCATACTCTTTCCACACATACAGTGTACATGTTTCAGGCATCGGTCTTTCACAGTCAATTACCAAGACTGGCTCAAAGATCTGCAGATTCCAAGAGGTTATCACAAACTGACTAGCTTCTCCTCTCTGGCAATAAATCTGTTCTGTCTAGCCTCTGTTCCCTCCACACGCCTGCGTTCCCCCCCAGAAATACCTGTTCACAGACGATAAATTAGCAGCCAAACGCATCGCACTAGTTAAGCAGGTATTATAGATTCGTACTCATCGTAATGATTGCAACACCAAAGAAGCCCAACATCCGAAGCATACGCGCATATTCCACCCCTATCACCTATAGGATCTACCTTAATACTTCAGCTCCTAATTCCCTCCCCCAGATGGGGACAAGAGGGACAACCCGCAGTGCATGGTCATCCCCGAAAGGTCCAAGCGCTCGGATCTTGACGAGCCAAGAAATCTACACAATATCCCATCTTCACGAGCAAGGCTACTACTGAAGAAGTTGGGAGAAGGACAGATGTTTTCATTGTCGGGGAAGGGAATAGGTGAACGGATGAGTGAATGAAGGAGTACAGTTTGTTCGCTTACTCTCTGTTCATGTCCAGCAGAGGAGAAACTAGATAAGTGATAGAAAAACTTGGTAGTGAGAGAATGTCGGATAGCTTCGATCGTGGGAAACAATTTAGGGATGGAGTGGGAAATATATGGGTAAGGCGAGGGGTGTGAGGCAAGCGGGGAAGCCAGCTTGAGACTTATTTATCATGTCCGGTTGGACAGATGTTCATTGTCACTGCTCGCTTTACTTCTCCCCCCTACTCTATCACTGTGGGGACAAGTCGAAATCCCATCCCATCTCCTTATCTGCTCCTGTAAGACCGACTTGTTACCACACCTTGCAGTGATTTGATATTTTGTTTTAATGTATGCAAGTTGATGTCCTGCGATGTGTAGACTTTCCGCTCTTGCCTCGGAGACCAGGTCTGGGCAAAAGTCACTTAAGGCGGCTTAGAAGATTGAGGTTGACTAGGTATTGCATCTTGCACACCATGTCCCAAGTGGTAGGGAATTAAAGATTTCTGTGAAATCAGCTATACGGCTTCTCTACTATTATACTATCACCCCTTGGGCGGAGTGAAACAGAAATATTCTGATCCAGCATGCTCAGGCCAGATTGGGCCGCAGGTGGCAGTGTTTGGCAAGGGGATCCGATTTTCCAGTCTTTTTAATGTTCAAATAACTCACCACTAGAGGTCAGCTAAAACACGCTCGACTGCAATAGTGTTCCAAAACACGCTTAGAACCTGCTTAGATAAGACAGTTCCGTTCTGTTGCCGTGGACAAATAGCCTCTGTTCCAAAATCCACAAACAACAGGTAAAATACCCTACACAAGGCGTATCCCACAGTTAGCCGCAGCCATCAAGATCTCACAACAATTATGGGTTCGAGAAGGGAAGAGTGTCAACCAGGTGGCACAGCGAAATGCAACGGTGGCTGTGCAGAATAATTGCCAAGACTGTTAGTGATTGACTACGAAGGAGTGTAAATAATGTCAGAAGTACAATATTATATTAATTAAATACAACAGTTTCAGAGTCAGAGACTCGACGATGACTTTTATATGTTTTGGTAACCTTCTGTTTAAACTCTGGTGTACCATAGGTGATATCCTCAGGGTATTCCCTCATCATCCTCTTAGTAAGGGCCCAGAACTTCCATATTAATGTTGGCTTTACTGAATTTAAGCATTCAGAAACCATATTCCTTCGTGCTCCTCTATCATCTCATTCACTTCGAACCTGCCAAGTTCCAACAGTGCCATCCTCCCTCCCTCAAGCTCTTGAGATTCTTGCATCTGAGATTCCGTCAGTTCTCTTTGCAATTTAGCTCACTTCTTTCTTCTCCTGATTGTTACTCTATACGGAGCTTTTCCCCCTCTTCCTGTGCCACTTGGGCTTACCACTAGTTCTAATAATTGCAATTATTATCCAATTAGTTTTACATTTTATCAATTATTACAAGACAGAAAGCTTAGACAGAAACTTAACCTGAAGTAGTGATTGCTGATTTGCGGCTTCTGGCACTGGGGTCAAGCCGTCTTCCGCGGATACTGGAACAATAGCCTTTTTGGGTCTGCCACCAAGTTGGCCAGCCTGGCGACAGTGCCGTTTGCGTCTTTCAATTCCCACCATTGAGAAATGTTGAACTTCGTTGTAGTATGCTGTGACAGTCTTTGCTTGTTTGGATAATCTACTTTGGTTTACTTTAGCTCTAAGTCATAGGATTACTCAGCAATTTCATGTTGCATTTCATTGCCAAGACCTCAGATTTACATCAAATATTGAAGTTTTGGAAGCTGGATGCCACTTCCTCTACTTGCTTTAATTAAATTAAAAAAACATACTTTGATTCTACTTTAATTGATCTATGTTTGTATGGTTTTTTTATATTGGTAGGACTACTCTAGGGTGGGTGATGTTCAATTGAAAACAGCACAAAATGAGGTAGACACTTATCCGTTCTCGTATTATATTATATTTTTTTAAAATGGCAACCCTAAACCTTAGTTACCCTTCCACTCGGAAAAATGCTGGGTTAGGCACGCACCTTCTTCCTGGAATTCTACCGGTAGTCACAAAATAGAACCGCCCATCTATTTTTGCCGAACTGGTTCCAGGGTGGCGGGACAGGGATTTGCGTAGATCAGTAGAAAGGTTTCGTGGAAATAAGTACCGGTACTCGCGGGTGAGTGTGAGTCGGCCGCACTACCATATAAATTCGGAAGAACCAGGATATGAACAGTAGGCACTGATACTTGTAGGGTTATATCAACCACAAGTCCAGCGAGTACTCAATTACGAATACTTGCACAGTACAAGTGTTTTGAATACAAGCAGTGGTGAAAGCAGACCGGTGATCCGGTAGGTCTCTAGTCCTACTTGTAGAGGCACAATACTATCAGAAGGGAGAGGTTGCGAACTACTGCCGACATATGGTTACCCCCGAGTACAGGATCGTAGAAGTTAGAACCCCAGGCCGGTTGCATTGATGTCTACCTTGTTCTGTACCTGGTGAGTGTTGAGAGAGGGAACACCCCCCAGCTCGGCTTGGCATGGCGGGACGCCAACATTTCCCATTCGCGTCGGGTGGTATATCGCTGCGGCAGGTACGTCGGGAGCCCGGGTGCGCGGAGAGTGTAGGCCAAGGCCGTACTCAAATATTCACTGTCTGTGTGCCAGTCTCCCGACATACCTCCAGAAGCGACATAAACTCGTGGTGGGGGTTCTGTCGGTTCCTGTGTGATGTCGGGAAGAGATATACACAGTGTGTGTAAGAATAAGAATTAACGTTTGACGTCACTCTGGGTATTCGGGTCTGTACCGAGAACTGAACTATACTTCCCCTGAGTATCTGCGTTCCCGACATAACCCCGAAACCGACATAACCCCCGCCGCGAGTTTACCACCTGTGGCGACTCTACTGACCAAACAAAACTCCTAACAAATCCTTGCCAAGCCTCGCTGTCGGTGCTGCATCGCTGAACGCTCATCCTGCCCAACACATGAATTTTGGGGATTCTAATGACCTTCGAGTTTCAACTGCAGGGTCGAGCAAGAAGTTATTAACCAGTTATTTAAGGCTAACTAGACAAATATACCCCTGTCCGTTGTGGTTGATAGTTCCTTGCCCTTGTAAGGGTACTTTACATCGGCTCGGCTAGTGAGGTACTAGATTAGTAGGGTAGCTGGTGGTTATGGGCGGTAGATTAATCCCTCGAAGATTGCTGCGGCATAAACAAGCAAGACCCTGCCAACACTTTCAGGTTGTAATAAGATTGAGCAGCGGCTTTGATGAAACTTACAATTGCGTCAAAATAAAAGCCCCGAAGGGCTTGTCCTAGCTATAAAGGATTAGGATATGGCCCCTTACTGCGATTGTGAAACAAAACTGGGGTGAAAATCCTATTCGAATATACGAGTACTGTACAAGCGCTGCCCTGTTCTCGTCAGTTTTATGTGGAAGGACACCCCCGAAGCCTTGTTTATAAGTTCTAGTGTGCCCACATGAGTCCGTAACAATCGGGAAAAAACACTGACCAGAGTAACGGCACCCCCTTCCATAGCCAAGGTTAGAAGTCAGAGGTTCGAAGCTCGGCAACCATGCCGGCGGCGGCTCCGAAGAAAAAACAATGAGTACTTAGTAGCACAAACTCTGTTTCTTGAACGAGTTTTCTTCCTTCTGAAATATTCGCCAACTGTTCCAACCTCCAATCGCGAAATAGGAGAGCTGAGCTGGGTTATCCCGAGATTGTAATGCCGTTAGGTACCTCAAGCCTGGACCGGTAGTTACCCTCCGACTTGATATAGTTAAATGGATATTTTGAATGCAGCGTCGAGCTTTCACTCCTACCATGTTGCCCGCCACCCTATCAAGACTTAGTCCAGGTGAAACCCGGCCTTGTCCCCCCCCCCCCCGGCTGATGGGATACTCAGCCGAATTTTAAATGTTGAAAACTACCTAATTTGTGAAGCTAGGAGTAAATCTACAATAGGCTGGCCTCACGCTTCTCTTGATCACTGTGCTTAACCGTACAGATTTCGCGCTATGCTGAGTAATGCACCACTTGGGAGCCACAAAATCTTTCCCGCGCTTATGATACTCAAATACACTAGTTTTGAACATTTAAAACTGTGCTGAGTACCTTAAGTGGCGTAAGAGGACCGTACAAGTACAGTACACAAAACACAAGATCCCTGTCCCGCCTACATGTACGTTTATTCACTCCTGCCTTACCTACCCAGTATTGCGAACCCACAGAACTACGTCTTCCTCCCTGTTGACTTTATTTTCTTCTCATTCAACAAATTGTTCGGCTAACAGCCCCCAGCAGAATGCCAGCACTTCTCACCTTCGCTAGCTAGCTGGCATTGTGTATGTTCACCATTGGGAGGGAATGAAAATAAAAACAGAAAAAGAAATAGCGGCAGGGCATTCGGGAGTCCAGATTGGAGCATCTGACAACAAGGGGCAAGTGATTTCTGTGTTTACCCCTGTTTCCAGATTTCATTTCTACCGCAAATCTTACTACGTGCAGCGTCGTATCATACGTACCAGTACACCTACAAGTACATGGGAGGTCTTTTCCTACCTGACAGGAACAGTTAACTGGCCAAATATCTCAACTACTAGAAGTATAAATGTTGATAAACTCCGTAGATACAAGCACAATGAAACAAAGCAAATAAACAAAAAACGCCAAACGCAAAGTATTGCAAGCAGAAATAGAAAGTCTAAATTCGGTGAGCGAAGAGATGTAATAGATCAAATAATAAAAAATATACCAAAATAAAAAGCCAAACGGCAGGCTTTATCGTCAATATAGGATAAAGTGGCAAATATCCAACAGAATCCCGTACGGAGACCACTAAACCAAAAGTGAAGCAAAAAGCGTTAACGTAACTTACCTGGAAGTCGGATGACACAGGGAAGTCAGACACTAGGCAATGGTAGTCATATAGGCAACAACTCAATCAATTCTCAACCAAATTGGACAAAAAATGATGATATCAATTGAGACAGGATAGGAGAGCTAGTTCATGTCTGAAATGTAGAAAAAAAGAAATCCTCCAGTTAAGAATACTAGAAAAAAGAGAGAACATCTACTTAAAATAGCAAGAAATAAAAGAAGTCAAATTGAGGTATAGGAGCATGCAAGATCATTTAAAAAGTAAATGTAGGTATTCTTCTATTAATAAAGGTAATATAGAAAATGTTATTTAGAAGCTGTTAAAGTTGATAGAGTAAAGAAAAGGTTAATAATAAGTAGGTTGATTTTATAACAAAACTAGACAAATGATAGTAAGATACTAAAGAGAGAGTGGCAACAATGCAAGATATACGAATTGAAATACTGGCATGAAGAAAGGTCAGTGCACACAGGAGATGAGAATTGGGTTGAATTTGTTACTTTTTTGATCGTAGTTGAACTATTTTTATTATATATTCAAAGGCTAGCTTTATCCAGAGTTTAACTGCAAAATTTATGAATATCAACTACCTATCAACTCTAAATTACTTTGGGATTATTAGATAAAGTTTCTTTTACCTATCTGAGAACAGAAACATTGATTTGCAATCAATTTAGTACATTTTCTTTCAAACTTAAAGATTTACGTAAGTTATAATTTAAAAAGCCATTTAATTGACTATAATGAAGTGTTTTCTACTTCCTGATAGTTCTTTAAAAGGAACAAGCACTATGATAGTTATAGGATTATAGCAATTAGTCTATTTCAATTGGGTTTGAGGCTAGTATAGTCAAAGAAAGGCTAGTATAATAGGTTTATTATTTGAAATTATCAGTATAATAGTAAAAAACATGTAAATCTCTAGCGATTTCAAGATATCTGAACTGTTATAATTTACTATCCCATTCTTAGCAAAGTTCTCACTTACTTTGAAAGGTTTTCAGTAAGTGAATAACACATACTGATAAGTCTTTTGGTTAATTATACATAACGGTATAAGAAAACCTTAGACCTTTACAGATATATGCTAAATTGATTTTAAATGAATGTTTCTATTCCCAGATAGGTAAAAGAAACTTTATCTAATAATACCAAAGTAATTTAGAGTTGATTGATAATTGATATTTGTAAAATTTGCAATACAACTCTTGATAAAGCTGGCCTTTGAAAATATAATAAAAATGGTTCAACTACTATCAAAAAACAACAAATTCAGCCCAATTCTGATCTCCTGTGTGCACTGACCTTTCTTCATGCCAGTATTTCAATTCCTATATCTTGCATTGTTGCCACTCTCTCTTTAGTGTCTTACTATCATTTGTCTAGTTTTACTATAAAATTAAATTATCTATTAACTATTTCTTTACTATATGAACTTTACCAGCTTCTAAATAAGATTTTCTATATTACTTCTATTAATAGAAGAATACCTATATTTACTTTTTAAATGATCTTGCATGGTCCTATACCTCAATTTGACTTCTTTTATTTCTTGCTATTTTAAGTAGATTGTTTCTCTTTTTTCTGGTATTCTTAACTAGGGCATTTCTTTTTTTTTACTTTTCAGACGTGAACTAGCTCTACTATCCTGTCTCAATTGATATAATCATTTTTGATTCAATTTGGTTAAGAATTGATTGAGTTGTTACCTGAATAACTACCATTGCCTAGTGTCTGACTTCCCTGTGTTGTCTGACTTTGGGGTAAGTTATGAAGAATTCAACTAGTTTTGTCATACACCAAATAGTGCCTGAGTTCTTCCCTAGATTACCCACAGCATTGCCAGTCCTACTGTTTGCAGACTATCTATCCCTGTTACCAGTAACATCTACGCTACAGCTAGCCATCTCCAGCTTTAGGCAAATGTGATTGGCCAAACCTCAGTCCAGATTAATATTGTGGCTCAGATTTGGGCAGAAAAACTGTTACCCGGCTTCATGTTTTCAGCACCCTGTTGGGTCCAAAGACAATAGACCAACGCAAACACTTGAGGGGAAGCAGTGTACAGCAGAGCAGTCTCTAGAAAAAGATGTTGGGTCAAGCACCGATTTAGTCTTAAAGCCTGCAAGGCTAGATATATTCCTACACAAGTGAATTACATTACAACAGTGTTTTTAACTGTTCAGCGGATAACATTCTCTTTAAAAGTGAAATTTTTGAGAATTAATTCTGAAGGAGTTATTGTATTGAGAAGAAAGAGGAGAAGAAAGTGGAGGAAGAGGAGGAAGCTAGGAGCAACATAGAGAAGATGTAATAGGAATGCATAAGCGACACTCTTGTCTGCATTCCCGCGACACCAGTGAGCAACACAGCGCAGCTTAAGCTTCAGGCATCTACAGCGATCAACGGAAATATTATCAAAAGGACCTTCCGATGGATATTGTAACAAAAATGTATCTTTCGCGCAGTTAATGCCTCCTTATCCACGGTCATAAGTCCTTGACAGCAGCCCACAAATATGTAAGTCCAAGGGACGTTTTCAGCATTGAAATCCGTGGGTATTGGCTTGATGTAGAGGTTTGGCAGATTTCATCCGCCCTGTATGGCCTTCCTGCATAATTGATATACATCAAAGCTTCCATCCCTACTCTTGATTTATTTATCCCCATCCTACGCCTTGAAGCATCCATCTTTGCACCATAGATATCTACCAATCCCGATTTAACCTCGATTCTTCCTAGCTATCCCGGTGATTGATATTTTTTCGATCCTTTCAGGATTGTCTTGGTATATAAAGAAACAAATAGAAACATATATATCAATTAGTGGAAATTGTGAGATGGGATTCTTAGGATCATGGCCTCTACGCGTATTTCCGATATCCCCCGAGGATCTTCTTTAGAATGTCTGCCTCCAAACTCCCATCCACCGCATCTGGCGTTTGGTCCTCGCTCAACCTAACACGAAGGTTTGTTCTGAGATCGGCTTTACTAGGCGCCACCGATACCGGCTGGTGCTACATTCGTTCCTGATAGATAGCAGTACCTTAACTATCTAGTTCTACGATACCACAATAAAGAATTCTAGGGCCACCATAGATCGCTTTCCTCTATATATAGAAAAGAAAAGCCTTGCATACGGTCCATCCATCGCTGGGGAATTCTATCAATAAGGGGAGACGGTGAGGGGAAGGAACAAAAGCAAAGGAAATTAAAAAGAGCCGTGGGCGAGATTTTATGGCTAGAGGGGTATTAAATACAATCGGATAAAATGCACAAGCATTAACCTGAACCTCTATATCCCAGTGCCCCTTACAGCTTTTGTCAAGTCTCCATGGGTTAGTAAACGTGACTGCTATGTAGAGGGATACTTCAGGACCTTAATGAAGTGAGCCCTAACACGGTTGAAATTATATATATGCGAACATCACGCCTGTGCGGTGTGAAGGAAGGGCCTGGGAGGATACTGCTGGGACCTGGCGACTGTTGGGTATCATATCATACTCAAGTACTCGAGTATAGGATATGTTGAGATATCATACGGCTACCTACTCAGATCATGCCTTTGGGTTAGGCTAGGGTCTGTCTACGTTTGGGTTTAAGTCAATCATTGGCTGTGCGGAAGTGGGCTTGGCATGCATGGTCCCCTTAAATACTGGTAGTCTTCTCTCTTGTATCATATCATACGGCTAGACATCAGGGAACGTACACCTCACATACCGCACACCCAACAGCGACGCTAACACCAACGCAACTGGTGCAATGAATGGCCCAACACCGCTGTCGTGGGCTGCTAGGAATGGGCATGCGGAAGTAGTGAGGATGCTTGTGAAACGGAGCGATATCGATCCAAACAAAGCTGGCTCCGCGGATGGCCGAACACCGCTTTCGTGGGCTGCTGAGAAAGGGCACTACGTGGTGGTAAAAATACTGCTGGAACGGGACGACGTCGATCCAAACATTGCTGACCCCCAGCATGGCAGAACCCCACTCTTGTTTGCTGTTGAGAATGGGCATGAGATGGTCGTGAGGGCACTGCTACAACGGAAGGACATTAAACCCAACATAGCGGAAACAGAATATGGAGAAACTCCGCTCTGGATCGCTGCCGAGCGTCATGACGAGAGGACTGTGAGGCTACTGCTGCAACGGGAGGACGTTAATCCAAACAGCACCGACCCGGAGGAGGAAGCCCCGCTCTCAATGGCTGCCAAGGAGGGGTATGAGGGGGTTGTCAGGATACTGCTGGAACGCCGCGACACTAATCCTAACACAGTTGTCCCTGAATATGGGCAAACTCCGCTCATGCTTGCTGCCAATAATGGCTATGAGGGGATCGTGAGGTTGCTGCTGGAACGCCGCGACACCGATCCCAACATAGGCGCCACCTGTGGTGGGTGCACTCCGCTCTCGTTGGCTGCCAATAGTGGCTATGAGGGGGTCGTAAGGCTGCTTCTTGAGCGGAACGACGTTAATATCAACGATGCTGATCCCCAATCTAACGCAACCGCACTCGCGTTAGCTTCCCAGAATGGCCATGAGGGGGTTGTAAGGATTCTCTTAGAACGGCACGACATCGATCCCAACATAGAAGTGACTCAATCTGGCAGAACTCCAGTCTGGTTGGCTCTCACGAAGGGGGTCAGAGAGGCCGAGGAGATAGTGCCGGGACGGAACGACTCCGGTGCCAGCGTTGGCGCCACCGGATTTAGCAGAACTCCACTTTCACTGGCTGCCGAGTTCGGACATGAGCGGGTTGTGAAAATGCTGCTGGAACGGGATGCCGTCGATCCTAACATGGTTGATGCCAAGTCTGGCAGAACCGCACTCTCGATGGCGGCCGAGAAAGGGCGTGAGCGGGTTGTGAGGATTCTGTTGGAACGGAATGACATAGATCCCAACATAGTTGACACTCAATCTGGCAGAACTCCACTCTCGTTTGCTGCCGAGAATGGGTATGAAGGGGTTGTGATGATGCTTCTGGAGCGGGATGACGTTAATCCCAACATAACCGACACCAAATATGGCAGAACACCACTCTCGTTTGCTGTACTAAGGGGGCATGAGGGGGTTGCGATGATGCTGATGCAACGGGGCGACATCAATATCAACATAGCTGACACCCAAGATGGCCTAACTCCACAATCGTTGGCTCTCAAATGTGGGTATGATGGGGTCTCGCGAGCATTGCTACAACCGAACTACGCTATTCACAATGCAAATGACACCCTCGGGGGGCGAACGCCGCTCCAATGCGCTCTCAGGAATGGGTACTTGAGAATTGCACGCTCCTTGCAGGAAGGGGCGGACTGGGGTCCCATCAATGCAGATGCAGGGAGCCTTCAATCAACAGGGCTCGTCTCCGTGGAGCCCTCGGAGCCATCTGAACCCCCTTATAAAAAGCCTCGCACGTTTTAATATCCTGGGATCGAATTTTACGAAACAGGATATTAAGCCCGCCTTCGACAGTCCTTTATATATGAATTGAGGGGTCACTACAGATGTCAAACCTTTGAATAATTTTTTTGCAAATGTCTCTATCTTATAGATCTCCCCAATTCATCCTATCCCCTTTTACCTTTCCCGTGTTCGCGGATTGTTTGGATTTTAGCTAACTGATTTTTCCTATTTGCTCGGGGTTGGTGCTTTCCTTTATTTCATTTTTTGTCGAAACCCTTTATCGCTGCAGGGTATCGTACAACTTCTGCACTAGTACATAGCTGGTAGGTTGCAACTACGAAATGATAACCTATCGGTGCTTTCTTAAGCAGTATTTACCCTTTTAGTTTGCCTCTTGGTTCCCATGCCCATATGTTAAGCTATTACATTTCTCAATGATTCATTTCATGTATACTTGCATTCTTACACAACCTGAACAACGACCGTTTTGTATTGCAAGAGGGGTTGATATGAGCTTCATACCGGTAGACCTACCTGTAGACAAATTAAATATGAACACATTATAGAAAATAGAGTGAGGGCAAAGCCGAAATCAATAGAGAAGAGTATATGGTATGGTCCATTTTTCAATTTCATCTTGTCTTTCCCCCTGATACCCACTCTATTACTCACATATCAACCATACTATAATATAAGTCTTCTTGCTAATACCGCATTATCTCGTGAAACTCGTTTGCTAGACAAAGGGCCAGCGTAATGTGTGAGTCAGGGTATATCACAAAGTAAGCCTTCCCGGTTAAGGGACAAATATCTCGAAAACAGCCCCCGTGTATTTGTAGTAAATTCCTACCCTTAAATGCTACTCTCTACTCAAAGGATCCTGTGGAGTCTGCTATACTTTCTTTCGCCTTCTTGGCGCGAAAACGAGTTTCACCAGAATATATGCGATACGAAACACATTAAACCTTTTTGCTCCGCTATCTTGTTCGACACCATAATTAATATATGTCGATCATCGTAAAATCCAATCCTCCTCCTGGAACCCCTTCCTCACAGATTTTGCATACATACCTCCTCTGCCAAGACGCACTCAGTGTTCCGAACCGTCCGGGGGACTGCCAAGAGCCCCGGACGGGATGGGACGGGAAGGGACGGCTATCTATAGTCCATCCGGGGCAGCTTAAGGGCAGGACGGTCGTCTTTGTGCAGGAAGGCGGGCTCTACAGCGTGAGACATTTTAGTTCAGGGCAGGGGTGTGGACGGTGGGTGATGGCGGGGGACTGCAGGGGATAGCCGGGGACGGCCGGGAATTGTAAGGGATGGCACGAGTGATGTCTCATGAAGTGAAAAGAATCCGTTTGGAGGTGTATGATATCAACTTGCCTGGTACAGGAGGTCCAAGCGCTAGGACTATAGTCCCCTACAGTCCGTCCGGTCCTCACCTTCTCGAGCGTAGTCCCTCCCACCGCCCCCAAAAAGAAGGAATATGAGCAGTAGTCCGTCCCGTCCTCACCAGAAGACGGACGGGCTGGACGGTTCGGAACACTGGACGCACTCACGGCAGCCTTTCTATATATTATGCGACTAAGACGTGCTTCTCACAGCAGCACCCCACTTCACCCGTAATCTCATTTAGCATGGGCACCCCACATCGATAGAGGCTTCGCCATCTTGGAGAGTTGGGAATGCAGTCACTAGTTCGGGAATGCCTCTTTGGATTAAGGGGGAGGATGCTGCTGGGGTGTAACTACCGTTGAGTATATGTATGTATGATATCATACGATATATCGAGATACGGCTACCCACATAGTATCGCGGCACCCTCAGATTCGTTTCCTCCTCAAATTCGGTTTCTGGGCTACGCAGGTTTGTAGTAGCTGTACCAGTAAGAATCTGACTAAAAACGCGACATATTCACGGCAGACAATCACATGTTGCGTACTGGGTGATGGTTGATACCTGCCCTGCGTAGCCCAGAAACCGAATTTGAGCAGGAAACGAATCTGAGGGTGCCGCGATACTAGGTCATGTCTTTGGGTTAGGCTAAGGTCTGTGATATTTGTTAACATGCCCTGCAAGGCTATGTGATTTGATGATGATGTCGTGTTATACTCGAAGTTGAGACAACAAATAGTAGATTTAAGGAGCTTTTAAGTGCCGGACAACTAAAGCCTGCCCTCCACGCAAGGTCCTTGGAATATCCGGGCATGCTGAATTATTAATGTATCATCGTAGCCGAGGAAAAACTTTAAAGAAAATTCTCTTATAAAATTCTGATAAACCGATCGCGCATCTGGTGGCTCGTATGGAGAAAGAATAATGTATATATAGAGAAGGAATATTTCGCTTGCTTGCTTACACTTTGAACAATGGTCCACGAGAGGGACTCTTAAATACAAAAACAAGGACTACTCCTCCGGGAGTATTCCGAACAGGATCATGCAATCTCCTTCTTCCATCACGGCTTCTTCTTTCCCCTCTTTTCTTCACCGCTTTTGTTCACTGCAATTCTTCACCGCAATATCAGACCATCTACCCCGCTTCTCGGGCCATTCACAGAGTACCAGACTTGCCCGTGAATCCTCCGGTTTCCTTCTAGTATGTTCTAAAGAAAAGGAGATGAGTATGCCGAGTATAGAGTATGGTGCGGTATGGGAGAGTGAGTCCCGGTGATTAACAAGAAAATTCGTTGGGTAACTTTATTGAGAATCCCTTTCCAAAGCCTCTATTGGCATTTATCTTATACTCATTTCATTGGTGAGTTCAAAACCAATGATTGGAAGCCAGGTGCAGAGGGTTGTTTAATGAATGTATACAGCAACCTCAATTCTGACTAAGCACAACAACCTCTTAACTGGTCTTACAATCAATGCAGGTAAAATGAATGTACGGACGAGTGGAGGGGGCGGATCGATGAATAATATAGTCAAATAGACAGTCGGAAATTGGCAACATAACGCAGCTCAAAGCAAGACAAGAGGAGAAAAGAAAAGAAAGGAAAGGAAAGGAAAGGAAAAGAAAAATTCAATTTGCCTGATTTAAGCCAGTATTGAAGGGAAAGCAAAGGAAAAGGTATAAAAGATTGAGAAAGAAGGAGAAAGAAAAAAAACTAAACTCCCTTTCCCACCACCGGCCATCCAACCGAGCAAGAAACCATACCTCTTTGACTATGGAACACTAATAGGCTACTAATAGATATCTAAATCCATAGCATCAGGGTTAACCTCCGTGCATGTAGTTGTAACAATCTTTCCAACAGATCCTTCAATCCCCTCCCTATCCTTCGCCGGGACGAATCCCGCGGGCGCCCTAACCTCCCGCTCCAAAGCCCCCATCGCATCCGCCCTTTGAGAGCCCACCTGCTCATCAATCCCGCTCCTGGCACTACCAATAGCGCGGCCAGACTTCGGTTGTCCGCGGGCAAGCGCTTGACTAGCGATGAAGTTGACGTCGGTGTTGTACTGCGCCTGCACACTCCTCTTGATTCTGAGCATTTCCTTGAAAGTGTCTTCGTTCCCGTGTCGGATTTCAAAGGCTTCCCATTTAGTCCAGAAGTGTGGTGAAATTCTTGGATCACAGAATTGTGATGCGTGGCCGTAGATCGCCCGTGCTCTATCGATTTCCCTGAGACGTTGTTCCACCTCAGCGAACTTGAGGCACATTTCCTTCGCCTCACTGTCTGGTAGTGCCTCTATAGCGCGCTCGTATATTGGTCGGGTGGAGGTTAGACCAAAGATTGAGGCCGACTTTGTGATGTAGAAGTCGAACATTTCCAAGCGGTCTTCGTCGGCTACTGCCCGGGTCCCGCGCTCATAGATACGCATTGCATGCATGGGTTGGCCGCGCTCTTCTTCGAGATTGCCGTACATTAGATAGATGACTTTCGCGAACTTTGGGGGACAGCCTTCGATGGCTTGCTCGAAGAGGTCACGAAGTCGTTCAATGTTAATTTGGCGGTTTACAGCTTTGGTTAGGTAGAGATTCCAGAGTTCAAAGGCCACAGGGTAGGTGAAGAGGTTGAGGCCACGCTCGTAGACCTAGCTTTTTTTAGTTGAACTGATATGATTGATAGGGGAAGGGGGGTGTACCTTGAAGCTCTCTTCAAAATACTTGCTCTCCTCAAGGAGGGTAGCATAGTTCACCACAGTCTGCGGAGTAGCAATTCGGAGCTCAAAAATCTTTTCGTAAACATTTTTCGTCTCATAAAGAGTGCTAATACTCTCCACTAGATCAACGTAGAAACTCCACAGCTTCCAGCTCTTGTGAACCCTCTGTTGTGGTGTCAGAGTTTCGTCGAAATAATCCACTATGCTCCTCTTGGGCGATTGAGTGGCCTTCGCCATAATCTTGGCCGCCTCGTTGAAATTGTCATCACGTAATTCCAACTCTGCCCATTCAATCCACATCTCGGCGAGCTCCTGAACAGACTTGAACGGGACCCGAACAGCCTTTTCCATAATCATTCGTGCTTGTCTGATATCCCCATGCTTCTCATAAAACTTTGCATATCCTACCCACAGGGAATGGAATTGGCCAACGGCCTTCTTCGGGTTCACGGCGACTACGGCATCAGCATATGTTTGGACGATCTGTTGCTTGTCATCACCCCAAAGCGCCACCCTCTTCTCCCATTCAATGATGTTATTCGGATTCTGCCTCAGGAGAACGTCGTTGACCAGGAAAGGCCGCCGGTCCATCAATTGTTCGAACCGCATCAATCGGATATCCAAATCAAAATCGGCGTCCTCGCTAACAATGCCCTTCTTCTGTCGTGCAGCAGCCGCTTCCATCAGGGTTCCGATGACAGATTCTTCGAATTCGGTGTACGAGTCGAAAATCTGTGTGAAGTCCCGCACAGCCATAACGGTGGTGACTCCCTCTTCGAAAGAGTCTCTTGCCTGCGCAAAATAATCAGCAGTCAATCCTCCGACAATTCCAATTATTTGATCCACATACCCTCTCAAAGTCGCCCTTGGTGATCCAATAGGTGCCCAAACTAGTCCATAATTTCCCCCGCTGGTCACTAAACTTTCCAATCCCACTCCGCACAATCTTCTCCACGTCAATTCCCTTGATCTCACGAGAGTGGCTGACCAACAAGTCGCACAGCTCACTCCACATCTGAAAGTGGCTCTTCCCTGACTTTGACCGAAACTTTTGATTATCCAGCACCTCGATCCACTCTTGTGCTGCCTCCCCGTATTTCCCAATTTCAACGAGAAGCTCAATGAATTCTTCTGCATCCTCAGGGTGAACCTGCATATACCGTTTCCAAATCCTCACAGCCGTCTCTCCAGAAGCGGAATTGGCGAAGGATAGGTAGAGCGTCCAAATGCGACTATGCTGGGGAAGCGGTAGAGCCCGCACCGCACGATCGAAGGTTCGGCGGGTCTTGGTAACAAGGCATTGTTTGAGCAGGAAGGATAGGTAGTCCGTCCAGATCCTAGGCATCTTGTCGAGGAGGATGAGAGACCGTTCAAAACAATCATTGACCTTGTTGTACTCAGCCTGGAACCGTGCTGGATTGAGGGAGGACACGTGCTTGACTCTTAAATCGAGATACTAAAACCTTCCCATGAGAATTTCCCTAAATCACGACCAAACAACTGGCACCACCACCGCACAACAAACAATGCCAAAAAAAAACAAATAAACATAGTAAAGAAAGCGAGCAGAAAGACCAAGAGACACGTACCATTTTCCAAAGTTTGTACGACCTAGGCAACGCTTTACAAGCCCTCTCAAAAACAAACACCTGCTCATGAATGCCTCCAGTCTTGGCCTTATACTCCAAATACCTCAACCAGGGGTTCAAGCTCGAGTACGGATCCCTCAAAATCTCCTGCTCATAGTAGGCATCCTCCTCCGAGATAAGGTACAAATCAATAGCTGTAGCAGCGCTGGAAGTAGTAGTGGCTGGACCCTTGCAGACGCTGTCGATGTGAGACTGTTTGGTGACAATCATGGTTGTAGTTGCCGAAGCAGAGGATGAGGAATCGGCTTCCCTTGGAGCAAGGAGCTCTCCGGGCATCCAAAGGTAATGTATTCGTCGTTCTTCCGGTCTCCTTCTTCCCACCCAACAACTTCAATCACCCTTCCTCCTCTCCTTTCTATCTCTTTCTCTCTTGTCCTTCCTGTGCGTTGGTAGCGAGAAGTGTAGAAGGGGAGAGCGGAAGAACGGGGTTTTATCGAAGGTAAAAGGTTCTCGAAAAACTGTAGGAGAAAGAGAAGGAAAAACAAAAAATAAGAAAAAAACTTCGATCGGAGTAACGAAACGGGGGAGCGTTGTAAAAGGTTCGGTGAATAGGATGCCGTGGTGGGGGGGGGAGGAAGAGAAGGGATGGAGGGGAGGGTACGGTGCTAGAAGGAGCCCGCTTATACGGTGCAAAGTGCTTAAAGGTGGGACCTCTGGCGGAACGGGAAGTCCATGGCAACCGATCGGGGTTGGGCCAATAATTGCCAAGACAGAACGAGCAGAGTGAAATGATAGACCCCCAGGCAGCA
>Ga0307509_10004943_pt1 | contig 18874 bp, 18 predicted proteins | sample 10_EM_MG_FD_202245 | JGI IMG/M metagenome (GOLD analysis project Ga0307509, IMG submission 202245) | Populus trichocarpa ectomycorrhiza microbial communities from riparian zone in the Pacific Northwest, United States - 10_EM | ecosystem: Host-associated > Plants > Roots > Unclassified | place...
CGGGGAAAGTAAAATACCCGCCCCGCCCCACAGCCCGGCCAGGGCCCCGTGTCATACAGGGCGGGGAGGAACGGCAAAGCGTTGACCCCGGGCCGGAGTAACGGCGGGGTCACAAAGTGAAAACCCGCCCCGCCCCGCCCCGTAACGAACACTAACCTCGAACAAATCAGAGACATGGCCACAATTAGATGGGCTACTGCACTCCCTGACAACAACATTGCCACGGCCTTTTTCCCCCCTGGCTTTCGGCTACCCGATAGCCTCCGTTTCCCTGCAAACAGGAGGGCTGCCTTCTCAAAGGCAGGAGACATGAAACCTAAGACATGGGACTCCACATCTTTTACTTCAGTCCAGAGGGTGTTGCCAATCGATGACATCGCCAGAAGAGCTAGACTGATCTTCAAGAAATGGCCGGTCCCAAGAAAACTCAACATATGATCACCCACTAGTGGCGAAGAGTGCACGTACTACGATGACACGATCAAAACAGTTAGGGAAGCCATCTACGAAAAATGGAAATTGCGCAACTATCCTGATTACTATGGCTACAGGCCACCATTCACAACATGCTGGCGATTCATGACAACGCAAAAGCTTACCGCTCCGCGCATCCATCAGATGAGGGCCGGTAAGAGCTAGCTTAAAGCGCACACGGATTGGAGGGACCCTGATGGATCTTCTCTGTGCCCGAGGTGTGAAGAATAAGAAGAAGAGAGTTTTAAACATGTTATAACCCTGGGCCCTGCCCTGGCGGAAGCTAGAATAAGGCACTCGGAGTTCTCATTTCATATTTCCCCAGATTCATTGGTATGGAAAGAGAACAAGAAGGAATGGGATATGATGAACCTTTTGATTTCCTTTATTTCCTTGAATAAGTTAAATTTTCCTGATGATAAGAATGTACTTGCATTTATGCGGGCAACACAGGTGCAGTCTTGTAGTTTGTTTCAAGATGGAATTGGAAGAATCTCCTACGTTGGGAAATACTCACGTTGATTTTATACTTAGGTATTAGTGAATAGTTTTGGTTTTATTTCTTTTGCGTTTGTTTTGATTTGGGTTTTTATTTGCCATGGGATATTTCCTGAATGCAGCGGTTGGACCTTAGGGGATACTAGTCATGTACCTAAAATCCTACTACGGAATTAACAAAAAAACAAATACTTGAAGTCACCCAACTTGTAATTTATATTGTACAATAATAGGTAATAGGAAAAGATATCCTTTCCTAGTAGTCTCTAGTAAATAGCATAAGTTTATGATTTTCTATCAATTGTATCAAATATAAAATAGTCAATATATTGTAAATTAGGACATTTTCTACAGGTGTTAGCAAATATTATCTTTAAAGCCTAAATGCATAATATTCATTATAGACCATTATTATAGGCTTATTAGGTATTTATAAAACATTTTTTAGCTGTTTTAATTAAGTATTGATGGAGGTCTTAATAGTTTTATGATAAAAACTGAACGATATTGTGATTTTCAAAGGTTGAACTGATTGAAATCAACAACTTGGACTTTGTAGATATTCAATCAACCTTTTACAACATGCAGGCTCAGGAGAAGATGTGCCTCTACCTTCTCCAGCAGTTAGAATAATTTTACCATTTTTTATCAATTTTATATAAAATACATTACTCACTATATAGCTAATTGGTTATTTCTCTACACTTTGTACTATTGTTTAATCATTTTTGCCAATGGGAGAGTAATATTGGTAGAACATATTTAAAGATATATTAGCTATCTATAGATAGATTTACAGATCAATAGAGTTCGGTTTGGTTCAGGTATTCCTATTTTAGTATATGGGACACTGTAATTGCCAAGTGTCCCATATCTAGTGAGTGTCCCATTACTAGGTCAAATACGTTAGTGTGCAACTGACAATCACTACGGAACAGCTAAAAAGAATGTATAATATATGGAACCAGCTAAGAAATCATTCGGGTTGAACTTGCGATCAGATAATTGGTGGACTTCACACCTCTAATACAGTATCTGAAACGGAAATTGCTCAAAATCCCAATGCCAAGGGGCTCCATGGTTATTCAATGCCACACTGAAGGGAGCTGGACGCGATTTGTACTGGCAGTATTGCTACAGGAGAGAATGCATTGTCTGGAGGTATCTTGAAAGAGAGGTTTTCAGAAGAGTGGAAGGAAAAAGTCCCAACAAGACGGAAGCGATCTACGAAAGGCAGCGAAATGGAAAAGAGTATGTCTTTACTCACCAAAGCAATTGGAGAATTTCGTGCAATACACGGTGCTGCAGATGCTGCTATAATTTGGCAGGCTGTTCGACAATTGATGGAGAGATATAGGATGAAGGAAAGGTGGACACAAGGTCAAGTTGATAAAGGATTAGATCTGTTTAAGGAGGAAGCAATGGCTGAGACTTTTATTGAATTGCAAAATGATTACGTGTATCAAGAGCACTGGTTGAAATGGCAAATTTCTTGAACTTAGAGGATTTTTTTCTTTGTGTATATGAAACTGCAAATTTGTTTCCTCCATCGCTTGTTTTATGGCTTTCTTTTGTTCCTTAGCAGTATATTGACTAGCGCTTTTATCAAAAGAATCCTATTTTCAGTACATACGTGTATTACGCAAAAGAAAACATACCATGCCTTTTAAACAACTAATAAGTGGTATGGTGCAGTGGATCTAATCCTTAGTTTCCTGAATGGTGCGAACACTTTTATTGATACAAATAAAGGTGACAGACAAAAGATATAAGAGAAGAACCAAAGAATAAAAGGATCGTATACAATAACGAATGTCTTTGACAAGACAAGAGATAACCGTAGGACTGTGAGCGAAAAATGCGATGATGAACTAATAACAAACAAACAAAGGGAAGAACAGGCTATCTTATATCCTGATCAAATGGAAACCTTCCTCCCAGCACACTTCCAGGGCAGCGGCAGGGCCCTGGTGGTTGCCCAGCCGCAGCGCAGGACGGAACAGGAAGATGGGAGACGGTGGAGGCCGGCCGGGAATCATGAAGGACAACGAATAAGCGGAGAAGATAGTAGAGGACTATGGAGGGCCGTGGAGGATCGTTGAGAGTGGTGGACGATGGTTGAGAGCGGGGGAGGACAGTAGTGGAAGGTGAAGAAAGGTACAGAGAGGTGGAGAACAGTAGAGAAGGATGGAAGAGGGCATAGGAGGCTAGGAGACTAGTGGTTACCACATGGGTAGAATCTCATAATTTCAACTTTGGTAGTATCGGGGGAGCAAGGACCAGGATTTGGTGCCCGATAGACAATTCAGCGATACACTTCGGGGCATAATCAGTCCTAGCATAGTTGATACCTTGCAGTCCCAAGGATAGACAAACTGCACGGCTGACAACACTGATATTGTGGGAGCAGGAGGGTTGGCTAAGGATTGTTGGGATGCCATAAAGAATCGAAGCTGAATAAAGCAATTGGATAGTTATCATGCAATGAGGGAGGGTGGGAAAAAATAGTAAAATAGCGTGCATAGAACGTGTGTCATGCACCTTTGGGGTGAATATGGTCAGCTGTTGTGAAAACGGAACATTAGTTACTTGTCCGATAGAGCAATTGTAGATAAACATACTAATTGCTCTGCTTAAGAGTTACTTGGACGAATTTGCCAAATAACTTTGATATTGCTTTCACATCCGCCCGGCCATCTCATCTCGCTCAGTGACCAACCGTAGGTATTGGGTTGCTTGACTGTGATTCTGTGTACTATTAGCCTACAAGAATGAAATTATGCAAAGCACAAAGAACAAGGATAAGCGTTTGCTGTATATCTAATACATACTGTGGGGCGATATCAATGATTCAGAATGTCTTTTTTGGTACTCCAAATATACGCTCAATCACATTTCGTAGTTGCGCATGTCATTTTATATGTTAAATAGGTCTTCTTTGGTTTTGGGTTGTTGTCCAGCCTGTGCTTGTTCACCAAGGTGATACCAAAATATCTTATAAGGGATCAGAATTCCTGGTTTCAGACTGTACCCCGCATCTGCAAGATATATCCGTTTTGATGAAGGCTGGGGGAACATGGGGTCTGTTTCAAAAGCAAACTTTAGGACTCGCGCATCATTGAATCCTTCCTACCCCAGAAGGACATAAAAAAAAGGCAGATCCAAAGTACATCCATCCAGTATATTTTGCCTTATTAAACCCTTTCAGTTCTGGTATGGTGCTTTCTCGGGAGGGGGTAAAAAGGCAGAAACCTGGGTAGCATCAATATCACCCCGAATGTCGTGAAATTCGGACAGCTTGGTCCAGTCCTGCTCCGTTCTGGTAAGCAGAAAAGGAATTTCATCCCTGGGCGGTTTAACAAAGTCATCATAAAGGGGAAGTAAGGCATGTAAAACTCGCTTAAAGGTTATACTAATAGTTCATGCAGAGTCGTGAATCCGAGTCTGAGCATCACGATTTGAGCGATAGTCATCGACCATCCAAAGAAATATTATCAACATCTCCTTCATACTCATTGAAGTATTCCGGCGCCGAATCAGGCCGTGATTCTGCTCTACCCCCTGTTGCAAGTGTCGAAATGTTCTTCACGGCATTCGTATTTGTTCCAAAAATACTGTATCGTGATTCTCCATGAGTTCCTCTATCCGGGCCTTGCCCTGTAGTTTTCTATCATGCCTTAGGACTCGTGCTGGACTATGACAAAGTTAATTGCGAATTGGGCAAAGAAAATACAGCTGATTTGCTGTCACAGTCATGCGATTGTGGGCATGGTGGGTGGGTGGGTGGCATTTTGGCGATGGAGGCAGACGTAGGTTGAAATCCTACCTCTAGAGCCACATCGTGTTTTGTCCGTCCAACAGCCAGAATCTTGGGCGGTTGAAAACAGGGTAAACAGTTTTGCCACGTCTATCACAATATGACGTTGGTTGAGACGGCACCGTCTAGTTTCCCCACCGAAATCGCGAAACGTAACGGATCGGTAAACGGACCCTTATACGACCTTTTCTCAATCATTTGGTAATATTTAAGGATTCTGTAACCTTCGCCATGTTGTCTACAGGTTTGCTAATGCAAGGACAAATTTTCGCCGATTCTCATACACATTGCGCAATGAGAGAGAGTGGTGAAGATGGGAACTTTTGGTGTAAAAACGGCATCAGACGAAAAGTTTTGTTCTGGTACTTTAGGAAAGGTTGAGTGGGGAAGTTATCTCTGAATTCTAGCTCTATTGTTTTCCAATATAAATTCTAAGGCAGACATCTATTATTACTATTCTTGTCTACTTAATAGACGGAAAGGAAATTAGACCATGCAGAGTGAGACATTTGTGTGAGGGGCGGTGGGGGAATTGTCCTTTGCACTAACTTGTCGGACAAGTTTAGGGAAAGACCGGACAAAACGTAGTCTGTCCTCGTCCTGGCCCAGGATGGATAGCCTGCCCCGTTACGAACACTGCCCGGGAAAAGAAAAGCATGAGAACCCACAAAACAAAATCAATCAAAGGAAATAAATCAAATAAAGGTCATCGTAGGAATGGATGATTTTCCCAGAACCTGCGATCTTCACTAACAACCTGTTCTTTTAAAATGATTAGAGATATTTCTTATCACTTGAACAAACCATTTTGAACGAGCCTACCACAAAGTTATTAAGCCGGGTCATTGCCAGGTTCCAAAACACCCTTCTGGATTAAGTGACGCCTGGTGGCTTTCTTGATCGAACGCCGGAGAAGGTCAAAGGGGAGGGCGATGATATGATTTTGCTCCCATCCGTGGTTCCTCAGGTCAGCGTACTGATTTCGGAAAATATCGCGAAGGGTAATCTCGAGTTTCTGAGATGCATGTATCCTTGGTGGGGGGAATAGGTGCTAAATCTGGCGGTTACTAAATGTAAAACTTGATATCGGATTGTTGTGAAAAATCACCTTCCTACCACCATCCTTCTTCGCCCTGCCCTCACTCAAGTGCCATATTTCTACAAACCCTCTTTGCACCTCGGTCTCCCCCTCCCGGAGTGGTTCAATCTTGATGATAATCGCCTTGCTAATCATCCCTTCACTCCCCTCCAGCAATAGCTTAACATCATCTTTCAAGTCACCATATCGTTCCGCATACCCAATCTCAAAGACGATAGTAGGCCAAAGTCGATCTGCTGGCACAATTGCACAGTCCGGGACTTTGGTTCTGGCAGAATGTGAGAGGACTGTTTGTAGAAGTCATTATTTGAGAGCAACTTACATTCCATGATATTGGGCTGCGAAGCCCCTCAGCTGCCCCTCAGAAACCAATTCAAGATCATCAGGGCCCCATGCCCCCACTGCCACACCTTCAGCAATCAATTGAGCCGCCCACGTCAACGCCATTCCGTGTATCTGTGTCGGCATTTTGATCTTTAATTGGCCGGTTGTGGGATCGTAAGTATATCTATACAAAAGTTATTATCTTCTGCCAGTGCTTGTGTAAAACTCTTTGAATACAAATGCTCTTGTTCCAATGTGCGATTCTACCTCAGGGAATTCTTCGGGTGAAATATCTACAGTATTATATTCATCCCTCAGAAGTACTTGTGAAAGTTCGTCAGATGTCATTTTGAGACCCTACCAGTAAACGAGCAGAGAATGTGTGATTGTAGAAACGCGAGAGGGTGAAGCAAAGAATAATGCGGGTGCCCGTTTTTAGTTTTCCCAGGGGCAAGGGGAGGAGAAGAAACAGCAATGTGGTTCGCTGACGTACGCACTACTTGCAGACGTCTCAGTGGTCCGGACGACAAAGGATGAGAATTAGCGTCGTCTGACGGCCCGTCGCGAGCAGTCCGACTGCGACCACATCTCCCTTCCTTCTTTTTCTCTTTTTCTATTTTTATTTTCATTTTCAACCTTAACCCGTCCGAGTACCAGCACCGCATTACCTAGTTTCTTTCTTTCCCCCTGCCACTAGCACTTGTACTAGTACGTTGAAGTAAGAGTTTTCTTCGTAATATGTCTCCAATTTGCAATAAAACGCGTTCACTTAACCTTTTATGGCCAAAACTAGGCTCATTTTGGATTCTTGCAGACTGTGTTGAATATTTTGCTTCAGCCCCTGCTGTAATTTGTTTCAACTTACTAGCGGCTTGCGAAACAAACCAGGTAATGCGGTAATTGTCTCTTTGACCAATTTTGCGTGTCTGTAGTTGACCGCCATCCACCCCTACCAGGACGGCGCTAAGAGGACGACCGGATTCGCTGACTGCTTGGTGTAACGATTAGTAGGGTCTAGGCTAAGCGTGCCAAAGTTGTGACGGAGTCACAACCCTTACTGATGCCCCGCCCCCAACCAAGGCACTCTTTGGAAGAGAGTATCATACCTGGTTTTATTCGCCTGCCGCTAGAACGTTGAAATAAAGTAGGGGCTGAAGCAAAACATTCAACAGAGTCTACAAGAATCCAAAATGAGCCTAGTTTTGGCCATAAAAGGTTAAGTGAACGCGTTTTATTGCAAATTGGAGACATATTACGAAGAAAACTCTGATTTCAACGTACTTGTACTAGCAGGTACTTGTAATGCGGTACCTTCGGCTATTGCTTCTTAATTGATCACACAACGCGTGATACTCAACCAATGTTGGAATGAAGGGGGGGGGGTTCGATCAAAAAATTATTGAGGGCTAGGAACGCGCTTTTTCGAACCGGGGGGTTATAAGATAGAACCCCCTCTAACAAATCGGTAAACCATGATACCGTAAGAACTCGAATAATTGGACCCGAGGCTAGGACGTTGGAGTTGCCTTTGCTGGTAAGGTCTGGTTCTTTTTTCTTTTTATTTTGTCTCAAGCAGGGGCTGAGGGGGTCAGTTTTCGCTGTGCGCTCGCCCCCCTATCCAGGAGAGGGAATTTCGGACGTCTTTGCCTCGGGTCCAATTATTCGAGTTCTTACGGTATTGAAGGCGGTTGGAACCAAAGAAATAAATGAAATGATAGGAAAAGATGGCAAAATGTAGCAGAAAAAGCAAATAAACTGGCACTGGCATTATTTTCCGGGCTTCTGAGCAATAAACACTCGCACATCTGGGTTTAAGGTAGAAATTCGCATCAGGCCTCCAGCTATTTTTCCTTACTAAGACATAACGAACCCCCCCCTTTTTTTTTTCTCGTTTTTTTTAATTTATATATTGATTGTTAGGTACAAGAACTTACATGGAGCGCTAGCTATGGGGTGAACAAAACCTTAATCCCAAACAATGGCCCGCTTCACCTCTTCATAGGATAAATCAAACACCCTGAATCCATAGCAAAAATCCCCCTCCCCTAGCACCTAAGATAATATACCCCAGACACGTAACGAAACTATTCATAGAAACGTATAGGAGTGAGACCCAAACCCTTCCGCAGGCTGTTCTAAGACAAAAGAAACGAGTGATACGCGAGGGCCAGAGAGGGCCCGTGGGGGAGGATAGTGTGACTGTCGCGAGATGAGAAAACCACGGGACTTTTGGGCCGAAATTTGTAACCATAGAGGTAAGGTCACGCTGGTAGTAATAACATTGATCCAAAGCGTTGGACATCAGGCATGAAGGTAGTGCAATACCACGTCTGGGTGTAACCGAGAAGGGGTACGACGATGGGAGAGGATAAAGAGGTAGTAAGGTGCCAGCTCCAGTAGCCATATGGTGTAGGTGGACAGAACCGGGAGGTGGATGAAGGAAGTATCACGAATAGGCTAGCCACAACCGACAAACAGGCCATAGCAGGTGCTTTTGGGACGACGACCAAACCGAGGCGGGACCAAGATGTTACTAACTCAGGCTTTGCCCATCAGAGGTAGAGGCCCAGCAAGCCAAGGCCTACTTCGACGAAGAGTTCGCACACCATAATGCTGACAGTGAACGAAGCGAGAAGCTTTCTGACAGTGCAAAACACTAAGCGAGGTGCAAAGTGAATGCCAGGTAAGGGGCAGAACTGAACTTCTTGAGCATGTCAATGATGAACAAGAACAAGAACGCCAAGGCAGGGAGGCTGACAGGTCGCAGAAGAGGAGGGAAGGTTGCTTAACGTCAACTCCTAGGTGGTAGCCATGGTGGGAGAAGAGAGGTGGGTGGGGGAAGGGGACGATGATTTCTCGTGGTGTTAAGATTGGAATTGCCGGAGCTGGAGAGGAGATGGTTGGTGGACATTAACGAACCCCACCTTCAATCCCAATTTTCAGAAGCCCCGACCCTAACCCCCCTCCTTCTAACCCCCAGGGTTCAATCCTCAAAGGCCTTCTTTGCAACACTGTACTCAACCAGCTCAATAAAGTCTTAAAAGTGTAACCTCAGGGCTACCAGCACTACCCTATCCTACCATCATCCCCCCTATATTGGCTCTTCAGCAGGTATGGTTCCGGCCATCTATACACAACAGTTTGATTGATGCAACGGGGGATGCAATGGGGGACGCCTTGGCATAAAGGTTAGGGTTACAATTCCCACTTGCGTTCAATTCATGTCCAAATAATAGTTTTTATTGAATTGTTTAGTGTTTAATTAAATAATTTATTAGTCATAAGACAGAATTTTATTATGATAGCAGCAGGAATTAGATTATGCAATATTGATTAACAAAGTCAAGTTTCTGAGGTTTCACAATCTGTCTTCTAATGACAATCATTGCAAATCGAATTATACAATCATAATCCTATCCTACAATACTCAATATAACAAGAATCACATCCTTACCTACACCCACCGCTGATATCAGTATCGCAAATCCGAATATAGTGTCAGCACTGCCAGTTCCTATCAACCCATCAACCCTCAGAAGCCGAAACTATCGAGAGAGAATCCGTTTGGCAAAACAGGCAGCTTTGCCCCAAAGTCGATATCTACCAATCTCCTTCTCACACTCCTCAGCTACAACGCCATTAGCAAATCCTCAGGAGTCAAACAATCAAGTCCAAGTTGGCATTTCACCAAGTATGCTTCGATCGCGCAAATGGAGAGAACAAAAGCGCCTAGCTGCCCAGCAAAATCTCAACCCTGCTTACCAAGTGCAAACTCTGCAGACATCGGAGTCTGAATCAAGAGTACAAGCACCGATTTTGTCTACACCGAATATGATTCCCGGATGGCCACAAGCCAAAATTGTTGACAGCACTCAGACAACCTTGACAGAGAGTGAACAACATGCATCGGGTATTACACACTGGCCCCGACGATTGGGAAAGGTTGGAGGTCCCTCTGCTACCAGATTTGCTGTCCTCAACCAAGGAATACACGATATCAAAAGAGGCATCAATCGCCGAAGCAAGTCTAGTACTATCCGGGGTCATCTATTGATGAAGTACATTCAGGTTCTGAACTTTCTGAAAGTCCAAGCCTTGCAAGAAAGGAGATGGTCAATGAAGCAGGAGTATATTTTGATTAAGACTAGGGAACAGCTGGCAAAGCAAGTAGCAGATGGAGAAGGGGCTGGGCAATGGACTTGGCGTCAATTGATGAAGAATGCAGTCTCATGGATAAAGGAGCGCATGATTCAGCATCCAAAGAAGGGCCGACATCCAAAGATTACCAGTATGCTGAAGGATGAAGGTACTCTGTTAGCTGTACGAGAATATATATCTCAAGCTGGTGAAGGTAAGAAATTCTTAATAATGAAATGTGTAGTGAATTATAGAACTAACAAATCAATAGCCGTTGATTCCTTTGGTATGGCAAAGGCAATAAGCTGTCATCTGGCAGAGTTAAATGATGATGTACGACCTCCGTCTGGTGGAAGGATTGTGCGTGAGATTCAGCGAACAATCAGCAGCCGCAGTAGCCGGCGGTGGCTCTGCAAACTTGGATTCAAATGGAAATAGGTTCGCAAAGGGGTCTATAATGATGGTCATGAACGCGAAGATGTCAAAGGCTATCGAAATGAGGTCTTCTTGCCATTTCTCAATAAGATCAGGCCAGCCATGATGCAATGGGATGAAGATCTTTGTCCTATTCCTAATCAGCAACTTCTGTCTGGAGAACTGCACCCTATTATAATACTCACTCAAGATGAGTGCACCTTTAATGCCAACGATGGGAGGCACTTTATTTGGACCGATGAGGATCATCAACCATTACGAAAGAAAGGTAGAGGGCAGGGATTACATGTTTCTAACCTTGTAACACCAATTGGAAGGCTGAGTGAAGGTGCAGCATGTGAGATTTTGAAGTGTGGAGGTGATATATGGTGGGATGGAGAGAAGCTCTTAGAGCAAATTAAGACGAAGGCAATTCCACTCCTCGAAGCCGAGTTTCCAGGATGCAAAGCCCTCTTTCTGTTCGACAATGCCAAAACTCACTGCAAATATGCCGATAATGCTTTACGGGTCTCAAAAATGAATTTGGTTGATGGTGGAAAGCATGCAAAGCAAATGCGTACAACTTATGGAGTTGATATACAGCATCCCGAGGGGGGCTATTTGCAGGACATCCTTCAGGAAAATGGAACGCCCAAGGGTTTAAAGACAGTCCTTACAGAAAGAGGACTATGGCCAGCAACAGAAGGGCGATTTCTAACTCAATCCAGTTTTAAAACACGAGCAGGAAATACAACACCCAACTCCAAGTGTTTAAAAGGAGGAAACTGCTGTGCAAGCGCTCTGCTTGCCTCTCAGCCTGACTTTAAAGCCCAAAAGGGTGAACTAGAGGAAGCAATAGAGGAAGCAGGACATATGGTCCTCTTTTATCCAGCATTTCATTGCGAGATCAACTTTATAGAGTATTTTTGGGGTGCCGCAAAACGGTACACACGTCAGAATTGTGGATACGACTTTACCTCACTCCAGCGCTTAGTTCCAGAAGCTTTACAACAAGTTCCCAATACTCTAATTTGGAAATATCATAATAAGGCTCAACGGATAATTGATGCCTATGAATCTGGTGAGATTTATGGCTCAGAGAGCTATAAGAAAATTGTGTCCAAAAAGTACAAATCCCACCCACGATCAGATGCAATTTGATAATTTTCTTTTCTTTTCTTTTCTTTTCTTTCTTTTATTCCCTTTGTTTTATTTCTTTTGTTTTATTTATTTTATTTTATTTCTTTGGTCACTTTTAATTACATTAATAATAATATTATAGCCCATAATAAACCTACTATAATCTTAATTTGAACATAAAGCATGTGCTATTGCCAAGCCTTCCTTGCCAAGGCGTCCCCCATTGCGTCCCCCGTTGCATCAATCAAACTGTTGTGTATAGATGGCCGGAACCATACTACTTTAAATTGCCAAGCAAATAAAGCGAAACTGTTGTATTTTCAATGCCACTTTGTAAACTATTTATGATATGGTCAACCCCTGTCTTGATACCTTCGAACTAGTCACCATCCTACTGTTCACAATTGATCCACCAAAACAGCAGCTCTATCCCTACAATTGAATTAATTAATTCACTATTTCAAGGGTCTTCTAATAGTTTTTTTCGCTAATAAAGGGAAATTGATCCTTTATCTTGAATCATGTTGGGTAATTGGGAAATATTTACCGTGAATTTTGCTGTTGACGCGGAGTGGCCGCTCGTTATCAGGGGGTTGGCAGAGGCCATATAGGCCGGAATAGGCTATATAGGCTATGCCGGCCTATCAGGCAGCCGGGAAAATGCCTATATGGCCTATAGGCAGGCCCGGCCGGGCCAGGCTAGATCCGAGAGAACTCCAATAGGCCGGACCCGGCTTTACTGAAGCCTGGCCCGTTGGGAACACTGGTTATGCGACTCGGAATTTAGCACAAGTACGGTATTCTATGTTCATATTACTTGCCATAGAACCTGGTTGGGGTCGGGAACGTAAAGGCAGACATCAACGTCAGATTAGGTTTGATAGCGACACTCTAATGGCAGCTTGCTCACAACCCAATGATGACTGGGGTAGCGTAGGTCATGGCGCGAAGCTCGGGAGAAAAGCACGTAAGTGGTGGTTGTGTATGTGATGATTATGGATGCACAATACAGGAAGCTCTCAACTAGTAGCTTAGACTGGGCATAATACAGAAAGAGAGCGCACAAACGCACTAAACGGGAAAACCCCACACAGCGGGAAACCCCAAAACGGCAGTCACGACTCTAAACCTGGTCGTGCACCAAACTAGCTATCATACCCTAACTGACGGGATTCCAGCTATCAGGGTTGCCACATTTGGGTGGCATGAGTAGATTCCCCGCACCTAGCAGAGATTCTCAAGACCGCTGCTTTTGTTCAGCTCCCATAAACTCTTCAACAGAGAATATTCAATAACTCCTCAATAATAGCGGAAATGTCTCAATGTCACGCTAACTCCTTTAATAATACTAACTCTTTTAATCATGTGTATAACAATTCGAGCCCAGGCTACGGCATCTGGGTATCCAAGGGTGCTACGTAGGGAACATTGGGGAGTGGCTTATGCGAACCGAAGAACTCAGAAGTTGGCATGGCGGGAGTGGGGAAGGTGAAGGTGGTCAGGCAGTCTTATTTGGCTATCGTGCTCCGGGGGATGGGAAGACATTCATCAGGTAATGAGTATTATTCTTGGAGAGGGAAGGAGGAGAGTCAGTGCTAACATGCCGCGATTTTATTTCGCTGGTAGTGGACAGGGTCTGCGGTCAGGCTAGAGGACAGAACAGTGCAGTTACGTGCTTTTACTTGGAGTTTGCGGTGCAGAAGGAGCAGTCTGCCACAGCTATGCTGGGTTCCTTGCTGAAGAGGATAGTTGGCGGAATGGAAGCGATCCCAGAGGATATATCACGGGCCTTGCAGGGGCAGAAAAAGGCCATTGGTGGATGGGGACCGCAACCTCTTGATGTAGTGAAGATGCTCCAGACCATCATATCCTCACAGACCACATTTGTGTGCATAGGTGCTTTGGACGAATGTGCAGTGGTGAATCGAGTGAAGATCTTTGATTCACTGAAACAAATCCTGGAGAAGTCTTCGGGCACACGAGTATTTATCACTGGGAGGCCCCATATTCATGCCGAGATTGAAAAGTGCCTTGGTGAGAAAGTGAAGAATGTTTCTCTATGTCCTAACAAAGAGGGTATTATCAGATACCTTTGTATAAGGCTGGGCGAGGATGAAACTCCGGATGCCATCGATGAGAGTCTGGTGGCAGATATTCTGGAGATGATTCCCCAAAATGTATCCGAAATGTACAGTCACTCGGCAAAAGTGTTTGTGATTCAAGACATGTCGCTGATTGCGCCATTGTTGTCCGGGCAATTCTTGTGGGTTGATGCCAGGCCAGCTTCACAACCGTGCAACCCGGTCAAGAGCCCACAATCTATAGTTAGCATGTAAATTACAAATTAAAAATTAAAATATAATACTTATTATATAAATTAACAATTTGTATATCCTTTTGTGACCTTTGCAATATGATCAGTGGGAAAAAGGTTGGGCATGCTTCGGAATAGGAATTGGATACCGGACTTACCCTAGTACCCTTGTGCTTGTAGTGAGGACAATAAAAATAGATGGCAGAACAGGACATTAAGGCACTGGAAAAATAGAATGCAATCAGGAAAGTTCATTGTGAAATTTGGGTGTGGAAATTGATCATGGCGGGCAATTTTGTTAGAATTTTCACGAAGCTTCTATATGTATGACGTGGACAACGAGAGAAAAGAAGAAAAGATGTGGTTTAGCTAGAGTTGGGAGTTGAAACACTAGTGTATATGATCAGAAGGGTTAGCGCTGGATCTGGTTACGAGTGGTTGACCTCATATACATTTTGTATATAGAAGCCGAGATGAGGACACGAGTACCTTCTATTGTGACTGCGTTCTGGTACGGTGGAAAGTGCCTAAAGGTGGGTCCTCCGGTGAAACAGCAATCCCGTGTCAACCGATTGGGATTGAGCCAAGAATTCCCAAGACCTGATGAGTAAGGTGAAATGATACATATTGGGAAAATAAGGGAAAGGGTGAACTTGAATAGGCAGAATTAAAGAGAATTATATACTGAATATAAGATAATAGGGTGTTTAAAGCAAGATCTAAGAACTTTGAGCTAAAGATACACGACAGTGACTTTTATAGACAGTATTGGTATATTGGGCTCTACTATACTGTAATCCAGTATGGTAGGCATCAAGTATACGTAGGCTTTTCCACCAGTACTTTAGAAGTAAAAGGGAAGATATATCCTGCAAAGCCTTTGGAACTGTGCTAACTAGTGAAGGCCAATTATATTGGCAATTCTTCCTTGTATATCACTTTGCCCTCCCCCACCTATACTCAATCCAGTTCAGTTAGTATTGGAATTTGGGAAAAAACAAACACAAATGTCCTCGCTTTTCAATCTCCTCCTGAAGGCGGGACTTTTGTTCTAGAAAGTCAGGCTTAACAGAGAGCCATCTCCTAGTATAGCAAGAATTACTAGAGTAACTATGATCCTCCTTGGCCTTCTTACTTTTGCAATCATGTCTTAATCCTCCAGGTGGCCATAAACAACGCTCTTGCAGGACTTGCTTACACCCTTTAGGCTTACCTCTCCATTTTGCTGGTACTAATAGATCATTCTGATCAAAACTCATTTTCTGAGTATATAAGGTATCCTCTATAGGCTTATAGAACCAGCCATCTCGCAGATAAGGCTGCTTGCCACCTGGATCCATATTCATATAGGAGACTTGAAGTGTATCAGGCTCCGCTGTATGCGAGATGGCATGATCACAGAGGAATAATACTTGTGTATGTGGAAAGGTTGTTTTGAAAATTGGAATTACAATGTTGGAGAGATGGTCTATTAGATTTTGGCCATTCCACAAGCATCCTTGACCACCTTTACTAGATTCGGTAGCCTGCGATGGGTTGAGCTTAAGACCAGGAATGGGTTCTGTTTCTCGCTGTGGTAGGATTAGTGGTAAAGGTAAAGAGGGGGGTATTTCAAGGCAATGGCAGGGAAGAATGAAGTCCAATACCATAAGACCTTGGCCACGTGACATCTTTTGAATTGCGTACTTGTCTTTATGGATCCAGCCGTGGTGTCGGCCATCATGTGAGTGAAAAGTACACTCATCATGGGCACAAGGGATTGGAAGACGTTGTCCAGATGGTAATGGTATTGTTATGGGGTAGCTAACACAAGACGATTCCAAGGTAACTAGGCAGAGCATATTCAAAACAATGGATTATTAGTCAGGAAGGCTGGTAGGTAATTGTTTGGTAAAGGTAAAGTAATAAAGTATAGTAAAATATCAAAGTGTTAAAATATAACTCGCTCAACTTGTTATATTGTTAAAGTCTCTTCACTGTTGGTTGATTGTTCTTCAACCATCTGGGGAGATGTGTAATGGGGAGGACAGGATCGAGGTGTAGTCACGGAGTATCGTAGTGGAGGAACGAACAGGAACTGGGCTAAAACCCAATGGCAGAACGAAGAGGTAATATCTTCTATTGCTAGAATATAAAAGATACAGACTAAGGAAGAAAGTAAAAGAAATACAAGAAAGGAACACATCGTATCCTGTTTGAGGTAAACTCGGATGCTAAGAATATAGGTGTTTGTGTGCTTTCATGCTAGCATACATTGAAGGTCGAGGACCTTTTACATGTCACAAAGACGGAGCTATGTAACCGCCATTTTCTGCCCTAATATGCATTATATCTGATCTTCAATCCTTAGACCGTAATATTATCCCCGTCTTATGGCTGAACTCCTGTGAAGCACTGGCTCGGGCTTTGCAGGTCAGAGTAGGTGAAACCTCTCTACCCCTTCTCCTGCATGCTTCAAATCATAGTAGGGTTGGTAGAGTTCGTTATGGGGCAGACGGGGCCCCTAAACATGAGGGCCCCTGGCATTTTTCCCTGCCCCACCCAACTTAACGGCCTGGGGCAAGGTGTCTTTATTGGCATTCCCTGCCCCTGTTCCTGCTCAGGCCACCGCCTCACCCATCCCTCAGACGGGTCCCCTTTAAAAATCGGTGGTCACAAATGGGGTGCCCTCAAGGGAATCAGTGCGGGTGGGCCCCGGACGGGGGAAGGACGAGGATTACCCGAAACAGCCCCCCCTGGCCCTGTGTATGAGTGGGGTCTGGCAAGTGAAAACCCACCCTGCCCTGCCCCGTAATAAACACTAGGGGTTGCCATGTAGGCTCCTCATATCCCTCCCCGCGTACAAGATACGGTAATTGTCGACTATAGTATCGCGAATCCAATATCTCTGCTCTCTCCTATTTGGGTATGCCCTGAATCTCAATTCCATGTGGCTCTGGTACCAATTGTCCAGGTATTGGCTTATCGCTTGCTAGTGGTTCTAGCAGGCTGACATGGAAAACTGGGTCGATTATTAGATTTCCAGGAAGGTTGAGACTCTAGGCGCGGGACCAACAAGTGCCATGTTAGGCTAGGGTCCCATGCACTTGTAGTCTAGCTGACGCGAGGGCCGGTAGGTACGAATATTCTTTGTCGACAGCGATACCCTATCACCCACTCTGAGTACAGGGGCTGGAAGAGGTCGTCTATCAGCTTGTTCTTGGTGGCAAGCCTGGGAATAGTCTATTTCTGCCTTTATTATTTCCTGAATCTTCTAAATTGTGGCCACGAAGTCTGGCCTATTGTCTGCTACACTGGTACTCTGATCAGGCAAGATAATTTCAAGTCGTGAATGAAATGCATAGTTAGCAAAAAACGGGCTTGTTCCAGTAGTTTCAGAACTGTAACTATTATGGGCAAATTCTGCTTGCGATAGCTAGGTGCACTAGTTATCCTGTTGGTAATTTACATACTCTCACAGGGATTGTTCTAGTATTGAATTTGTTCTTTCTGTTTGGCCATCTGTTTCCAGGTGGAATGCCGTACTGAGTCTTGACTGAATACCCAACTTCGTACAAAGACTGCGCCAGAATGCAGAAACAAAGATATGTCCGCCGTCAGATACGATTGACTCGGGAAGTCCATGTAGCTTCTACACAGTATCATCGTAAAAGCTGGGGACTGTTACAGGGTAGCTAACACAGTAGGATTCCGAGCTAACTAGGCCAAGGATATTTGCGACAACGGATTAATAGTCAGAAAGGCTCGTCGGTAATTGTTTGATAAAGGTAAAGTAATAAAGTATAGTCAAATATCAAAAATTTAGAATATAACTCGATAACTTGTTATATTGTTAAGGTCTCTTCTCCGTTGCTTGATGATTCTTCAACCACGGGGGGAGAGGCCTACTATTTATACTAATGTTCATGCTACTTTGACTTCTCTAGTTAAGAAGTATCTTCTTAACAATTCAGTTCATCAGAACATAGTGCGAACACTGTTTGACCCTGAAAACTTGCCCAGCTCAACTCAGAGAATCTCCTGAACTGCTATTTCATCTGCGGGTGTCCCCACTCCACCAGTAGACAGTCTTCGATCTCTTCGTCATGATAGACTATAAATGAATATGCGGCCCCAATGCCTACATACCAATAGTAATATGGAATATGGAGTGATCAGTTCCAATATCCAGCTATCAAAGCATTATGCAGCAATCGCATATACAACTAGAAAATGAGAGGAGTAGTATTCTCTAAACATCGTTCCAATCAGTTGAATCTATCTTGAAACGTGCTCTCATTTAGTATTCAGAGTCGTCTTCCAGATGCCTCTGTGAAGCTCATAACTCCGGGAGCTTGTGTTCGGATATATGGTCATCCTATGAAGCCATATACCTCGCTCTTAATTATTAGGTAAGCTATTCCCGCTAGGGTAATATTAGCTCCCTCCTCATAAGGGCTTTGTCCTCAAAATCCCTTATATAATAATATATGTGAAGTAATACACAATAAACATTTAGTACTCTACAAGGTAGGGTGAAAAGCCTGCCGCGTTTGCTTGGCCACGAGAGGAAAACCTTTCCATGTAATACTACTTAGCCCAATCTTGGCATATCTGGATTTTCTCTATGAAAATCTTCTACTAATTCCTGTGCTCGTTCTAAGTGCTCAGGTGGTTC
>Ga0307509_10004944_pt1 | contig 18868 bp, 16 predicted proteins | sample 10_EM_MG_FD_202245 | JGI IMG/M metagenome (GOLD analysis project Ga0307509, IMG submission 202245) | Populus trichocarpa ectomycorrhiza microbial communities from riparian zone in the Pacific Northwest, United States - 10_EM | ecosystem: Host-associated > Plants > Roots > Unclassified | place...
CGGCGAGAAGCCGGTGCAGCGCGCCTGCGCCGCGGCCGACCGCACCGGCCACGCGATGCTGCACACGCTGTACCAGCAGAACGTCAAGGCCCGCACCAATTTCTTCGTCGAGTGGATGGCGCTGGACCTGATCCGCGACGCCGACGGCGACGTGGTCGGCGTCACGGCGCTCGAGATGGAGACGGGTGAAGTCCACATCCTCGAGGCCAAGACCGTGCTGCTCGCCACCGGCGGGGCCGGGCGCATCTTCCAGGCCTCGACCAATGCCTTCATCAACACCGGCGACGGCCTGGGCATGGCGGCGCGCGCCGGCCTGCCGCTGGAAGACATGGAGTTCTGGCAGTTCCACCCGACCGGCGTCGCCGGGGCCGGCGTGCTGCTGACCGAAGGCTGCCGCGGCGAGGGCGCGATCCTGCGCAACAGCGATGGCGAGCGCTTCATGGAGCGTTATGCGCCGACGCTGAAAGACCTGGCGCCGCGCGATTTCGTCTCGCGCTGCATGGACCAGGAAATCAAGGAAGGCCGCGGCTGCGGGCCGAACAAGGACTACATCGTCCTCGACATGACGCACCTGGGTGCCGAGACGATCGCGAAGCGCCTGCCCAGCGTGCTCGAGATCGGCCACAACTTCGCGAACGTCGACATCACGAAGGAGCCGATCCCGGTCGTGCCGACCATCCACTACCAGATGGGCGGCGTGCCGACCAACATTCATGGCCAGGTCGTCGCACCCAAGGGCGGCAACCCGAACGCGGTGGTGAACGGCCTGTACGCGGTCGGCGAATGCTCGTGCGTCAGCGTGCACGGTGCGAACCGCCTGGGCACGAACTCGCTGCTCGACCTGCTGGTGTTCGGCAAGGCCGCCGGCGACCACATCGTGGCGAGCGCGCTGAAGGCGAAGGCCCACAAGCCGCTGCCGCCCGATGCGGCCGACTTCACGCTCGCGCGCCTGGCCCGGCTCGACAGCTCGACCAGCGGCGAGTACGCACAAGACGTCGCCAACGACATCCGCAACTCGATGCAGCAGCACGCCAGCGTGTTCCGCACCCAGAAGCTGATGGACGCCGGTGTGGTCGAGATCAAGGCCCTGGCCGAACGCGTGAAGGGCATCCACCTGGCCGACAAGAGCAAGGTGTTCAACACCGCGCGCATCGAGGCGCTGGAGGTCGACAACCTGATCGAGGCGGCGATGGCGACGATGATCTCGGCGGCTGCGCGCCACGAGAGCCGCGGCGCCCACACGGTCGACGACTACGCCGACACGCCCGAGCATCCGAACGGCCGCAACGATGAGGTCTGGATGAAGCACACGCTCTGGTACAGCGAAGGCAACCGCCTCGACTACAAGCCGGTGAACCTGACGCCGCTGAGCGTCGAGTCGGTGCCGCCCAAGGTTCGCACGTTCTAAGTCTTCAAGGAAAGCAGTCATGACCAAGCGTGTGTTCCAGATCTACCGCTACGACCCCGACACCGACGCGAAGCCGCGCATGCAGACCCTCGAGGTCGAACTCGACGGCAACGAGCGCATGCTGCTCGACGCACTGAACAAGCTGAAGGCGGTCGACCCGTCGCTGAGCTTCCGCCGTTCGTGCCGCGAAGGCGTGTGCGGGTCGGACGCGATGAACATCAACGGCAAGAACGGTCTGGCCTGCCTGACCAACATGCGCACGCTGCCCGGCGTGATCGTGCTCAAGCCGCTGCCCGGCCTGCCGGTGATCCGCGACCTGATCGTCGACATGACGCAGTTCTTCAAGCAGTACAACTCGATCAAGCCGTATCTGGTGAACGACGAGACGCCGCCCGAGAAGGAGCGCCTGCAGTCGCCCGAAGAGCGCGACGAGCTCAACGGCCTGTACGAATGCATCCTGTGTGCGAGCTGCTCGACGAGCTGCCCGAGCTTCTGGTGGAACCCGGACAAGTTCGTCGGCCCGGCCGGTCTGCTGCAGGCCTACCGCTTCATCGCCGACAGCCGCGACCAGGACACCGCCGGCCGCCTCGACAACCTCGAAGACCCGTACCGCCTGTTCCGCTGCCACACCATCATGAACTGCGTCGACGTCTGCCCGAAAGGCCTGAACCCGACCAAGGCGATCGGCAAGATCAAGGAACTGATGGTGCGCCGCGCCGTCTGATTTTCATGCAACCCGCCGCATTGATCGACGAACGGGCCCTGAGCAAGCTGCGCTGGCGTTGCCGGCGCGGGTTGCTCGAGAACGATTTGTTCATCGAGCGGTTTTTCAAGCGCCACGCGGCGCAGTTGACCGAAGACCAGGCCCAAGGCTTGTTGACCTTGATGGACCTGTCCGACAACGACCTGCTCGACTTGCTCCTGGCGCGCCAGGAACCGGCCGGGGAGTTGGAGCGAGACGATGTGGTGCAGGTGCTGCGCATGATGCGCGTGCCGGCATGACAGAAGAACAGGCACACCCCTTTTTGGCACTTCAAGGAAAGCTCATGACCCCGTCCGACGTGAAAGCCACCCTGTCGTTCTCCGACGGCAGCCCGACCATGGACATGCCGATCTACAAGGGCACGATCGGGCCCGACGTGATCGACATCCGCAAGCTCTACGCGCAGACCGGCAAGTTCACCTACGACCCGGGTTTTCTGTCGACCGCGTCGTGCAACTCGACCATCACCTACATCGATGGCGACAAGGGCGAGCTGCTGTACCGCGGTTACCCGATCGAGCAGCTCGCCGAGAACTGCGACTACCTCGAGACCTGTTACCTGCTGCTGAAGGGCGAGCTGCCCAACGCGACGCAGAAGACCGACTTCACCAAGCTCGTCACCAACCACACGATGGTGAACGAGCAGATGCAGTTCTTCCTGCGCGGCTTCCGCCGCGATGCGCACCCGATGGCCATCATGACCGGCCTGGTCGGCGCGCTGTCGGCCTTCTATCACGACAGCACCGACATCAACAACGCCGAGCACCGCGACATCTCCGCGATCCGCCTGATCGCGAAGATGCCGACGCTGGTGGCGATGGCCTACAAGTACACCATCGGCCAGCCCTACATCTACCCGAAGAACGACCTCTCGTACGCCGGCAACTTCATGCGCATGATGTTCGCCACGCCCTGCGAGGAGTACGAGCCCAACGACGTGCTGGTGCGCGCGATGGACCGCATCTTCATCCTGCACGCCGACCACGAGCAGAACGCGTCGACCTCGACCGTGCGGCTGTGCGGCTCGTCCGGCACCAACCCGTTCGCGGCGATCGCGGCGGGCGTGGCGTGCCTGTGGGGCCCGGCGCACGGCGGCGCGAACGAAGCAGCGTTGAACATGCTCGCCGATGTGCAGCGAGCAGGCGGCGTCGAGAAGATCGGCGAGTTCATCAAGCAGGTGAAGGACAAGAACTCCAACGTCAAGCTGATGGGCTTCGGGCACCGCGTCTACAAGAACTACGACCCGCGCGCCAAGCTGATGCGCGAGACCTGCCACGAGGTGCTCGATGCCCTCGGCCTGCACAACGATCCGATGTTCAAGCTCGCGATGGCACTCGAGAAGATCGCGCTGGAAGACGACTACTTCGTGTCGCGCAAGCTGTACCCCAACGTCGACTTCTATTCGGGCATCGTGCAGCGCGCCATCGGCATCCCGGTGCCGCTGTTCACGGCGGTGTTCGCACTGGCCCGCACGGTCGGCTGGATCGCCCAGCTGAACGAGATGATCGGCGACCCCGAGTACAAGATCGGCCGTCCGCGCCAGCTGTTCAACGGCGCGACCGCGCGCGACGTGACGCCGATCGCCTCGCGCCGCTGATCTCCCGCAGGCGACCACTGCAGCCGACCCGTGCCGTGCGCAATGCGCCGGCACGGGTCGTGCTTTATCAGCCTCTCGAATCGCCGGGCGCACGCTCGGCGTGACCTCTGCTCCTGGCGTGAGACCTGCTCTGCGGGTACCTGCCGATTGCGTCGCTGCGCCCTTGAAGTGCATCGCAATCGCTGCTGCATGCGCCGCCTTTCTTCGAACCGAATCCACCCGCGAATGGGCCCCCTTTGTTCAGGGGGTTCTGCGTGTGTGTCATATGGACAGCCGTGAGTTAACGCACGTAAAGTCGGTTGCTTCTGAGGCTTGTTCGGCCATCCGCACTGGGCGGATGTCCTGAGCCAAACCCATACGCCGATCTCGTCGGTTTCATTCGGAGGAAGTTCATGTTCAAGCGTGCATTGATTGCAGCAGCCATCAGCCTTGCGGCCATTTCCGCGCAAGCCAGCGATGTCCTGCTGACCGAGAATTTCGACGACGTCACGACACTGGCCAGCAGCGGCTGGAGTTTTCTCAACCTGAGCTTCCCCGCCGGAACCACGGACTGGGCGCAGGGTGACCAGACCGTCTTCACTTCGCAGGCCGGAGCGCCCGAGTCCTACATCAGCGCCAACTACAACAACGCCGCGGCGGGCGGGTTCATCTTCAACTCGCTGATCTCGCCGACGTTCTCGACCGCGGCGGCCGGCACCATCACCTTCTGGGCGCGTGCCGCCGCCGATCCGGGCTATTCCGACGCGCTCAACTTCGGCTTCCTGGGCTCGAGCTTCGGCAGCTTCAGCAGCCAGCTCGTCACGTTGACCGGCGAATGGACCGAGTACACCGTCAGCTATGCAGCGCAAGGCGCCGGCTCGGTCGGCCGTCTCGTGCTGAGCTATGTCGGCGCCGCTGACAGCTCGAACTACATCGGCATCGACACCGTGACCGTCACCGCCGTGCCCGAGCCGTCCACCTGGCTGTTGATGGGTCTGGGCCTGGCAGGCGTCGCCGCGGTGCGCCGTCGCACCGCCGTCAAGGCCTGAGCTTCACGAATTCTGATCCTCATTCAGGAGAACTCATGTTTGCAACATTGAAGTCGTGCGCCCGCTCTGCCGGCGCCTTGGGGACCGGCCTGGCACTTGTCAGCGTCGCCGCCTTGCCGCTGTCGACGCTGGCCGCAGAAGCCGCCAAGCCGGCGCCGGCGTCCATGCCGATCGAGTCCGCTGCCAACAACCAGATCGTGGTTCGCGATGCGGACACTGGGCTGCTCCGTGCAGCGACGCCCGAAGAGGCGCAGGCGCTGCATTCGAGTCGCGGCAACGTCGCGGTGCGCCGCAGCGTCGCGGCCACCACGCAAGCCCGCTTCCATTCCAGCGGCGCCCGTGGCGCTCGCCTGACCGACGAACTGATGAGCTATTCGGTGCTCGTCCGTCAACCGGACGGCAGATTGGTCGAGGTGTGCTTCGACAGCAAGGAGGCTGCCGACGACGCAATCAAGGCCGCCCCGGTCGCCAAAACCAACACCCTGCCGACGGAGTGACCACATGACGCAATCCCATTCTCTCGCCCCCGTCGTCTTCGCGCTGACGCTGGCATTCGGGGCGGCTGCTGCCGATGCCGCGACCATTCAGATCACGAGCCGCGATCCCGCCGGCGTGGGCTTCAACGACCCGACACCGGTGGCGCCGGTCGGAGGCAATCCGGGCACCACGCTCGGTGAGCAACGCATGAACCTGTACCGTCACGTCGCGGACATCTGGGAACAGAACCTCCAGAGCGACGTGACGATCACTGTCAACGCCGGCTGGGAAGCACTGACCTGCTCGTCGACGTCGGCCGTTCTGGGCAGCGCCGGCGCATGGAACGCCTGGCACGACTTCCCGAACAGCCAGCCGAACACCTGGTACCCGCAGGCCCTGGCCAACAAGCTGGCGGGCGTCAACCTGTCGGCAGGCATTCCCGACGACGGCAGCGGTTATGGCACGGTCGACATCAAGACCCAGTTCAACATCAACCTCGGCAAGACGGGTTGCCTCGACGGCACGCCGTTCTACCTCGGCTACACCGGGTTCGACGCGACCAAGGGTGTGAACTTCATCGAGACGCTGCTGCACGAGCTGGGCCACGGCCTGGGCTTCTCGGTGCTGTCGGTGAACACGTCCACGGGCTGGCGTGCGAATGCCGACTTCTCGGCCTATGTGCAGACCGGTGGCGTGCCCAGCATCTGGGAACGCTACATGTACGACAACACCATCGGCAAGACCTGGCTCGACATGACGAATGACGAGCGCAAGGCGTCGGCGATCAACCCGCTGAAGCTGGCCTGGAACGGTCCGGCCACGGTGACGGGCGCGGCACTGGTGCTGGGTGCGGTGCCGTCGATCAAGATCACGACGCCGGTTCCGGGCGCGTCGGGCTTCTACGACTACAACACCGCATCGTTCGGGCCGGTGGTGGTCAACCCGGGTGCGTTCGGCACGCTGGCCGTCGTGCCGGCGTCGGCCTCGGGTGCAGGCTGCACGACCTTCGACGCGGCCACGACGGCGGCGGTCAAGGGAAAGATCGCAATCATCGACCGGGGGACGTGCGGGTTTGCTGTCAAGACGAAGAATGCGCAGAACGCCGGTGCGTTCGGCGTGATCATCGCCAACAACGTCGCCGGTGCGGCGCCGGGTCTGGGTGGCGCCGACCCGACGATCACGATCCCGGCGGTCAGCGTCTCGCTGGACGACGGTGTGAAGCTGAAGGCCGCGGTGGCGGCGGCGGTGAAGTACGGTTCGCGCAGCGTGCCCGGTTCGGTGGTGAGTGCATTCGCCACCGACACGAGCCGTCGTGCCGGTGCCGACAGTGCAGGGCGTCCGCTGCTGTACACGCCGAACCCGCTGGTCGGCGGCTCGTCGGTGTCGCACTGGGATGTCAGCGCGTTCCCCAACCTGCTGATGGAGCCCAACATCAACAACGACCTGACGACGGTGTTGGTGCCGCCCAAGGACCTGACCGTGCCGTTGCTGAAGGATCTGGGCTGGTAAGACCTCCGCAGTTCGGGGGCATGAGGGGCACGGGCGACCGTGCCCCTTTTTCGTTGGCGGAGCGGCCGATGCGGCATGCGCATAAAATCGCTGTCCCACTCCCGACCGGCCCGCCGCCATGCCCCGCACGCTGTACGACAAGATCTGGGACGAGCACGTCGTCCACACCGAGGACGACGGCACGGCGGTGCTGTACATCGACCGTCACCTCGTCCACGAAGTCACGAGCCCGCAAGCCTTCGAAGGGTTGGACCTCGCCGGTCGCAAGGTCTGGCGGCTGTCGGCGAACCTGGCGGTGAGCGACCACAACGTGCCAACCACCGACCGCTCGCATGGCATTGCCGACCCGATCTCGCGGCTGCAGGTCGATACGCTGGACGCCAACTGCGACCGCCTCGGCATCACGCAGTTCAAGATGAACGATCGCCGCCAGGGCATCGTGCACGTGATCGGGCCGGAGCAGGGCGCGACGCTGCCGGGCATGACGGTCGTCTGCGGTGATTCGCACACCTCGACCCACGGTGCTTTCGGTGCGCTGGCGCACGGCATCGGCACCAGCGAAGTCGAGCACGTGCTCGCCACGCAGACGCTGCTGGCGCGCAAGGCCAAGAACATGCTGGTGCGCGTCGAGGGCAAGCTCGGCCGGGGCTGCAGCGCGAAAGACATCGTGCTCGCCATCATCGGCAAGATCGGCACGGCTGGCGGCACCGGGTACACGATCGAGTTCGCCGGCTCCGCGATCCGTGCGCTGAGCATGGAAGGCCGCATGACGGTCTGCAACATGGCGATCGAAGCTGGCGCGCGCGCCGGCCTGGTCGGCGTCGACGAGACCACGATCGCCTACGTGAAAGGCCGTCCGTACACGCCCGCCGGGCTCGAGTGGGAGCAGGCCGTTCGGTACTGGGGCACGCTGCACACCGACGCCGGCGCACCGTGGGACGCCGTGGTCGAGCTCGACGCGACCAAGATTCGCCCGCAAGTCACCTGGGGCACGTCGCCCGAGATGGTGCTCGGCATCGACGATCGCGTGCCCGACCCGGACCGCGAAAAGGACGCCGGCAAGCGCGGTGCGATCGAGCGCGCGCTGCAGTACATGGCGCTGGAGCCGAACAAGCTGATCGCCGACATCCTGATCGACAAGGTCTTCATCGGCTCGTGCACGAATTCGCGCATCGAAGATCTGCGTGAAGCGGCACAAGTGGTTCGCCATCTGGGCAGCAAGATCGCGCGCAACGTCAAGCTCGCGATGGTCGTGCCGGGCTCCGGCCTGGTGAAGGAGCAGGCCGAGCGTGAAGGCCTGGACCTGATCTTCAAGGCGGCCGGCTTCGAATGGCGCGAGCCGGGTTGCTCGATGTGTCTGGCGATGAACGCCGACCGGCTCGAGCCGGGCGAGCGCTGCGCCTCGACCAGCAACCGCAATTTCGAAGGTCGCCAGGGCGCCGGTGGTCGCACCCACCTGGTGAGCCCGGCGATGGCGGCTGCGGCGGCCATCGAAGGCCACTTTGTCGATGTGAGCCGACTCGGCTGAGGCACAACCATGACTCCTTTTCGCATTCACACTGGCCTGGTCGCGCCGATGGACCGTGAGAACGTCGACACCGACGCGATCATCCCGAAGCAATTCCTGAAGTCGATCAAGAAGTCCGGGTTCGGCCCCAATCTTTTCGACGAGTGGCGCTACCTCGACCACGGCGAGCCGGGTCAGGACCCGGCCTCGCGCCGACCCAACCCCGACTTCGTGCTGAACCAGCCGCGCTACAAGGGTGCGTCGGTGCTGCTCGCGCGCAAGAATTTCGGCTGCGGTTCGTCACGCGAGCACGCGCCGTGGGCGCTCGACCAGTTCGGGTTTCGCGCACTGATCGCGCCCAGCTACGCCGACATCTTCTACAACAACTGCTTCAAGAACGGCCTGCTGCCGATCAAGCTGCCCGAGACCGAAGTCGCGAAGCTGTTCGACGAGGCGGCGGCCTTCGTCGGCTATGCGCTGACCATCGATCTGGAACGCCAGGTCGTCGTCAAGCCCGACGGCAGCACGGTCGCGTTCGAGGTCGAGGCCTTCCGCAAATATTGTTTGCTGGGTGGTTTCGACGATATTGGCCTGACGCTGCGCCACGCCGACAGGATCCGCGCGTTCGAAGCCGAACGCCTGCTGACCAAGCCGTGGCTTGCCCACAGCCTTTGAACTGACCACAGGAACCACTTCGTGAAGATTGCAATCCTGCCGGGTGACGGCATCGGGACCGAGATCGTGGCCCAGGCCGTGCGTGTGCTCGGCGTGCTCGATCTGTCGTTCGAGACCGAGACCGCGCTCGTTGGCGGAGCCGCCTACGAGGCCCATGGCCACCCGCTGCCCGAGTCCACGCTGAAGCTCGCGCAGGCTGCCGACGCAGTCTTGTTCGGTGCCGTAGGCGACTGGAAGTACGACAAGCTGGAGCGTGCGCTGCGTCCCGAGCAGGCCATCCTCGGCCTGCGCAAGAGTCTGGGTCTGTTCGCGAACTTCCGCCCGGCGATCTGCTACGAGCAGCTGACGCACGCATCCAGCCTGAAGCCCGAACTGGTCTCGGGTCTGGACATCCTGATCATCCGCGAGCTCACCGGCGACATCTACTTCGGCCAGCCGCGCGGCCGGCGCGAGTCGCCCGACGGCGCGTTCGCCGGCGCGCCCGAGGCCTTCGACACGATGCGCTATTCGCGCCCCGAGATCGAGCGCATCGCGCACGTTGCGTTCCAGGCGGCGCGCAAGCGCGGCAAGCGACTCACGAGCGTCGACAAGGCCAACGTGCTCGAGACCTTCCAGTTCTGGAAGGACATCGTCGCCGAGGTGCACGCGCAGTACCCCGACGTCGAGCTCGACCACATGTACGTGGACAACGCGGCGATGCAACTGGTGCGCGCGCCGAAGAAGTTCGACGTGATCGTCACCGGCAACATGTTCGGTGACATCCTGTCGGACGAGGCCGCGATGCTGACCGGCTCGATCGGCATGCTGCCGTCTGCCTCGCTGAATTCGTCAGGCAAGGGCCTGTACGAGCCCAGCCATGGCAGCGCGCCCGACATCGCGGGCAAGAACCTGGCGAATCCGCTGGCTACAATCCTGTCTGCCGCCATGATGCTCCGCTTCTCACTCAACCAGATCGCCGCCGCCGACCGCATCGAAGCGGCGGTGCAGCACGTGCTCGCCTCAGGCTTGCGCACGGCCGACATCTGGTCCGAGGGCACGACCAAGGTTGGCACCGTCGAAATGGGTGACGCGGTCGTCGCGGCACTCTCCGGCAACATCACCAAAAAGACGATCAAGGGCTAGCAGGCTCCGGTTCGTCTCGCCCCTGTCCCCGGCGAACGAGCCGGGGCAGCAAGAGGTTTCGATAACTTTCTGAAAGGGCGAACGATGAGACTCACAGGATTGGTTGGATGGCGCGGCATGGTCGGGTCCGTGCTGATGGACCGCATGCAGGCCGAGGGCGACTTCGCCCACATCGAGCCGGTGTTCTTCAGCACCAGCAATGCCGGCGGCACGGCGCCGACGATGGCGAAGAGCGAAACCAAGCTGCAGGACGCCTATGACATCGAGGCGCTGAAGCGCTGCGAGATCATCGTCACCGCGCAAGGCGGCGACTACACCAGCGACGTCTTCCCGCGCCTGCGCGCGGCGGGCTGGACCGGCCACTGGATCGATGCGGCCTCGACGCTACGCATGAAGGACGACGCCGTCATCGTGCTCGACCCCGTCAACATGCCGGTGATCAAGGACGCGCTGGCCAAGGGCGGCCGCAACTGGATAGGCGGCAACTGCACCGTGAGCTGCATGCTGATGGGCGTGGGCGCGCTCTACAAGGCCGGCCTGGTCGAGTGGATGAGCACGATGACCTACCAGGCGGCCTCGGGTGGTGGCGCGGCGCACATGCGCGAACTGCTGACCCAGTACGGCACGCTGAACGCGTCGGTGCGCCACCTGCTCGACGATCCGAAGAGCGCGATCCTCGAGATCGATCGCCTCGTCGCCGAGAAGCAGCGCAGCTTGGGCGCGGCCGAGATCGAGAACTTCGGCGTGCCGCTGGGTGGCAGCTTGATCCCCTGGATCGACAAGGACCTCGGCGACGGCACCAGCAAGGAAGAGTGGAAGGGCGGCGCCGAAACCAACAAGATCCTCGGCCAGGGCGCGGGCTTCGGCACACCCGCGACGCCGGTCGACGGCTACTGTGTCCGTGTCGGCGCGATGCGCTGCCACAGCCAGGCACTGATGTTCAAGCTCAAGAAGGATGTGCCTCTGGCCGACATCGAGTCATTGATCGCGAACGACAACGCCTGGGTCCAATTCGTCCCGAACACCAAGGAAGCGACGCTGCGCGACCTGACGCCGGTGGCGGTGACCGGCACCATGACGATCCCGGTCGGGCGCGTGCGCAAGATGGCGATGGGGCCGCAGTACCTGGGCGCGTTCACCATCGGCGATCAGCTGTTGTGGGGGGCCGCGGAGCCGCTGCGCCGCATGCTGCGCATCGTCATCGAGGCGTGATGAGAGGGGGCAACGCGGCGGCTGTTGTCGCGTTGCAACGAGTGTGACTTCGAAAGCCTGGCCCCCGCTCTTTGGGCAATGTCAGCCATCGCATTAGCTTGTCAGCGTATCTCATTGATGCTATTGTGTTTTCTAGTTTTGCGCCGAAGAATTGTGGGCGCGACATAAATCGCGACAATCATGCTGTGGATCATGACGGGTGCGTTCGAGCTCCAGCCTCGTCTTTCTTGGAGACGCCTTGAATAGAAAACTGACGTTCTCGGGGCGCTTCGCCCTGACAGGGGTGGCTGCTGCAGCGCTGTGTCTGGCTGCCCCGGCCGCGTGGTCACTGGGCCTGGGCAGATTGCAGGTGCAATCGGCGCTCGGCGAGTCCTTGCGCGCCGAGATCGATGTCACCAGCTTGTCACCCGAAGAAGCGTCGAACCTCCGGGTACGCGTCGCACCGCCCGAGGCTTATCGGGCGGCGGGCGTCGACTACAACCCGGTGTTGCCGGGCACGCAGGCCGAGTTGCTGCGTCGCAGCGATGGTCGTCCCTACCTCAAGCTCAGCAGCGACCGTGGCGTGCAAGAGCCATTCGTCGACGTGATCCTCGAACTCAGCTGGTCGACCGGCCGGTTGGTGCGCGAGTACACCTTGTTGTTCGACCCGCCGGCGTCGACGCGCGCCGCCGCGCCTGCTGCCGCCCCCGCGACGCCGCCGACGATGGCTGCGGCGCCGCCCCCCCCGGCGCCGCGCGCGACCGAGCGTCGGCCAACGGCGCCGGCTGTCGCTCGCGCACCGGCCGCCGAACCGGCTCCGCCGCGCGAGCCCAGCGCAGCCGGCAAGCCTGCCGCAGAAGGCAGCGATGAATACAAAGTGAAGGCAGGCGATTCGCTCTCGCGCATCGCCAGGAGCACGCAGCGCCCGGGCGTGTCGCTCGACCAGATGCTGGTGTCGTTGTACCGCGGCAACCCGCAGGCCTTCCTCGACAACAACATGAACCGGCTCAAGTCCGGCGTGGTGTTGTCGGTGCCCAGTGCCGACGCGGCCAAAGGTGTGACGACCAGCGAGGCTCGCCAGGTCATCCAGGCGCAGAGCGCCGACTTCGGCGCCTACCGCCAACGTCTGGCCGCCGGCGTGCCGGCGGCCAAGACCGAAGGCTCGACGCGCCAGGCCAGCGGCAAGGTCGAAGCTTCGGTCACCGACCGCCAGCAGTCGGCCGCGACCACGCCCGACAAGCTGACGCTGAGCAAGGGCGGTGCGGCGTCGGCAAAGGCATCCGCGGCCGAGGACAAGATCGCGAAAGACCGTGCCAAGAAGGCCGACGACGCGCGCGTGGCCGAGTTGGCCAAGAACGTCGACGAGTTGAAGAAGTTGTCGGGCGCCGCGAGCGCGGCTGCTTCGAAGACGCCGGCTCCATCGGTGGCGGCGGCGCCTGCACCGGCCTCCAAGCCAGCCGCAGCGATTGTCGCGGTGGCACCGACGCCGGCCCCTGTCCCCGTACCCGCACCGAAACCCGCCGTGGTGGCCTCGGTGCCCGCACCGGTCGTGGTGGCTGCAGCGCCGGCACCTGTTCCTGTGCCGGCCCCCCCCGCCGCGGCGTCCACACCGGCCGTGGTCGCTTCGTCGCCGACGCTCGTGGCCTCTGCGTCCGCGGCGGCGTCTGCGCCGGTCGCGGCTGCGGCATCCGCGCCGGTTGTGCCCAAGCCGGCGGCCAGCGCGCCCGCCAAACCGCGTCCGCCCGCCGTTCCGGTCGAAGAACCCAGCATGCTGGGTTCCTTGATCGACGAAAACCCCGTGGGGCTCGGCGTGGGCGCGCTCGCGATCGCGCTGCTCGGCGGTTTCGGTGCCTACCGCCTCAGCAAGCGGACCAAGAAGGACAGCGGCGAGACCTCGTTCCTCGAAAGTCGCCTGCAACCCGACTCGTTCTTCGGTGCCAGCGGTGGCCAACGCATCGACACGCGTGACGCCGGTGGCGCCTCGTCGTCGATGAGCTACTCGCTGAGCCAGCTCGATGCGATCGGCGATGTGGACCCGGTGGCCGAGGCCGACGTGTACCTCGCCTACGGCCGCGACCTGCAGGCCGAGGAAATCCTGAAGGAGGCGATGCGCAGCAACCCGGACCGCATGGCGATCCGCACCAAGCTGCTCGAGGTCTATGCCAAGCGGCGCGACACCAAGGGCTTCGAGTTGCTGGCCACCCAACTCTTCGCGCTGACGCGCGGCGAGGGTGAAGACTGGGCCAAGGCGCAGGAACTGGGCGCCCAGATCGATCCCGACAATCCGTTGTTCCAGCCGGGTGGCATGCCCGCCAACGCGCGCAGCGACAGCGGCGAGATGATCGAGCCGCTGGGTGCGAGCACGATGCCGCAGTCGGTGCTGCCATCGCCGTCGCAGTTCGGCAGTTCCGTCACTGGGGCGCCGTCCGACAGCGGCAACATGGACTTGGACCTCGATCTGGACCTCGGTGGCCCAGGCCCCGATCTGGCCACCACACCGGCTCCGTTGCAGACCACCCAGCCGATGGCCGCCGTCGAGCCATCATCGGCCGATCACGATCCCATGTCGCTGGACTTCTCGATGCCCGAAGTGCCCGAGTTGCACAGCAAGGCGACGCAGCCGGTGGCCGAACCGTCGACCTTCGACCTGTCTGACATTTCGCTCGACCTCGACATGCCCTCTCCGGCCCCGGCTGCGGCGCCGACGCCCGCCATGGCCGCGTCCGGCTTCGGCGACCTGGGCCTGCCGTCGCTCGGCGCCGAGGGCGACGACGACCCGCTCTCGCGCAAGCTTGAGCTGGCCGAAGAGTTCCGGCAGATCGGCGACACCGATGGCGCACGCGACCTGCTCAACGAAGTCGTGGCCAAGTCCACTGGCGCGGTGAAGAGCCGCGCGCAAGGCATGCTGGCCGACCTCGGGTGATCCGGGGACGCCGCGGCTTTGCACTGACAGTCTCCGGAGGCCACTCGTGAGGGTGGTGCTCGGTGTCAGCTACCGCGGACAGGCCTACCAGGGCTGGCAAAGCCAGCCCGGTGGCCAGACGATTCAGGACCAGCTCGAACGTGCGCTCGGCAAGTTTGCCGATCAGCCCCTGCGCACCGTGTGCGCAGGGCGCACCGACACCGGCGTCCACGCCCTGAACCAGGTCGTTCACCTCGACACCGAGATCGCACGCGAGCCGCAATCCTGGGTGCGCGGCACGAATCGATTTCTGCCCGACGACATTGCGGTGCAATGGTGCAAGCTGACCGACGACGGCTTTCATGCACGCTATGGCGCCATCGGTCGGCGCTACGTCTATGTGTTGCTGGAGTCGGTCGTTCGCCCGGCGGTCGAGGCCGGTGCCGTCGGCTGGAGCTTTCGTCCGCTCGATGGCGACGCGATGCGCGTCGCCGCGAAGCTGCTGATCGGCGAGCACGACTTCAGCGCGTTCCGGTCCGCCGAATGCCAGGCGGTGTCGGCAGTCAAGACGATGCGCGAGATCACGATCACCAAGCGCGGCGCCTACTGGCGCTTCGAGTTCGACGCGAGTGCCTTCCTGCACCACATGGTCCGCAACCTGATGGGCTGCCTGATTGCGGTCGGCTCAGGCGTGCGCGACGAGCGGTGGCTGGCCGGTGTGCTGACGACGAGGGAACGACGCTTGGCCGCGGCGACCTTTTCGGCCGATGGCCTGTACTTCGTCGGCCCGTACTACGATCCGGTCCACGCCATTCCCAACCGCACCGCGGCGATGGACTGGCTGCCCTGAAGTCGCCCTGAATGAATCCACGCACCCGCATCAAGATCTGTGGCCTGACCCGCGAGGCCGATGTCGACGCCGCCGTGCAGGCCGGTGCCGATGCGGTTGGCTTCGTGCTGTACGACAAGAGCCCGCGACACGTGAGTCTGGCGAGGGCCGCCGAGCTCGCGAAGCGCCTGCCGCCGTTCGTGATGCCGGTCGGTCTGTTCGTGAACGCGAGCGACGCCGAGGTCGCAGCCGCCTGCGCAGCGATTCCGCAGCTGCTGCTGCAATTCCACGGCGACGAGACGCCCGCGCAGTGCGACCGCCCCCGTCGACCCTACCTGCGCGCGGCCCGGGTCGAGTCCGGCTTCGATTTGTTAGACTTCGCGACTCGTTTTGCGCACGCCCAAGCCATCCTGCTCGACGCCCACGTCGAAGGCTATGGCGGGGGTGGAAAGGTCTTCGATTGGTCGCTCATTCAGTCCGCCGTGCCCCTTCCAGTCGTTTTGTCTGGTGGGTTGCATGCCGGAAATGTGATCCATGGCATTCACACGCTGCGGCCTTGGGCCGTTGACGTGAGCTCCGGCGTCGAGGTCTCGAAAGGCATCAAGGATGCTGCCGAGATTCGCCGGTTCTGCGATGCCGTGCGCGAGGCCGATGCCCGCGCCCAGGCATCGATTGCCTGAACGAGATTGATCACACATGTCGAACTACCAACAACCCGATGCGTCGGGCCATTTCGGTCCCTATGGCGGCAGCTTTGTCGCCGAAACCCTGGTGCATGCGCTCGATGAGCTCAAGCGCGCCTATGCCGAGGTGCAGAACGACCCGGCCTTCATCGAGGAGTTTCGCTACGAGCTGAAGCACTTCGTCGGCCGCCCGAGCCCGATCTACCACGCGGCCCGCCTGAGCCGCGAGCTCGGCGGCGCGCAGATCTTCCTGAAGCGCGAAGACCTGAACCATACTGGCGCGCACAAGGTCAACAACACCATCGGCCAGGCCATGCTCGCACGCCGCATGGGCAAGCCGCGCGTGATCGCCGAAACCGGCGCCGGCCAGCACGGCGTGGCGACCGCGACGATCTGCGCGCGCTACGGCCTCGAGTGCGTGGTCTACATGGGCAGCGAGGACGTGAAGCGCCAGTCGCCCAACGTCTACCGCATGAACCTGCTGGGGGCCACCGTGGTGCCGGTCGAAAGCGGCTCCAAGACGTTGAAGGACGCGCTGAACGAGGCGCTGCGCGACTGGGTCACCAACGTCGAGAACACCTTCTACATCATCGGCACCGTGGCCGGCCCGCACCCGTACCCGACGATGGTGCGCGACTTCCAGCGCGTGATTGGCGACGAGTGCCTGGTGCAGATGCCCGAGATGACCGGGCGCCAGCCGGACGTGGTGATCGCGTGCGTGGGCGGCGGCAGCAACGCGATGGGCATCTTCTACCCGTACATCGACCACGCGGCCACGCGCCTGATCGGTGTCGAGGCCGCAGGGCAGGGGCTGGACAGCGGCAAGCACGCCGCGTCGATCAGCGCGGGCTCGCCCGGTGTGCTGCACGGCAACCGCACCTATCTGCTGCAGGATGCGAACGGCCAGATCACCGAGACGCATTCGATCTCGGCCGGGCTGGACTACCCCGGCGTCGGCCCCGAGCACGCCTATCTGCACGACATCGGCCGTGCCGAGTACGTCGGCATCACCGACGGTGAGGCGCTCAACGCCTTTCATCGGCTCTGCCGCACCGAGGGCATCATTCCGGCGCTCGAATCGGCCCATGCGGTCGCGTATGCGATGAAGATCGCGCCAACGATGCGGTCCGACCAGCACCTGCTGGTGAACCTGTCCGGGCGCGGCGACAAGGACATCGGCACGGTGGCCGACCTGTCCGGTGCGCAGTACTTCGACCGACCCTCGCAGGCCGGCCAGAGTGTGAAGGGGCAGGTCGCATGAGTCGCATCAAAGCCACCTTCGACGCGCTGCAGGCGCAAGGCCGCAAGGCGCTGATTCCGTACGTGACGACCGGCGACCCGTTTGCCGACGCGACCGTCGACATCATGACCGCGATTGCCGCGGCCGGCGCCGACGTGATCGAGCTGGGCGTGCCGTTCTCCGACCCGATGGCCGACGGCCCGGTGATCCAGAAGGCCGGCGAGCGCGCACTGGCGCGCGGCATCGGCATGCCGCAGGTGCTGGAGCAGGTGCGCTTGTTCCGCGTCGCCAACCAGACCACGCCGGTCGTGTTGATGGGCTATGCGAACCCGGTCGAGCGCTACGGTATCGACCGCTTCGTGAAGGACGCGCGTGCGGCCGGCGTCGACGGCGTGCTCGTCGTCGACTACCCGCCGGAAGAGTGCGAGGCCTTTGCCGCGACGCTCCGTGCGAACGAGCTCGATCCGATCTTTCTGCTCGCGCCGACCTCGACCGAAGCCCGCATGGCGCACGTCGGCCGCATCGCCAGCGGCTACGTGTACTACGTGTCGCTGAAGGGCGTGACCGGCGCGGGCCACCTCGACACCGCGGCCGTGGCGGCCATGATCCCGCGCATCAAGCACTTCGTGAAGCTGCCGGTGGGCGTGGGCTTCGGCATCCGCGACGCGAAGACGGCGCAGGCGGTTGCGGCCGTGTCGGACGCGGTCGTGATCGGCACGGCCCTGGTCCAATTGCTCGAAACCTGCACGCGCGACAATGTGGCTGCGGCCGCTGGTGCCTTCATCAAAGACATCCGCACCGCGCTCGACTCCTGAAAGGACACGATCCATGAGCTGGCTTGAGAAACTGCTGCCCCCGAAGATTCAGCCCAACGAACGCGGCGAACGCCGCACCGTGCCTGAGGGCTTGTGGATCAAATGCCCGCAGTGCGAGACGGTGCTCTACAAGACCGACCTCGAGCAGAATATCAACGTCTGCCCGAAGTGCAGCCACCACCACCGCATCGGCGCGCGCGCGCGGCTCGACGCCTTCCTCGACGCCGAGGGTCGGTACGAGATCGGCCAGGAGGTGCTGCCGGTCGACGCGCTGAAGTTCAAGGACAGCAAGAAGTACACCGAGCGCCTGAAAGACGCGCTCGAGACCACCGGCGAGACCGACGCGCTGGTGGTGATGGGTGGCTCGGTGATGAGCGTGCCGCTGGTGGCGGCGTGCTTCGAGTTCGACTTCATGGGCGGCTCGATGGGTTCGGTCGTCGGCGAACGTTTCGTGCGCGGCGTCGAGACCGCAATCGAGCAGAAGACGCCGTTCGTCAGTTTCACCGCGACCGGCGGCGCGCGCATGCAGGAAGGCCTGCTGAGCCTGCTGCAGATGGCCAAGACCAACGCCGCGTTGACGCACCTGGCCAAGGCGCGCCTGCCCTACATCAGCGTGCTGACCGACCCGACCATGGGCGGCGTGTCGGCCAGCTTCGCCTTCATCGGCGACATGGTGATCGCCGAGCCGCAGGCGCTGATCGGCTTTGCCGGCCCGCGCGTGATCGAGAACACCGTGCGCGAGAAGCTGCCCGAAGGCTTCCAGCGCGCCGAGTTCCTGCTGCAGACCGGCGCGATCGACACCATCGTCGACCGCCGCGAACTGCGCGCGCGCATCGCGAGTGCGATCGCGATGCTGCAACGCCAGAGCGCCGATGCCGTTGCCTGAGCCAGACGCGCCCGCGCTGCCCACGACCCTGGCCGACTGGCTCGCGCGCTGCGAGCGACTGCACCCGAAAGAGATCGACATGACGCTGGCGCGCGTGCGCCTCGTCAAAGACAGGCTCGGCCTGCAGTTCGGCGTGCCGGTGATCGAAGTGGCCGGCACCAACGGCAAGGGCTCGACCTGCGCGATGCTCGAGGCGATCGCGCTGCAGGCGGGCTACCGCGTCGGCCTGTACTCGA
>Ga0307509_10004948_pt1 | contig 18859 bp, 24 predicted proteins | sample 10_EM_MG_FD_202245 | JGI IMG/M metagenome (GOLD analysis project Ga0307509, IMG submission 202245) | Populus trichocarpa ectomycorrhiza microbial communities from riparian zone in the Pacific Northwest, United States - 10_EM | ecosystem: Host-associated > Plants > Roots > Unclassified | place...
ATAACGTCATGACTGGGGCTCCTGATCCAGCTTTGGCGAAGGCGAAGACTGCCCAGCCTTCCCCTTGTTCAACGTCTCCCACGAAGAGCATGCCCCCAAGTGCGAGTAAGTCCTCGGGTCACCCTTCATTCGTGACCTCTTCCTGAACTCCGATGTGTGTCGTCACAGCGTGGACATCCTGCCCGTACAAACACGTCGACGGGAAAGCCAATCCAGATACGAAGACACTGTCGGGTCCAGGAAACATGAACGACATGTCACAGGCCGTGTTCTTCAACGCATTGAGCTACGCCATAACCGGGACACGCTCGTACTCCCAGAAAGCTGTCTCATTCCTAGAAGCGTTTTTCCTGAAGAAGGACACGGCGATGACTCCAAACGTGAACTTCGGTCAGATCGTGCGCGGAGTGGGACCGGAACACCGAGTTGGAACGTTTACTGGAGTTCTGGATATGAGAGGGATGATCAAGGTCTCGAACGCGATCCTGGCTCTCAAGGCGGCGAAGAGTCCGGATTGGGATGCTCAGATGGATACGGCGATGAAGGTGTGGCTGAGGCAGTATCTCGGATGGCTGGAGTCGAGTCCCATCGCCAAAAAGACGGCTTCTTCGGCAAAGTACGTGTCCCTGAGAGGCTGCGTGTATCCGTGACTGAGGACCGGTTTTGCAGTAACCACGCAACCTTCTTCTACGCCCAACTCGCTGCGGTAAAGTTGATGGCGGATGATGGAGCTGGAGCGCAGGACGCCCTGAACCGATACTTCGACAACCAATTTATGGACCATATCGCGGCTTCTGGAGAGCAACCATTCGAAGCTGTCCGAGCGAACCCGTACCACTATCGGTGCTTCAATCTCGAAGCCATGATCGTGAGTCGGAACGCCATGGTACACCGACGTAGGTCCTGAAATTTGGTCCCACAGACTGCGGCGAAGCTGGGCGATCACCTAGGCGTTGACTTTTGGACCAAGAAGACGAGGAATGGCGCCACGATCCAACAAGCGTTAGACTTTATTATGGCACAAGATCCCAAGAAAGAGGCGGTCTCTCAGATCTTCCCGCATGTGGCAGCCATCGCTGCGGCCTATGGAGACCCGGGAAAGAAATACGCCAATTTCCTGCAAGCGCACAAGAGCGACTACAAGTCAGACAGGTACTGGCTTTACGACCAAGCACCGGCTTTGAAGATGTCGCCGTCACGCAAACTCGGGAAACGGGACTATAGACGACCGCTGAGGTGGAAGAGACAAGACGCAGATGATTTGGAGGAGTATCCTGATGGAGACGGAATCATCGCACCGCCTGAAGGCCGGAACGAGACGGCGTTCGGGGACGTTACCATCCAGTGTCCGGAAGCGTTTGCGGGTCAAGACGAGATCGAACTTGACAACGGAGTGTTCGTGACCTGCGAACAGGTTCGACCGTTCTATGTTCCTCTCTATCCCGAAACCCACGACGACGAGGTGGAAGAATAGATAAATAGCTTGTTATTTTATTTTATTGCCGAATTTACCTTGAATTTTTGGAGTTCGTTTCCGGATTTGGCTGGGGGGAGCCACCAGGACAGAGAGGACAAAGTTCACACAGTAACCACACGGGTCGCAGCATCTTCGTCCCGACCACCCACCCTTCCTCCCTCCTCTCTCGCCCGCAACACAATGGCCGACAACGCCTCTGGTCAACCCGACAGATCCGTCCAAGTCAAACTCGTCCTCCTCGGTACGTCATCAAGAATCGGCCTACTTGGCCAAACACTCCACACGAGCGTGCTCACTTTCTGCGAACCAATCTTCCAGGCGAGGCCGCTGTTGGCAAATCTTCCGTCGTACTGCGTTTCGTGCGTATCCTTTCGCGCTCCAAAACGTTCGTTTCGCCCGCTTACCCGCTCCCACCCCCTCTAGGTCTCGAACGAGTTCCAACCAAACAAGGAACCCACAATTGGCGCAGCTTTCTTAACTCAGAAGTGCAGATTAGAGGATCGGGTTCTGCGTTATGAGATTTGGGATACTGCGGGTCAGGAGCGTTTCCATTCACTAGCTGTGCGTCCCCATCCAAATCCTCGTATCTTCTTCCCTCATAAAGCCGGACTCACGCCCGCTTCAATCACGTCGGATGATTAGCCTATGTACTATCGCAACGCTCAGGCTGCGATTGTCGTGTACGACGTCACCAAAGCCACCAGCCTCGAAAAGGCTAAGACATGGGTCAAGGAATTGCAGAGGCAAGCAAACCCCAACATCGTCATCGCCCTCGCCGGAAACAAGATAGATTTGGTTCAAAACTTGACAATAGACCCTTCGTCCCCCCCAGAGTCGGAAGATGAGGGTGAAGCCGACGATGCCACTGCTACCCCAGGAGAGGCTGGTGGGTCACCCCCGGACTCGGAGAATGTAAGGCAGGTTTCTCGGGACGAAGCGGAGGCCTACGCGAAGGAAGCTGGTCTGTTGTTCTTCGAGATCAGCGCAAAGACTGGCGAAGGTATTGCGGAGATCTTCACTGAGATCGGTATGTTGCATCCCACCGTTTGCCACACAAACCTCGAACTACACTGACCCTCATCTTGTAGCCAAGAAGATTCCGATTGAACACATTTTGGCATCTACTCGTGGTGCCGGAGGACGCGGAGGCGCTGTTGGAGGACGACCAGGGGCATCGCAACAAGGAGATGTGAACCTCGAGGAGAACACAAACAAAGCCCGTGATGCCTGTAATTGCTGATTGCGTTCTGTGTTCCTACCACCACCCTCCCTTGCGATCTTCTCCCTCCTAACCCTCCGACTGCGCACTCGCAAGGGTAGATATTTCGTCTTATTATCCCTTTATTATGCTCCATGCCAGGTATACATCCAGCTGACCCCGACCATTCTCCTTGTCTCCTAACCTTCCTCGTTACGCTCCGCCCATACCTGTACTTTTCACCATATTACACCGACTACAGAGCTTTCTCCTTGAGGTTTCGGAGGTGCTGCGCGACCCGGCCGAAACGATCGGCCCTGGGCGGACCAGAGGCAGAATAGGCTCGGTGATATCCAACGGGTCTTTTCACACACATACACATACGGACGTTGATTGGCCCAAAGGTTCGAGTGAGAGAGGGTTACATTCAGCGATACAATATACTAGTACTCGATATACGGGGGAGGTCTCGTCCCGTCGTGGTGGCCGTCAGGGACGAGATAAGGGGGAGGCGCGTGGCCATCAACCGGAGTGCGAATTGCAGAATCATGTGGTGCAGACTGGGGACCGACCGATGGGGGTGGAGGAGGGGGCGGAGGCTGACGGGCCATCCCACGTGCATCGCTGTAATCCGAATCTATAGATGGAGGTGGATCGGATGGGTCATCCACAACCAATGTCGGGGGGAGCGGAGGGGGTTGGTCTCCCCCTGCGAGTGTTGTCATCGCCGTGAGGGCAGGCATGACACCCAGCGTAGCTTCTTCGCCATGCCGTTCCAACGCCAGTCCAAGTGCTTCCATCGCCAGCTCTGGTTGATCCATACTCGCGAGATCGGTCACGTCCGGATCCCTGTTCGCCATCTCCATAGTTGGAGGGGGAGTCGAAGATCGAGGTCCTCGTTCTTCGAGTTCGACCATATGCCCATCGAACTGATCCGAAACCGCAAACCCAAAGTGGACGCCTTCTCCTGGGATCATCAACTCGCGTGAAGGGGGGTGATCGACCTTTTCGCTATCCGTTTGAGAAGGTGCGTAGGTCTCGCGTTCGGCTTCGAGGAAGGTGGGTAACCTTGTCGAGTTGGCGCTGGAAGAGGATGGTTCTTGGAATGGGGGAGGGGCGTCGCGCTCGTCGAAAGGAGGCGGTGCGAAACTCGGGCCGGCTTCTTCATAGTGAGGAGTATTCTCGCTATCGTCGCCCCGGACTGTACGTGGAGGAGGCTGATCGTGCTTCTTCCTATACGCCGTATCAAGGTCCGCGTCCGTTTCCGGAAGAGGTGCTGGAGGAGGTATGATCGTAAGTGGGATTACGATCGTCTCGACGTGCTCGGTATGGTGAGACATATTGATGAACGTGATGTAAACCACGAGTCGGAAGGTTACACAGTGCAGCAGAGTTGTTTGCGAGATGAAAGGGAATCCCAACTCTGGATCGGGATCTTGGTTGGGTCGGTGTGGGTGTGAATACATCTGTGCAGGCTCGACGTTGGGAGGTTCGAGGGGTTGGTGAAGGATGAGACGTTGTCGTATGGGTCGGGTAGCGTGGAATCTGCATCCTGCGCCAGAACGAGTGACCACAGTCTTCGTTGTCCAGCCCTTAGCGGAACCAGTGATTCCCTTGGTGGTCTTCTTCGCGGCAGCCGCACCGGTCGCAGTGGAAGTCGTCGCCTGTGGAGGTCCCTCAACCTCCTCCTCCTCCACTTCTTCTTCCCCCGTCTCAAAATCGAACCCACTCGAGGGTTCTGAGGCCTCCTGATCCTTAACCTTGATCGCCCTCACAAGCTCCGCGCGGATATTCCTAAGCCTGACACCCTGCTCGACCACAAGCTCTCGTTTCGGAGGTGGGATGGTGACGTAAACCGGGATCCACTCGCCCGTCTGGAACTTGCTCCTCGGAATCTGAACCTCGACCGGGGTGGGCGAATCAAGTTTCCTCGTCACGGGGGAAGGCCGCAGCATCAGCGCGTGCGCAGTGTACCGGCGAGGTCGAACGACGATACTCTTCGAAAACGATTGTCCTTCATTGATGCTCGAGCAAACGGTCGCCGTCAGAGTGTGTACGATCGACGATTTGGGGGTATCCAGTGATTCTGGGGTATCCGACATCAGCGGGATCGCGAACGGAAAGGCAGACGGGACGAATTGCGTCGAACTCGTCCTCGAAAACAACACGACCTCCGACTTGTAGAGCTCTACTTGACGACCGAACGACGTTTCCACCGTGAGCAAGGTCACCAACCTATTTGTTTGGTACGCGCGGCCCGGTCAACCAACAGGGGAATCTGTGACATAGAAAGTTCCACGTACACCTTCTGGCATGCGGAAGCCCTTATTCCTTTTATCTGCAGCTCTCCTTCGACGGCAGCGCGTTCACCTTCGACACCTAGGTAGCCTTTCTGGAACTCTGCATCACCGGAGGGCGGTATGATCAAGATTTGTGGATCAACGTCCCCATCGTCAGGGCCATCATCCGCGTCGAGTACATCAGGAGTGTATAACGGAGGGGGTTCCGCGGACATCACGAGGCGCAGAAAAACAGTGATAAGGATAGAGAGAGAGAGCGAGCGAGAAGGACGGACGAGACGGAGGTTGTAGGGAGAGCGAGAAAATTAGAAATACAATAATAAAGAAAACCAGGCGATCAAAACTCGACACGGATCATTGACTCGAGCTCACTGAACATTGGGTTGTCCACCTCCCTCGCGAGCATGATCGAGAGCGTGATCTCCTCTGAAAATCCACCCAACATCCCAAACCCACTCTCCACCTTCTTCTCCCCAGTCTCGTGCCAACCCATCCCAAACGAGAGCGCAGGCATCGAAGCCGTCGGAGTCTTGTCCACCACAACCTCCCCCTCGTCGTCTATGAGCTTCATCGCCTCGATCGCCCGCTTCGAACAGATGTGGAAGAACTCCCGAACGTTCGCGTTCGGATTCGTCATGAACTTCCTCAGGATCCTCAACATGACCCCAGAGAACCCAAGGGACTTGTCCGCCTTCAGCTTCTTCTTCAGCTCCGGAGGGGCAATGAACGCCAGCGAGTATATGGCCATCATCAGCTTCTCGATGTACCCCAACCAGGTGTCCTTCGTGATCACCTCAAAGTCCTTGCCCGACACTGGCAGTCGATGCACGAACGATCGGAAGAGCTCCCCCAGCCACCCCTGTGGAATGACAGAAGCGATGATCTTGCGATGTTCATCCGGGTGGCTGAATCGCGTCCAGATTTGAAGCGCGTGATCAGCGTTCGTGGGCGCCGACCAAAGTGAGGATGGCGAGCAGACTTCCAGGGGATCCATCACAGCAGAGGAGATAAACCCAACCATCCTCCTCGTCACCCTCTTCCCGACCGGAGGCGACCTCTCGTATACATCCTTCAGCCTGTACTCCATCGTCACCCCGATCATAATCAACGCCACGTCCTTTCGGACCGCGATGAGATCTGATAGTGATAAGGCGGGGGAAGCGGGCCTGATCTTCGTGTTTCCATTCTTCCTCGATGCTAGGCCGCATAGGCGGAGCATGGTGCCCGTGAACGTGGGATGTCGTGCCATGAAGTCCAGGTTTTCTGCCGACGCGGCGGCCCAGTTCCGGAAGATGTTGAGAACGGAGATGACGACCCCTCCCGGACGTTGTTTTGGCCCTGATGAATGATTCACCTCTCCCAACCGTTCGGTTTTGAGACACGCAAACGGCCTTGTTTCCTCCTCCCTGATGATCTCCAACAGATCCCGGATGGTCAACAGTTGCACCGGTCCGCCCGCCTTCCCACAATCGTCAAACTCATCGTCCACGTCTTCGGCTCCCTGGAAAGCGATCTCCTCCAAAAGGTCCAACAGCTCCTCGAACAGATCCGGGCACTGAGGTATCGTCAAATACGGTAGGTCCTTTGCTGCGTCTCGTACGACCGAAATCAGGCTACACGTCGTGATCGCGTACGACACTTCCGGGCCCAACCTTGAGCGAATGGACATGACGAGAGCATCGATATCGACCTGGCCCCACTCGTGGATAGCTTTCAACGGTCGGTGGTTCAACGCGCGCTGGAGCTCCGGGCCAACGTGAAGGAGGTTTCGTCCACCGGCAGATTCGACTTCGTGGTGCAGAGGAACGTATGTAATCTTCCTCCTGGTGCGCGTGATCGTGGATGGCTGTGGAGGGGCAGAAGGCGTGACGACCCCGTTTGTGCTTAATGAGGGCTAGAAGTTGCCCGTGGTCGGTAATGAAATTCATTGTCAATAACGCATTCGTGGAGAAAAGCGCAAAACGTAACATACCGGCACGTCCGGTGGTTCACCTATAAAACACGAGGGTTCCAAAACGTGAGGCTTTGTTGGAATACGAGTATAGAGATAGGCGTCAATCTTACCCGTTTTCTGTCTCGTCCTCTTGACCTCCTCTTCCTCTTCCATCTTCCGTTTTCGGGTCTCCAAATCGATATCAAGCCCTCCGAAGTCCCCCAACCCGGCAGGTGGAGGGCCATTGATCGGGGTGTTGCCACCCTGCCGCAGGTGAGCCAACTGTTGCTGATGTATCTGCTGTTGAGCAGCAAAGAAGTTCGCGTCCATGGTCTGTTGGTGGAGGTTAGGCGGTTGTTGTGGGGCACCGTGTTGGCTTTGGATCGGTTGCTGCGGTTGACCGTGTTGCATCATCCCTAGAGCGAGTTGAGATGGATCGTCGGAAAGTCCGGGGGTACCCTGCATCGAAACATGAGGTTGACCGATGGATTGCACCCCAAAAGAGTTGTTCATCCCGTTGACGCCGATGGTCGGATCCGGGGTAGCCGACATTGGCATGTTGCCCATCGTATGCATACCACCCATCCCCATGTTTCCGACGTTCTGGTTCATACCCGCTTGAGACATGGCCATCTGGTTATACTGTTGTCCCTGCATGTTGTTCATCCCAGGAGTAGGAGTGCGAGGTTGGTGGTGCGATTGATGTTGAGGGGGAAGGCGTTGGGGAGGAGTTTGGATCTGCTGGTGGGGTTGTTGCTGCGGTTGTTGTTGGGGAGTGGCCCCGGTGGAACTGGTAGGGGTGGAAGGAGGGTAACGTTGGGCGTTAGGGTTGCCGCCCTTGTTCATTATAGAGTTCTTGCGATACCAATCTTCGAACGGGACCAATACGTTCATATAGAGATGTGCAAGAAACTGGGCGGTGGGAGCAGAGTTTGGGGGAGGAAGTTGTTCTGGGAGGTCGAATAGTTGGGAAACATTATGCCATGCACCAGTTTGATGGGCCTAATAAGAGAAACAGACGGTCGGTGAGTTGTCGCCCCAGAGGGTCATATGCGCCGGGAAACCACGTAAGGGAAGTAGAATGGGAGGAAAGGTGACTCTTCTGGTGGAATGGAGGTGGTCGCGTGAGGATTGGGTGACGAAATGCGTACCTTCATACCGCCACCGTTCTGGAAGACGATCCCAAAGAATCTATAGAGATCGAAGTCCTTCCCCGCCAACCGAATGGCTCCAACTTCAGTCTGCGAAGGTTCCAGATTCCTCCACGGCGACGCGTTGGGGTCAATTCCAGCAGGAATGGGCACGCCAGTAAGGGCCTGGGGTAACGGTTGGCCGCGTTGCACCATGAGGGATCCGAGAGTCTGTATGAACTGCCTCCTTTTCTGCATCTGCTGCATCTGGGCGGCCTGTTGGGTCGGGACTGGCGTCGAGCGGTTGTTTGGATCCGGAAACGCGTTTTGCGAACCAGCGGAAGTGGGCATTCCGATCGACATGTTGTTGGGAGGCTGGAGGTTGACGTTTTGTTGAAAGTTGGGGATACCGGGATTACCGCCTTGTTGCTGGGCGGAATGGACGGAGAAGTCGGAGAGAGAGGAGGACTGGAGGTGTTGGTCGGAGGGGGAGGGTATGGTCAGGTTCGGGGCTGTCATGCTGCCGTTACTTTGGTGTAGTAGCGAGTTTCCTCCGAAGTATCCTGATGATGATTGCGCTAAGACCGGCGATTGGGCCGAGCCAGGAGCACTCCTGTTCGCCATTTTCGCAATGTTGGCCGCGTTCAGGGCCGCCATTTGCTTCTCGAGGTTCAGATTGTGATACATCCCTGGCGTCCCCATCCCGGTCTCCTGCCCTTGTTGCGTGTCTTGGTACGACTGGAACATACGGCTTGGAGAGCCGGTCTGTCCGTGGTTCTGTTGCCTAACGCACGCCCATGAGTCAACTCAGAACACTCATGGAACGAGGAAGGAGGCGAACTCACATTGTGCCTTGAGTGCGGCCGACGGCGTGAAGATCAACTCGCTCGGACTTCTCCATCAACTACGACCAGCTCGTTGGATACGGGTTCTGCCCTCCCTCATACTTTTTCCTCTGCACTTTTCGGTCAGTTCTCGTTCAAGACAGCCTGGGATGGCGAACAAGTAATACCGTCCCCCTTTCGCTCCAGCCGCAATGGCTCGTTCAGAAATCGATGACATCTTTGCGGCGAAAAAATCAACGGTCAAGGTCACTGCTCAGCCAGTGGCTTCGACCTCTACGCCTACCAACGCGGCCGGTTCGAAAAAGAAGAAAAAGAACAAGAAGCGTAAAAGGCAGTCCGAGGAGGGTCAGGATCCTGATCCAAACGAGGAAAAGCCTCGGAAAAAGCGCGTAGTCGAGACCGTACACGATACCTCCGTCACTGTCCCCCCGGCCTCTTCCTCGGGTAAGACGACCAAACCTGGAAAGGGCACCAGCCCGGCAAAGCCGAAAGCTGCCAAGAAGGAAAAAGAGGATTTGGACCGATTCAAAGACTCGAGGGGGACGGGTCCTCGTAAGCGGTGGTTCTCTTATGGCATATATTGTTCTTACATGGGTATTAGGACGGAGGACTGAGGAGGGTTTCTCGATTTTTAAAGAAGCGGAACTGGGCATTAACCCAGAAGCCGGTGGTACGCAGTGCTCAGCGTTTCCCTCAATGCGGGACTGACCCATGTCCAGGAACACCGCTTTGTCCGTTCGATTGTGACTGTTGTAAGCCTCCGATACACCTTTCTCGTTTCCAAGATAACTGACCGACGTGCGTAGGTTTCTAGCCGTTGAAATACATTGCCCCGTTTTGACCCGGTCGTTCGTGCGCCAACGTCGGCTCTATCGAAGCCTTGAGATCTACATTCCGTGGTCGATGAGGTCAATGTGTAGCCAAGAAGGAGATGTCCCTCCGATTTAGCGATTTTCTTTGCGCCACCCACTCTGGGATATGGCGTCGAGTATGCATTGTGTGTCGTTGTTGACCGGATACATTTTTCTACAACACGGATGTGCTTTATACCAGATCTCGGGTCAGGCGCCCCGGCGCATGCCAGAACCGTGAAATTACATTCAACCGGAGGGGTGATAGATCGGGTTCAGTCAGCCTTCCATCCACCCCAACTGCTTCGAACGGAAGAGAACCCCTTTTTTGAAATTCTCTCTCCACTCGCTGCGGCCGTTGGACCCCTGGGACAAGGCCTGGATATCGGATCTTGAAGCTTGAAGGTTTGATTGTAGATCTGCTCTTGGCCGGCCGTCGAGAATTTGTTGGATAATCGATCAGTTTGGCCCGCCTGGCGACTCCCGACCCGAGAGCGCATCCCTGTCTCTTCTTGGGATTTACGACCGAGGGCGATGCTCATCAAGGGGGACGTTGGCAATTCTATCACGAGAAGAACGCGGGCAACTTCGTTACGGACCTTACGGGTTGCCCTGTGTGCCGTACCGTTCAATGCGTAGAACCTGCGGGGGGGATTCTGTTCTGCCAAAAATTCGAATTGATCCGCCGGGCGCACTTTGGGTGGATTTATTGTCCAACTCGTCCGTTTTTTTCTCACCGCATACATTGGCTGATTTGCATCATAAACTTCCTCCAGTCTGCACGGTGCTCTTCCCATTGTACTTTTGTGTAGTGGCTGCGGAATGTGGTGTGTATGGAGTCTACCACTCCGCCCTTCCCTGTATCTCCCCGGCCGCCACCAATCATCGATTTCGGTTGTTGGCGACTGTGGGGCGTCATGTCCGCCGCATCGCCTCAATTTCGTGCCACAAAAGCTCCCGACGAAGCCTGGTCGGTCAGGGGGGAAGACTGCATTTTGGTGGGAAGGCCGGCCATCATCCGGATAAAATTGGCTGAGGTGGACGGAAGGGCCGGATTGGGATCACATGGCGGTGGAGAGGTTGATTTTTTGATACATATAACGCCAATTACCCGAGGGTTCCCCCCCGCTTCTTCCTCAGTACGCAACCCCCTCCCGACCGTACCACCCCGAGGAAGTTGCCCCCGTCGCTACCATGAGCTTTGGATATCAGCATTTTCCCCGGCAGGGCGTTTCCAGTAGTAAGTGATCTTTCTTCCATTCATGGGGGTGATTACGTCGGGCGCGCCGCCTTTAGACTCCCCGCTTGCCGTTTATCTTTGAATGTTGCACAGGCCTGGGGGGCGTGGCCTCTTCATGTTTTAAGACCGAATGACATTCGCGCCTAACTTTTCTTGGGCTCTCTCCTTTTGTTGTACCACCACGTTCTGAATGTCTGAGTCGCCATCGTCGGTGCAGGGTCCCCCGACGGTGACCTCCATTCCCCCTCCTGTGACCACCGAGGCCCCTCCCATAACCGATACTACTACAAGTATCATTACGAGCATCATCACAAGCATCATAAGTTCGTCCCAAGGGCCTCCTTCATCCGATCCTCCTCCTTCTTCTGATCCCCCATCATCTATTCCTCCATCCTCTATTCCCCCATCTTCAGCTATCTCTTCTCCTCCATCCATGTCTTCTTCTACAGTTCCCACCGTATCTCCTTCTACACCCTCTCCGTCTCCTCCTACAAGTCATTCTTTTCCCCTTCTCCTTCATCTTCGTGCTCATTTCTGACGCCTCTCTCCCCCAGCCACCACCCCGCCCGTTATAACGTCCCCCACTCCAACCACAACCCCTCCAGTCGTCACAACCACCCCTGGGATAACTACTACTACACCTCCCGTTGTCACTACCACAACCCCTGATGTCCCTTCCTCCACCCCTGTCCCTCCAGCAACAACGACCACCCCGGTTCAGGTGCCGCCGTCCTCAACGTACACACCTCGCTCATCGACCTCTACCGTTGTATTCAGCACGGTCATTGTGTATGTCCCTTTCTTTGTTTCCGAATAGGGTCCGATGGTTAACACGTTTTTTCTTTTGACGTGATTCCCAGAACCACTGACCCGAACGGCCAAGTCCAAACGCAGACAGTGCGGTCCACCCAACTCGTCTTCCCGACCCAATCGGATGGCGCTGGCGGAGGAACGTCTTCGAACACTGCGGCCATTGCCGGTGGTGTCGTTGGAGGTGCCGTCGGTATCCTCGCCCTGATCATGATCATTTTTTTCCTCCTCAGACGACACAAGCGAAAAGATGAGTTTGACGGAAACTTCGATCCAGACAGGCTCGACCCCGAACGACTCGGTGGGGCCGCTACGAGGCCAGGTGCAATGCCTCACGTTGATTTGGTTGGAGCCGAGGTTACTCCTTACCAGTATCTCTCCGATCCTGCTCCGCAAAAAGGTTATCAGCAGCACCCCCAGATGGGCCAACGACCTGGCATGCAAGCTCCACTCATGGGTGGGGCAGGATACGGCACTTCGGATAACCGCTCCTCGACCACTGGATCCCACTACCCGACCACCATAACTGACCCGAGTGTGGGTGGCATGCGGGACTTTAGAGGTCCATCGCCCGGTGTCTCGCTCGGAACCATTCCTTCTTCCAAAGAAAGGGAATCGACGACCGACGGGGTCCTCCGCGTTGCTAACGCCGAAAATGGAGAGGGTGGATCTGGTCAGGGTGGTGGCATGACGTTCCAACACAGGGACGGTGGGCGAATACCAGAGGAGGTTCCTCCCAGTTACGATTCAATTTCTCCCGACGAACGTAGTAGCGCTGCTGGAACGAGCCAGGTCAGCCAACTATCTAGCCTTCCCCAACGTATCGCTGACGATTGGTTTCTCTCAGGCTAAGAACTAGCGGGTTGCCTTTATTCTTCACGACGACTACCTCGACGGGAGACCCCCACCCCGAAAACAAGTAGCGATCTTCATGTCCCATGACTTTTCCTTTACGCCCTGTACCATTACACTCTTTGACCCCCGTTCCTGATGACCACCCCCTCCCTATCCTCCGCTATCATAGGCCTAGACTAAATCCTTACTTGACTTCAGTGTGGACTTCCTTCATCTCGCTTCTCGTTCCCCCATTCTCGGTTGATGTTCATTCTGACCCTGGGACGGTTGTTTTTATTTCACGTTAATATTTCTTCACCACACACTTTCAGACTTGAGGGCCAAGTTTTCCGTCTCTTTTGCGACTGGTTCGGGATGTTTGGACCTTAAGTTACTTTCTAGGCTCCAACTTGATCTTTCTTCCTCCCCCCATTGTGCTTTTTTACTGATCCATCCGGACATTTGCTTCGCACCTCTTTATGTGGCCGCCTGAGCCCACTGTACAACGCGGAAGGCGGCCCTCCAATGTGTGCGCGTACCCTGCTGTTCCCCACGCTGTCCAATTTCCGTACGGCACTGAATTTGAATATCAAACAGATAGCCAACTTTCCACTTGATGACCGTCAACACCCTCCCACACACCCCTTACTTTAGCTTCGTGTTTTTGATGTTTGATGGTCCCGAGGTCTGAGCCGAATTTGTTCCGTGAGCCGCGTCGACTTATCCTTTATTCGGGCGGGTTTGTTCCTTTCAGGGATCGGCGCCGACTGCCGAGATTGACTTGCTTTGTTCACTCTCGTTCGGCGAAAAGCACGATTACAATAACTGGCTGGCTACCTGCAGACCTGCCGGGCGGTGATCATTGCAACATCTTGCTGGGACTGCGAGCGGTCGCTGGCACTAGGGACGTTTTGAAGTTGGAACCTCCCCGATCCGAGTCAGGGCAGGCTTCCGCTTTCGGACCCTCTCCTCGAGGGCGTGGTCCAATCATGCATCTATTTCTCACCGTTCGCCCCTGGATCCTTGCCGAGATGTCAGGCGAACGACACCATGAGCTGTGCTCTGCCACGTCCTCCCACGGGGGTGACGGTCGGCATAAATTTCGTCGTACGATGATGTTCATCGGTAGGTTCTGTGGGTTTTTCGGGAGATCTACGCCGTTTCATCGCCGCGTGCATATGGGGTTTCAAAGGTTTTCGGCCCCGCCGTCTCAGCATTGTGTCGAGTCGCCATCCATGGCTCACAATGGCAGTTTGCCATTGTCCCGCCTTGGTTTGTTCATTGGGTTCGTGCAATCCGTTTGAAGGACTTCCCGGAGCGCGTGGAAGCGAGCGTATGTTCTCGTTCCTTTTGTGCCACTCTGTGAGAGGCGGTGCGTGTGCGATCGAAACGTTCAGAACAGTTGGTGGTTTATGTGCATTTGTTGCTGTAAGCGTCGCATGCGCATATAGCTTCCGTATACGGGACCCGTGATGGGTTGAATTTGGGTTGGGCTGCTAAGCCCCCGCGAGGCACGGACGTGGTTAGCGTGGTGGTCCGTGATGAGATCATTGGGTGGGCGCTCTCCCCAGATCCGCCCATCGACGATTGCGGTGGTCCGTCGATCCCCCGCGACACTTTCCATGCAGTGAGTAATTTCATCAACGGGCGATTTCTCATCCCGGTAACCCGAAAGACGTGCTTCAGGGGAACCGAGTCGATGGTGAGAGGATGGTGGATGAGATCTGAGAGACCGTGGAATTGCTCATTTTACTCAATCGCTGCATCAGTAAGCTGGGATATCTTTGCAAGTTGGATGTGATGTGCTGCAGCGATTGCCGCTCGCCTTTATCGGCGTCCGGAACCTTCCCTGCATACCTGTCCGGCCCAGCGTCTCTTCCGCCTTTCACTGCTGCGTGGACTCTGAACCCATGGAACCTAATGCTCGAAGGCAGAAACGTCGAGAGACTCTTCTCTCTTCGTTGGATGTGGCCATAGAGACGCTGAATATTGCGAAGGAGATCGCTAGCATCACGCCGGCCAAGGCGGTGTTCGGTTCGGTTAGCGTTATCCTCGCGATGATCAAAGTGGGTGGGTTTCGTGTCGATCAAGTGCAGATTCACGAAAAGCGCACAGGATTCGATGAATAATGACGAGGACTATGTTGATCTTGGGTTGGCTTGTGCTGGAGTTTGTACCGCCCTTGACCGGGGGTTGAATGGGAGGCTGTTGAGCGGACTTGATGGTTCCGTGTGTGAGACGATCAGCCAGTTGACGACGTGAGTTCAGCGTGCGCCAGGGATGCTGCAGTTTGGATTTCTTCGTTGACCGTGTGCTCTCGATTCGATCGTAGGATGGTGGCAGAGATCAAAAGGAAGATCATCGAGCAGAGCGGACGTAATGCAGCCTCTCGGATTTTCCACGCCAGGAGTGATAAAGAGACGATCACGGCTTGGCGGTCGGACCTCGATAGGATCCTTCATGTCTTTAATGTGCGTTCCACCGCCTGTGCACGGTTGTTCTCAAGTATCGAGTGCTGAGTGTCCTGCCTACTACAGACCGAACTTGCAATAAACACCAATGTGGCGATTTCCGACGTGTGACCACCCAGACTATAGTTTCCGATGTTCAGCAGGGCGTGACGAGCACCCGTGCTATCGTTTCCGAGCTTCAGCAGAATTTTACTGGCACCAAGGCTATGCTTTCCGATATCCATACCATGGTGAAAGGTCAGGGAGGGACCAATGGTGCAAGTCAGTTGGTAAGTGTTACTTGTATTCTATTCATCGTTGGTATCTGATATTTGTATCTAGCACGCCAGGAGAATCGCCGCCGCCACCACCTAGGGCCTTCTTCGGACGTGACGAGCTGATCGAGGAGATCGTCGATCTGGCAAAAAGCCTCACACCATTCGCCCTCATTGGTACCGGTGGAATTGGCAAGACGTCCATTGCTTTGACCATCCTCCATGACAATCGAATCAAGCAACGATTCGGAAATAACTGCCGGTTCATCCGTTGTGACCAGTTCTCCGCCTCGCTCGCGCATTTCCTCAGTAGGCTCTCCAAGGCTATCGGTGCGGGCGTCCAAAACCCCGAGGATCTGACTCCATTACGTCCATTCCTAATCTCAAAGGAGATGTTCATCGTCCTCGATAACGCGGAATCCATCCTCGATCCACAGCAACCAGACGCAGAAGAGATCTACTCCGTTGTAGGGGAACTGAGCCAGCTCAGTAATGTTTGCCTTTGTATCACCTCCCGCATCTCCACTATTCCCCCCGACTGCGAGACTCTCGACGTTCCGACGTTGTCGATGGAGGCTGCGCGCGATACGTTCTACCGCATATACAAGACCGGCAAACGGTCTGATCTGGTCAACGATATTCTGGAACGACTCGATTTCCACCCACTCTCGATTACCCTACTCTCCACCGTTGCGCATCATAACAAGTGGGACGCCAGTAGGCTGAGCAGTGAGTGGGAGAAACGACGAACGGGCGTTCTCAGGACACACCATAACAAAAGTCTCGCCGCCACGATCGAGCTTTCTCTCACCTCCCCGATGTTCCAAGAACTGGGCCCCGAAGCCGGTGAACTCCTCGGAATCATTGCGTTCTTCCCTCAAGGGATCGGCGAAAACAACATCGAGTGGTTGTTCCCTACCATCTCTGACGCAACGAACATCTTCGACAACTTCTGCATCCTTTCCCTGACGTACCGGAGCAACGGGTTTGTCACGATGTTGGCGCCGCTCCGGGACCATCTTTGCCCCAGAGACCCGAAGTCGTCTCCACTCCTCTGTGCAACCAAGGATTGTTACGTGCGACGGTTGTCGCTTTACCTCGATCCCGACCGGCCCGGCTACAAAGACGCACGGTGGATTACGTCGGAGGACGTGAATGTCGAGCACTTGCTTGATGTCTTCACATCCATCGACAAAAACTCGGACGGTGTCTGGAGCGCCTGTACCCATTTCATGGACCACCTTTATTGGCACAAACCACGACTTGTCATGCTAGGGCCAAAGATCGAGGCGCTTCCGGACGACAATCCTTCCAAACCACAATGCTTACTCGCACTTGCGCATTTGTTTGGCGTGGTTAGAAATTGTGCAGAGAGTAAACGACTCCTTACTCACGCCCTGAAGATTTGGAGAGGACAGGGCGATGACCTTCAGGTTGCTCGAACGTTGAGGAGCCTAGCTTATGCAAACCTGTGGTTGCGCCTGAACGTGGAAGGGATACCGCGGGCAAGAGAGGCATCGGAAATTTACGAACGGCTTGACTACGCAGCGGGATGTGCATCTTCTTTGCGATGCCTCGCTTGGTTGCTCGCAGAAGACGGCCAGGCGGACGCCGCGGAAGAGGCTATAGCTCGCGCAACCAGTTTCACTTCGGACGAACCCACCAAACCCGAATATCACCATATCCTTGGTCATATATCCCTTTCTAGGGGTGAGATGGGGGTGGCGATTACCCACCACGAAACGGTCCTCGGGATCGCCACTTCTCTCAACTCGCGGGAGGCGCAATCCCCGATTATCCGTTGTCTTGTTCACCTGCTTCTCAAGGAAGCCCAAGTTCACCTTGAATTCCTCAAGTCGGACGCGGCAAATGATATAGTTAGCTTGGGTCTGGCGGCGGTTGTACAAGCTTGTGTTTGGCGTCGGGAGGGCTGAGGGTTGGAGAGGCGGAAGCGGAGCTCTCGCGGGTTGTTGGGGTGTATCAAAAGATGGGGGTTTCGGCGGATTTTCTGGAGCGTTGTAATGCATTCCTCCGGCAGATTGACGAGAAGATGAACGGCCAGGATGCCTCTGGGAATTCGGGTGGTGGCGGTGGTGGTGAGTTCCTCGGAACGGTGCTGTCTCTCGTGTACGTTCACCCTTTGTGCCCAGAATCCTAAAGATGGCGGATTTCCTGGACGTACCTTTCGCGGGCCACACGCAGCCACCCCCATTCTCACCCCTTCAGTTTTCTTCCAGAGACGTGCTCTGCTGGTTGGCCTTCTGGCCTATACCCGCGCATTGTTCCGTAGCTTCGTCGTCACACCACTCTTCTGTCTCACGTTATCTCCCCATCACCCCCGTTCCGCCCTCGCGTATATTGTGGACTGTATATTTCGTTCGATAGTTTTGTCGTAGTCGTTGAGAAGTCTGACCGCGACCGTGTCGTCCGCAATGGGTTTTGGCGGCCTTAGGTTGGATTCGATGATACCGATGCTAAGGCACTTCGCGACCGCCCGAGCTGGTCCCTGGTGATAGGGGATTGTTGTACGAACAACCACACCGACCGTGTGATAGATTACTGGTTACAGGGAAAGCCTTAAGTATGTGCACCAAGCCCAACGGTAGGCCGCCGCTACCTGTCCGCCCACGAGGAGAACTTAGGAAGGAATTTCATCGGACCCCACATGTTGGTTCGGGCCGGTGAGCAGCTGGTCGCGGAGTCGGTCGAAGTGCTTCGACCACGGATACAGTACTGTCCTCGGTCGGGGATTGAACGGGAAGCAGTTGAACGAACTTGATGAGTGACAGTCCGTAAGGCTACGCCGTGTACACACGAATATTTATGCACACACTGTCAGGACCCCGGGGGCCCCATCCGCTGTGCCGGGTTCTGGATATTCGCTCCAAACCGCGCATCTGGAATTGCAAAGCCGGGGCCATTTCGTTCGATGCTCGGACAACTGACGAAATTATGGGGCCTAGGAAGGGCAGTCTCTACGCTTCAACTCTCAATTCCACCAACATACGCTACTTGGAGGGCAGCGGCCACTCTCGTACAACGGATAGAGATATTCCCTGCCTACGGACGGTCACTCAGTACTCAGTACTCAGTTCGTGGCCACACCTTTGGATATCGGTCGTCGGGACCGATCGGATCACACGGGTTCCCGCATTATTCCGTCCACGGTCCAACCAACTTTGAACTTTCTCAAGTACCCGTGTGGGGCGCGAATTGTGTGATTCGCCTCCATTCGGGGTGGTTTTTTTTAGACCGTCATAGTCCCAAGCCGCTCATCTCTTGCCACGGTGTATAGCGGTTGTAATTTCGATAGACCGTTTTCCAGAGAATAGGCCCCAATTTGTTGTTTACCTTTTGATCCTATTCGGGCCCGGCACCCCGGCATGGTGCTAGGTGCCGCCCCGCCGGAGTCAGGTTCCCTATGCGTGAAATATGTTCCGTAGCTCGTAAAACTCAGCGATTCTCAACGATATGCTCCAACAACCATCGGGCACTCGATGACGACCCCACGAACCT
>Ga0307509_10004949_pt1 | contig 18857 bp, 16 predicted proteins | sample 10_EM_MG_FD_202245 | JGI IMG/M metagenome (GOLD analysis project Ga0307509, IMG submission 202245) | Populus trichocarpa ectomycorrhiza microbial communities from riparian zone in the Pacific Northwest, United States - 10_EM | ecosystem: Host-associated > Plants > Roots > Unclassified | place...
GCAGGAATCGCTTCAAGTCGGGAATCGCGATGTTGCCGCTGTGAAAGACGCTGGCCGCCAGTGCGCCATCGACATGCGCCTGCTCGAAGACGTCGCGGAAATGATCGGGTGTGCCCGCGCCGCCCGATGCGATCAACGGCACGTTGCACCGTTCGCGCACCGCGGTGAGTTGTGGCAGGTCGTAGCCGTTGCGCACCCCGTCGCTGGCCATGCAGTTCAATACGATTTCGCCCGCGCCCAGCTCCTGCACTTCGCGCACCCAGTCGAGCGTCTTGCGCGCAGTGTTGCGCGTGCGTTCGGGATCGCCGGTGAACTGGTAGACGTGATAGTTGCCGTCCACGGTCTGGCTGTCGATGCCGACCACGACGCACTGCGCTCCGAAGCGTGCGCTGAGCCGGGAGATCAGCGCGGGATCGGCGAGGGCAGGGGAGTTGATGGACACTTTCTCGGCGCCTTCGCCCAGCACTTGTTCGGCGTCCTCGACGCTGCGGATTCCACCGGCCACACAGAAAGGAATGTCGAGCGTACGCGCCACGCGCCGCACCCAGGTGCGGTCGACCGAGCGGCCGTCGGGACTGGCGGTGATGTCGTAGAACACCAGTTCGTCCGCGCCTTCCTCGCGATAGCGCGTCGACAGCTCCAGGATATCGCCCACGACCACGTGGTCGCGGAAGCGCACGCCCTTGACGACCTGCCCGTCCCTGACGTCTAGGCAGGGGATGATGCGTTTCGCAAGAATGGCCGCAGCTCCTCGGGTGAAATCGTGTTTTCGAGCATGGCTTTGCCGCTGATGACGGCAGCGACGCCGCACTCGCGCAGCTTGATCAGGTCGCGGCCATTGGCGACGCCGCCCGATGCCTGCCACTGCAGTCCCGGAAAGCGGCGCACGGCTTCGGCATACAGATCGCAGTTGGCGCCGGTCATTGCGCCATCGCGCGACACGTCGGTGCACAGCACGTGCGCCAGACCTGCCTTGAGATATCGCTCCACGGCGTTCCAGAGCACCACTTCGCTGGTCTTCACCCAGCCGTGCGTAGTCAGCATCGGCACGCCGGCAGCATCGATTCTCACGTCGAACGCCAGCACGATGCGCTGCGGATCGACTTCGCTCATCCAGCCTGCGACCGTGTCGCTTACAGTGACTGCGACGCTGCCGATGACGGCGCGCTCGACGCCGGCATCCAACAATTCCTTGACGCGCTCCAGCGTGCGCAGTCCGCCGCCCACTTGCAGCAACACCTGCTTCTGTTGTGCGAGTTCCATGATGATCTGGCGATTCGGCTGATTGCCATCGCGCGCGCCGTCCAGATCCACGACGTGCACACGCCGCGCGCCCAGCGCCCGGTAGCGTTCGAGCACGGCGGCCGGTTCGTTGGAGTACACCGTTTCGGCGGCGAAGTCGCCCTTGAGCAGCCGCACGCAGCGGCCTTCCTTCAGATCGATTGCAGGGATCAGTTCCATGTCGCGATAGTCAGAGTTGCAGGAAGTTGCGCAGCAGCAGCGAGCCGATGCGAGCGGAACGTTCCGGGTGGAACTGCGCGCCGTAAACGTTGCCGCGCTGGACGATGGCCGAAAACGGATCGCCGTAGCGGGTCCGCGCCAAAGTCAGCTCGCTGACCGGCGCGGCGTAGCTGTGCACGAAGTACACATAGTCGCCGGCATTGATTTCGTTGAGCAGCGGCGACGCAGTGTCGAATTCGAGTTGATTCCAGCCCATGTGCGGGACGGGCAGGTCGCGGCGTTCGGCGAACTTGCGTACCCGGCCAGGCAGCAGCCCCAGGCAGGGCACATCGCCTTCCTCCGAGGACTCGAACAACAACTGCATGCCCACGCAGATGCCGAGCATGGGCTGCTTGAGCGAGCGGATCGTGCCGACGAGGTCGGCGTTCTGCAGTCGCCGCATGCAATCGGCGGCTGCGCCGACGCCGGGCAGGATCACGTGCGTTGCAGCGCGCACCGTCGCCGGGTCGGTCGTCAGGTCCGAGGGCAGGCCGAGCCTTTCCACCGCAAATTGCAGCGACGCGATGTTCGCGCCGCCGCTGTCGATAATCGCGAGCCGCACCATCAGAGCGTTCCCTTGGTGCTGGGCAATTCCGTATCGGTGATACGGAATGCCTGGCGCAGCGTGCGGCCGACGCCTTTGAAGCAGGCTTCGATCATGTGATGCGTGTTGTCGCCGGTGACTTTGATGTTGATGGCCGCGCCGAGCGCATCGGCCAGCGAACGGAAGAAGTGCGGCACCAGTTCGGTCGGCAGCTGACCCACGCTGTCGCGGCCGAACTGACCTTCGAACACGAAATAGGCGCGGCCGGAAAGATCGATGGCGACCTGCGCCAACGCTTCATCCATCGCCAGCAGGAAGCCGTAGCGATGAATGCCGCGCTTGTCGCCAAGGGCGCTCTTCAACGCCTGCCCCAGCGCGAGCGCACAGTCTTCCACCGTGTGATGCTCGTCGATGTGCAGATCGCCGGTGCAGGACAGATCCAGCGAGAAACCGCCGTGCTTGGCGATCTGCTCCAGCATGTGATCGAAAAAGCCGAGGCCGGTGGCGACGTGAATCGGCGACTCGCGATCCAGGTTCACGGTGATGGCGATGTCGGTCTCTTTGGTCTTGCGACGCACCTGCGCCTGGCGCTCGGGATTGGCGAGCTGCGCGCTGATGCCGGCCCAGGTATCACCCGGCCCGCGATCCGTGCGCAGGCGCAGGCCACCGATGCCCAGGTTGCGCGCGAGTTCAAGGTCGGTCTCGCGATCGCCGATCACGTAGCTGCGCGTCATATCGATCGAGTTGTCGCGCAGGTACCCGTCCAGCAGTCCCGTCTTCGGCTTGCGGCAGGCGCATTCGTCCTTGGCGAAATGCGGACAGATGAATTCGGCGTCGAAAGTGATGCCCTGCGAGGCCAGCAGGTCGCGCAGGAATTCGTGCGGAATGCGGAAGTTCTCTTCGGGAAAGCTTGCCGTGCCGCGTCCGTCCTGGTTGCTGACCATCACGAACGTGTAGCCGGCATCGCGCAGCTTCAGCAACGCCGGAATCGTGCCGGGCACCAGCCGCAGCTTCTGCAGGCTGTCGATCTGTTGGTCGGGCGGCTCTTCGATCAGCGTGCCGTCGCGATCGATGAACAGGACTTTCTTGCTCATGGGCTGCTCGTGTTGCGCTGTCCGGTCGGCATCGCGGCGGCTGCGATGCCACGGATCAGCCTGTCGTTCTGTTCCGGCGTGCCCACCGAGATGCGCAGGCAGTCGGCGAGTGCTTGCTGCGAGCGCGGATCGCGGATGATGAGACCCGCAGCGGCGGCAGCTGCCAATACTCGATCCGCATCGGCGCATTCGACCAGCACGAAATTGCTGTCGCTGCGCCAGACGCGGCGAATCAACGGCAATGCGGCGAGCCGTTCGCTCAACCGCGTGCGCTCCTTCAGGAGGGTCTCGATGCGGGTGCGTGACTCCTGGCCATGCTCGCGATCGGTGAACTTCAGCACCGACTCGACGGTGTGCGTGGGGAGCGAATAAGGTGTGATCACCCGCGCCAGCAGGCTGACGATCTCGGCATGCGCGATCAGCGCGCCGCAGCGTGCGCCGGCAAGCGCGTATGCCTTCGACAGCGTGCGCAGGATCACCAGATTCTCCAGGCTGGCAATGCGCGTCGCCAGGCTTTCGACGTGGGCGAACTCGATGTAGGCCTCGTCGACGACGACCAGCGCCTTGCCGGCAAGCTTCGCACACAGCGTCTCGATGGCCTGACGATCCATGAGATTGCCGGTGGGGTTGTTCGGCGAGCAGATGAACACCAGCTTCACGCCTTCGCGCCACGCTGCGAGTACGGCGTCGACATCCAACGCGAAACCGCGTTCCTTGAGCAGCGGCACTTCGATGACGTCCGCACCCTGGATGCGCGCCGACACTTTGTACATGCCGAACGTCGGAGGACAGATGATGATGCTGTCGCGCCCGGCGCGGCAGAACGCGCGCACGATAAGGTCGATGCCTTCGTCGCTGCCGCGGCCCGCCAGCAAGTTTTCCGGCGGCACGCCGTAGAGCGCCGCGAGATGTTCGATGAGTTCTTCGGGCTGCGGCTCGGGGTAGCGGTTCATTCCCGACACCGTGGGATCGCCGCTCGCGCGCCAGGGCATTTCGTTCGCGTGCATGCGCTCCAGCGAAGGCACCCACGCGGCGTGCTGATAGGGCTGCAGCGTCAGAATGTCGGGGCGGGCGAGTTCGAGAGTCTTGATCATGCGCGCGCACCGCCATCCAGATGAGCCAGGCGGACCTGCACTGCATTGGCATGCGCATCCAGTCCTTCCAGCTCGGCGATGCTGATGGCCGTCGGGCCCAGATCGCGCAGACCGTCCGCGCTCAGTTCCTGCACGGTCATGCGCTTCGTGAAATCCGTCATGGACAAGCCGCTGTACGCCCGCGCGAACCCATAGGTCGGCAGCACGTGATTCGTGCCGCTGCAATAGTCACCCATGGTTTCAGGCGTCCAGGTGCCGAGGAACACGGAGCCGGCATTGCGCACCTTCGGCAACCACGCGCGCGCATTCTCCACCTGGACAATGAGATGTTCGGGAGCGTACGCATTGCTGAGATCGAAGGCGGCAGCGATCGAATCCACGAGAATGACGCGGCTGTGGTTGATCGACTCGCGCAGCGTGCTTTCCCGGCCGAGGCGGCGCATCTGCAATTCCAGTTCCTGCAATGTCGCTTCGGCCAGCGCCCTTGACGTGGTCACGAGCACGACCTGCGCGTCCGCGCTGTGTTCCGCTTGCGCAAGCAGGTCTGCCGCAACGAACTCGGCACGAGCTGTTGCGTCGGCGATTACCAGCACTTCCGACGGACCCGCAGGCAAGTCGAGCGCGGCGCCTTCGGGATCGTTCGCGACGAGCAGCTTGGCGGCCGTGACCCACGCGCTGCCGGGGCCGAATACCTTATCCACCTTCGGTACGGTTTGCGTGCCGTAGGCCATCGCGGCAATGGCTTGCGCGCCGCCCACCTTGAACACGCGTGCCACACCACATAGTTGCGCGACGGCTAACACTGCTGGATCGGCAGTGCCGTCCTTGCGAGGTGGCGTACAGATGACGCGCGTCTCACACCCGGCGATTCGCGCGGGCACGGCGAGCATGATTGCCGCCGAGGGCAGGGGAGCGACCCCCGCGGGTACATACAGCCCCACGGCATCGATGGCGCGGAACTGCCGTTCGCACACGACGCCGGGCGACGTCTCGACGCGGATCGGTTCGCTGACCTGCGCCTCATGGAAGCGCTGCACATTGCTGATCGCGCGGTTCAGCGCCTGTAGCTGCCGCGCGGTGAGTGTCTGCTGCGCGGCGGCGTGTTCGGCCGGCGTGACTTCGATCGACTGCAATTCGGCGCCATCGAAGCGGCGCGTGTAGTCGATCAGCGCGGCATCGCCCTTGGCGCGGACTTCGGCAATGATGGCCTGCACCTGCTTGTGCAGCGCCTCTGTGCCGCTTTGCGTTGGACGACGCAGTGCCGCCGCGCGTGCGGCGGCCGACATCGAAGTCCATTCAAGAATTGGCAGCGAAGAGCACGTCACGCCAGCATTTTCTCCACCGGCAATACCAGGATGGAGCTGGCGCCCGCCGCCTTCAGGCTTTCCAGCGTCTCCCAGAACACGTTTTCGCGGCATACCGCATGAATGGCGACTTTGTCGCTGCGGCCATCCAGCGGCATGATCGTCGGCGACTCGGTGCCGGGCAGCAGTTTTTTGATTTCGGCCAGCCGATCGCGCGGCGCATGCAGCATGATGTACTTGCTCTCCTTCACTTGCTGCACGCCGTCGATACGCATGGCGATGCGGTGAATCCATTCCTGCTTCTCGGCGGAAACCGGCACGGGCGTGCTGATGATCGCGGCCTGGCTTTCCAGGATGGTCTCGGCTTCCCACAAGTGATTCGCGATCAGCGTCGAGCCGGTGGAGACGAGGTCGCAGATGAAATCTGCGCGGCCCAGCCGCGGCGCGATCTCCACTGCACCCGACAGCGTGACGATTTCGGCTTGCACATCCTTGCTGCGCAGGAAGCGCGACAGGATCTGCGGATAGGTCGTCGCGATGCGCCTGCCGCGCAGCGAGGTCACGTCCTTGTACTCGGTGCCGTCGGGCACCGCGATCGACATGCGGCACTTGCCATAGTCGAGCACCATCAGTTGCTCGAACAGCGGCGTCACGCCGCGCGCTTCGAAGGCAAGGCGCTTCTCCTCGATGACGTTCATGCCGACGATGCCGAGGTCGCACACGTCCTGCTGCACCAGGTCCGGAATGTCGTCGTCGCGTACGAACAGCAGGTCCACCGGCATGTTCTCGCCGTAGCAGATGAGCTGGTCCTTGCCGCGGCTGTACTTCAGGCCGCAGCGCACCAGCAGGTCGAGCGAGTTGTCCGTCAGCCGTCCGGATTTTTGCAGGGCGACTTTGAGGCGCGAGGTCTTGTCTATCATGCCGTCTTCAACTCACTGTGTTAGCCGGTCCGGTGTTCTTTGAGCCGTTCGGCCACCAGCGAGTAGCCACCATTGCCGTTGGTCAGGTAACGGGCGACGCGTCCGATAGTCGTGACGCTCACGCCTGTCTGCTTGTAGATCTCGCGGTAAGGCACGCCTTGCTGCAACAGGGCGACCACCGCCCAGCGGTCGGCCAGCGCCTGCAATTCGGCTGGCGTACACAGATCGCGGAAGAAAGAGCGGCACTCATCGATGCTCTTGAGCGTGAGGACGGCGCCGAACAGCGCCCGCTCCGCCAGCGCTTCCTGACGCGGCGTCAGCGCACGGTGTTCTTTCACAATCCCCCGCCTGCGGCGCGCACGCCACGATCCAATGTACTAATGTGCTAGCACGCTAATACAAGAGCGGCGTCGGGTCAAGGAAAACGGCGGTTTGTGGTCGCAGCCGCGCGCGGCGCGCCGGCCTCGGTCATCTTGACGCTCGTCCCGATGGGCCCCTAGACTGCAGGCCGCTCATCGAGACCGGCTGAGGGTAAGGCCCTTTGAAGCCGGGGCAACCGTCGAGGCTAACCACTTCGATAAGGTGCCAACTCCTGCAGGGACTCGTTCCCGACAGATGAGTTGTTGTGTAGCTGCCTGGTGTCATGGGAAACCTGAACGCCAAGGCGGTAGGACACAGCGACCTGCCTACGGTGCTCCGTGGGGTTTCTGCGATGCGCGAAACCTGTCCGGCTTCAGCCGGTTTGACGGAGTGCTTTACATGATCGGTGTGGGAAAACCTGGGCCATCGCTGAGTCCTGCAGACGGCGCCGCCGGGATCGCCGGCTCGCCGGTGCGCGAAGGCATCCTCGAACTGCCGGGCACGCTGCGACTGCATTTCGGCGGCCGGCTCGACAACGTGCGTGTCGCATGGCGATTGAGCGGGGATCGCGGTCCGCTGGTGGCTGCGTTGGGCGGTATCTCAGCCGGCCGGCAGGTCGCGAATGGCGCCACCAAAGGCTGGTGGAGCGAAGTGGTCGGTCCGGGTGGCTCTCTCGACACCGAACGCTGCCAAGTACTCGGGCTGGACTTCCTGGGCGGCAGCGGCGCGACGACAGGTCCGCAAGCAGGGCAGAACACGTTCCCATCCGTGAGCGCCTACGATCAAGCCGAACTTTTGCGCCGCGTGCTGGAGCATCTCGATTGTGGTCCGCTGCAGGCCATCGTCGGTGCTTCCTACGGCGGCATGGTGGCGCTGGCCTTCGCCGAGCGCTGGCCGGAACTGGTGCGTCACATCGTAGTCATCAGCGCTGCGGATCGGGCACATCCGCTCTCCACCGCCTGGCGCAGCGTACAGCGGGCAATGGTTCGTTACGCACTCAAGCGCTCGGACGGGCCGGAGGGATTGCGCCTGGCGCGTGCATTGGCGATGACGACATATCGCAGTTCCGACGAATTCGCGGCACGCTTCGGCGGCGAGCCGGTGCAGGTCGACGGTCATTTCCAGTTTCCGGTCGAAGCGTATCTGCTGGCGCGCGGCGATGCCTATGCCGCGTCCTACGTTCCCGAAGCATTCGTCTGCCTGTCCGAATCCATCGACCTGCATCGAGTCGATGCGACGCGCATTCGCGTGCCGACGACGCTGGTCGCGATCCGCGAGGATCAGCTGGTGCCGCTCGATGACATGCGGGCCTTGCGGGGGCGGCTGGCCGGCCCTGTCGAACTCGTCGAGTTGTCGTCGCTCTACGGCCACGATGCCTTCCTAAAGGAACATGCAGCGCTGCGTCCGTTGTTTGCAAAAGCGCTGGGCCTGCCAGCCGAGGCACCATGAGCAACGACGACGGCAAAGGCCGCGGTCCCGATTTATCGGCGGCGACACTCGCCGTGCGCGCAGCGCTCGAATCGGACACGCAGCATGGCGCGGTCGTTCCGCCCATCCACCTGACCTCGACCTACGCGTTCAAGTCGTTCGGCGAGAAGCGGGACTACGACTACACCCGTTCAGGCAACCCGACGCGCGATGCGCTCGGCGCAGCCATCGCCGCGCTTGAAGGTGGCGCGGGTGCGGTCGTGACTGCTTCAGGAATGGCGGCGGTCACCTTGATTTGCCAGCTCCTGCACGCGAACGACCTGCTGATCGCGCCGCATGATTGCTACGGTGGCACCTATCGGCTGTTCGATGCGCTCGCCAAGCGCGGGGCGGCGCGGGTTGAATTCGTCGATCAGACAGACACGCAGGCGCTGGATGCGGCGATTGCCAGGAAGCCACGGCTGGTGTGGATCGAAACGCCGAGCAATCCGCTGCTGCGCCTCGTCGACATTCGCGCCGCTGCTGCGAAAGCCCATGCGGCCGGCGCGCTCGTCGTGGCCGACAACACCTTCCTGTCTCCCGGCTGGCAGCGGCCCATCGCGCTGGGCGCGGATCTGGTGTTGCATTCGACGACCAAGTATTTGAACGGTCACAGCGACGTCGTCGGTGGTGCGGTGGTCGCAGCGACGCGCGAATTGCACGACAAGCTCGTGTGGTGGGCGAATTGCATCGGCGTGACCGGCGCGCCGTTCGACAGCTATCTCACTCTGCGTGGCCTGCGCACCTTGCACGCGCGCCTCGCCGTACACGGCGCCAACGCAATACGAATCGCCGCGCTGCTAGCCTCGCATCCCAGCGTCAGCCGGGTGTTCTTTCCCGGTCTGGCCACGCATCCCCAACATGCGCTGGCGCAATCGCAGCAGTCGGGTTTCGGCGCCATGGTGAGCTTCGAACTCAAAGGCGGCATCCCACAAGTGCGCGCGTTTCTGAATGGCTTGACCTGCTTTTCGCTCGCCGAATCCCTGGGCGGGGTCGAAAGTCTCGTCGCCCATCCCGCCAGCATGACCCACGCTGCAATGAGCGCGGACGCGCGCACGCGCGCGGGAATTTCCGATGCACTGCTGCGAATGTCGGTTGGCATCGAAGGCATCGACGACCTGTTGCGCGATCTTCAACACGGATTGGAACGCGCTGCTGCTGCCGGCACCGTGTAGATAATTCAGAACATCCCCGCTAAGATGCGCGCCGCGTACTTACGGGTTTGCCGATTCGAGTGCAGAAAAAAATAGGCCGGCTCAAGGCCGGCCTCATGTGGCAACTTAGAACCGCGGTCGTGGTGACGTCAGCAGAACTGGCATCGACCTTGGGGACTAACCCGACACGGGTTCCGTTTCCACCAAAGACACCTCGACCGTAGTGGCCGAGACATGGAGATTTGCCCGAAGGCGGAGTCGCCGGGAGGAGATCAAAATCCCGTCGCGGCAGAAATCATAACCGCGTTTCCGGGATTTTGGGCAAGAATCTTCTAAAGCTGCTTCCGGTCTCCGGCAGCTTATAAAAATCAATAGCTTACGAGGCTATTGTAAAATGGCGCGGATCACGGCGTCGCCGGCCGCGCGGGTGCTGACCGGCACCTTGCCCGAGGCTATATCGGCGGTCCGGATCCCTGCCGACACCACGCTCGCCACCGCCTTTTCGACCACGGCGGCTTCCGTTTCGAGGTTCAGTGAATGGCGCAGCAACATGGCGACGCTGAGGATGGTTCCGTACGGATTCGCGATGCCCTGGCCCGCGATGTCTGGCGCCGAACCGTGAATCGGCTCGTAGAGTCCCAATCGTCCTGCACCCAACGACGCCGACGGCAGCAAGCCGAGCGAGCCCGCGAGCATTGATGCTTCGTCCGTGAGTATGTCGCCGAACATGTTCTCGGTGAGCAGCACGTCGAAGCTCGACGGCTTGCGGATCAAATGCATCGCTGCCGAATCCACGAGCATGTGTTCGAGCTTCACGTCAGGGAATTCGGCATGGACGACTTCTGTGACTGTCTGGCGCCAGAGGCGTGAAGTCTCGAGCACGTTCGCCTTGTCGACCGACACGATGGACTTGCGGCGGCCTTGCGCCAGCTTGCCGGCGACTCGAGTGACGCGCTGGATCTCCTCGACGGTGTAGGTGCACAGGTCGCTGGCGGAAGTCGCGGTGCGTTTCTTTTCGCCAAAATAAATGCCGCCGGTGAGCTCGCGCACCACCATGATGTCGGTGCCCTGCAGCACTTCAGGCTTGATCGGCGAGACGTCGGCAAGGGCAGGGTGCAGCGTCACCGGCCTGAGATTGGCGAACAGGCCGAGCGCTTTGCGCAATGCGAGCAGGCCTTGCTCGGGGCGAATTCTCGCGTTGGGATCGGACCATTTCGGACCGCCGACGGCGCCGAGCAGGACTGCATCCGCGCTGCCGCACGCAGACACGGTGGGCGCCGGCAACGCGCTTTGGGTCGCATCGATCGCCGCGCCGCCGATGAGGTGAGCTTCAAACTTGAAATCGTGGCCGAAGCGGCTGGCGATGGCTTCCAGCACGCGCAGGCCTTCGTGCGTGACTTCCGGGCCGATGCCGTCGCCGCCGAGGATGACAATCTTTGCCGTGATCGAGCTCATGCGTGCGCCTGTGAATCGTGCCGATGAATTTGCGACAGTTCGTAACGCGTGATGGCATCCTCTTGTTGCAACAGAAAGCCCAGTTCGTCCGTGCCGTTCAGCAGGCAGTAGCGCGCGAATCCTTCGACTTCGAACTTGAACGTGACAGCGTTGGGCAGTGTCAGCGTATTCGATTCCAGGTCGACGCGCACTTGCGCGCCGGGATTGTCCATCAGCCACTTGTGGGTAGCTGCGTCCACGACGATGGGCAGCAGGCCGTTCTTCAGAGAGTTGTTGCGAAAGATATCGGCGATCTCGGTGCTGATGACCGCGCGGAAACCGTAGTCGAGCAATGCCCACGGCGCATGTTCGCGCGACGAACCGCAGCCGAAATTGGGACCGGCGACCAGCACGGCGCAACCCTGGCTCTCGGGTTTGTTCAGGATGAAATCCGGCTTGGGTTGGCCGGCGCCGTCATAGCGCCAGTCGGCGAATGCCTGCTTGCCCAGTCCTTCTTTCGTGGTCGTGGTCAGAAACCGCGCCGGAATGATCTGGTCGGTGTCGATGTTGCTCGAGGGCAGCACGACGGTGCGCGACTCGATGGTGCGGATGGGTTGCATGGTACTACGCTGCTTTTTGGTCGACTGCTGTGGAACCGGCGGTGCGTCTCAAATTAGTGAACCGACTGCGCGCCGACAAGGAAATCGCGCGGGTCGGTGATGCGTCCGGTGATGGCCGCCGCCGCCGCAGTGGCGGGGCTGGCGAGCAGCGTGCGCGCGCCTTTGCCTTGCCGGCCTTCGAAATTGCGATTGCTCGTGCTCACGGCGTACTGCTCCTTGTCGACCAGGTCGCCGTTCATGCCGATGCACATGGAGCAGCCCGACTCGCGCCACTGTGCGCCCGCGTCGGTGAATATCTTCGCCAGGCCGCTGGCTTCCGCCTCGCGCTTGATCTGTTGCGAGCCGGGAACGATGAGTACGCGCACGCCGGCGGCGACTTTACGTCCCTTCAGCACTCGCGCGGCGAGTTCTAGGTCCGACAGCCGTCCGTTAGTGCAACTGCCGATGAAGACGACCTGGATGGGTTTGCCGGCCATCTTTTCGCCGCCGACGAATCCCATATAGGCCAGCGACTTCGCGTGCACCGCATCACCGGGGCGCGCAGGCACATTACCGGTGATCGGCACGACCATGCCCGGATGCGTGCCGTACGTGATCATCGGCGCAACAGTGTCCGCGTCGATCTCGACCACGTTGTCGAAGCGTGCACCCGGATCGGTCTTCAATTCACGCCATTGCGCCACAGCTCGGTCCCACTGCGCACCTTGAGGCGCGAAGCGGCGGCCTTTCAGGTACGCGAATGTCACTTCGTCGGGGGCGATCATGCCGGCGCGCGCGCCCGCTTCGATGGACATGTTGCACACCGTCATGCGCTCGTCCATCGACAGCGCCTCGATGGCGCTGCCGCGGTATTCGATCACCTGGCCGGTGCCGCCCGAGACGCCGATCTTGCCGATGATGGCGAGGATCAGATCCTTGGCGGTGACGCCGGGCTTGAGGCCGCCGGTGACTTCGATGGCGAGTGTTTTCGGGCGCCGCTGCAGCAGGCACTGCGTCGCGAGCACCTGGCCGACTTCCGTCGTGCCGATGCCGAACGCCAGTGCGCCGAACGCTCCGTGAGTGGCGGTGTGGCTGTCGCCGCAGACGATGGTCTTGCCCGGCTGAGTCGCGCCCAGCTCCGGGCCGATGACGTGAACGATGCCGCGTTGCGCGCTGTCGAGCCCGAGCAGTTCGACGCCGAATTCGCGGCAGTTCTTTTCCAGTTCGCGCACCTGGCGCGCCGCTGATTCGACCTTGATCGGCACGCGGCCGAACACTTCGTCGGGATCGGTGGGCGTGGAATGGTCCATCGTCGCCAGCGTGCGGTCGACGCGCCGCACTTTCAGGCCCTGCGACTTCAGCAGCGTGAAAGCCTGCGGCGAGGTGACTTCATGCACCAGGTGCAGATCGACGTAGAGCACGGCGGGCGTCGCGGCGGTTTCCGCTACGACTTCGTGGCGTTCCCAGACTTTCTCGAACAGGGTCTTTGCGTTCATGGTGAGCGGATCATGCCTGTTAACCCTCTTCCGTGGTTTGATGAATCATGCGGCAGCCATCGCACGCGGCGATGGCTGCAGTCCGCTCGGCGTATACGTCTTGATCAGCCTGCGTTCGCCGCAGCGGCCTTGGCGCCGGTTGGGCGGCACTGTTCGAGCCAGCCCCACTTGTCGGCCGTCTTGCCGTTGAAAAGGCCGAAGAATGCGGATTGCAGCACTTCGGTGACCGGGCCGCGCTTGCCGGCGCCGACGGTGATGCGGTCCACCGAGCGTACCGGCGTGACTTCGGCGGCCGTGCCGGTCAGGAAAATTTCGTCGGCGAGATACAGGAATTCGCGCGGGATGGCCTGCTCGCGCACTTCGAAGCCATGCGCACGGGCCAGCGTCAGCACGCTGTCGCGCGTGATGCCTTGCAGGATCGAGTTCGCGAGGCCGGGTGTATAGATGATGCCATCGCGGATCAGGAACAGGTTCTCGCCCGCGCCTTCGCTGACGGAGCCGTCGGCGCCGAGGCCGATACCTTCAGCAAATCCCAGGCGCTTGGCTTCCATGCTGATGAGCTGGCTGGACAGGTAGTTCCCCGCCGCCTTGCCCAGCGATGGAATGGTGTTCGGCGCCAGGCGTTGCCACGACGACACGCACACGTCGATGCCGTTCTCCAGGCCGTCCGCGCCGAGATACGCGCCCCATTCGAACGCGGCGACGACGGTATCGATCGTCGGTGCGATTTTCGGCGCGACGCCGATCTCGCCGTAGCCGCGAAAGGCGAACGGCCGCATGTAAGCGCTGCTCAGTTCATTGGCGACGATGACTTCCTTGCACGCGGCATTGATCTGATCGGGCGTGTACGGGATGTCCATGCGATAGATCTTCGCGGAATCGAACAGGCGGCGCGTGTGGTCGCGCAGCCGGAAGATTATCGGGCCCGACGCTGTCGCATAGGCGCGCATGCCTTCGAACACGGTGGAGCCATAGTGCAGTGCATGCGCCAGCACATGCACGGTCGCCTTCTCCCAGGGCACCAGCTTGCCGTTGTACCAGATGTGCTTGGCTGCATTGATGGGCATGGCTCAACTCCTGTGCGTGGCTGGCGCGCTCATGGCAAGGCGCTCGACCTATGAAAAAGTGAATCGGCGTTGCACGCAATGGGCACGATCCCTAGGCGCGCATTCAACTGACGGTGGCAAATGGCGAGGGCGGCCTAGATGATCGATGCCGAGCGGTCGACTTCGCGCCGCTCGAAGCCGGTGCGCTCCGCGGTGACGCGTGTCGCCTCGATGCGGTTGATGACTTCCAGGTACGAGCGCGCCGCGGCTTCGATGATGTTGGTGCTCACGCCGAGGCCGCGATAGCTGCGGCCATTGTGTTCCACCGTCAGCACGGCTTCGCCCTGCGCATCTTCGCCTACCGAAACGCTGTGCACTTCGAACTTGCGCACCTGCACGGACGTGCCGGTGGCGGCATCGATGGCTTTCACCACGGCGTCGACCGGACCTTCGGCCTGTGTCTGCTGCTCGACCACGCGTCCGTCGGTGTGGCGCAGCTTGAGCGTCACCGAGGCGTGTATCAGATTGGTATCGGTCGCGATGTGCAGGCTTACCAGCGACCACGGGCCGTCGGCGCCGTTCTCCGCACGCATGACCAGCGCTTCGATATCGCCGTCGAACAGCTCTTTCTTCTTGTCGGCGAGCGTCTTGAATTCATCGAACAGGCGATTCAGTTCGGCCTCGTCGACCTCGAAGCCGAGTTCCTTCACGCGCTCACGGAACGCGTGCCGGCCGCTGTGTTTGCCCAGCACCAGATTGGTCTTCGACAGGCCCACGTCCTGCGGTCGCATGATTTCGTAGGTGGAGGAATTTTTCAGCATGCCGTGCTGATGGATGCCCGACTCGTGCGCGAACGCGTTCTCGCCGATGATGGCCTTGTTGCGCGGTATTGCCATGCCGGTGATCTGCGAGACCAGGCGGCTGGTTGGATAGAGGCGGGTGGTATTGATGTTGGTGGTGAGGCCGAAGAAGCTTGCGCGGGTCTTCAGCGCCATCGCGATCTCTTCGAGCGAGCAGTTGCCCGCACGTTCGCCGATGCCATTGATGGTGCATTCGATCTGGCGTGCGCCGGCGCGCACCGCGGCAAAGCTGTTCGCCACCGCCATGCCCAGATCGTCGTGGCAGTGCACAGACAAGGTTATTTTGTCGATGCCGCGCACGTTGCGCTTCAGGTACGCGAACATTTCATGGAATTCTTCAGGCACCGTGTAGCCGACGGTGTCGGGGATATTCACCGTCGTGGCGCCGGCTGCGATGACGGCTTCGACCACTTCGGCGAGGAACTCGAGCTCGGTGCGCGACGCGTCCTCGGGCGAGAACTCGACGTCCTCGCACAGGCTGCGGGCGTACTTCACGCCCTCAACCGCGGTGCGGATGATCTGTTCCTTCGCCATGTTGAGCTTGTACTCGCGATGGATGGCGCTGGTGGCGAGAAAGGCATGGATGCGCGGCCGCGACGCGTCGCGCAGTGCCTTCCATGCCTGATCGATGTCTTCGCGGCTGCAACGTGCCAGGCCCGCGATGACGGGGCCGTGCACTTCCCGGGCGATGATGTTGACGGCCTCCCAATCGCCCCGCGAGGCGATCGGGAAACCGGCTTCGATGACGTCCACACCCAATTCGGCGAGAGCCTTCGCCACGCGCAGCTTTTCGGGTCCGGTCATGCTGCAGCCGGGCGATTGCTCGCCGTCGCGCAGCGTGGTGTCGAAAATCAGGACGCGATTCGGGTCAGGTGTGGACATTGCCTGCGTGCCTGCGGTCAGGCGACTTCCTTGAGCCAGGGCATGCGTTCGCGCAGCTTCACGCCGACCTTCTCGATCTTGTGCTTCAGATCCTTGTTCATCAGCTTGTTGTACTTCTTGCGGCCGCGGTCGTTTTCGGCCATCCACTGCCGCGCAAACTTGCCGGTCTGGATTTCCTTGAGGATTTTCTTCATTTCGCGCTTGGTCGCCGCGTTGACGATGCGCGGGCCGCGCGTGAGGTCGCCGTACTTGGCGGTTTCGCTGATGAACTTGTGCATCTTCGACATGCCGCCTTCGTGCAGCAGGTCGACGATGAGTTTCAGTTCGTGCAGGCACTCGTAGTAGGCGACTTCGGGCTGGTAGCCGGCTTCCACCAGCACTTCGAATCCCTTCACGACCAGTTCGGTCGCGCCGCCGCAAAGCACGGCCTGTTCGCCGAACAGATCCGTCTCGGTCTCTTCCGCAAACGTGGTGGTGAGTACACCGCCGCGCGTGCCACCGATGCCGTGCGCGTAGGCGAGGGCATTGGCCTTCGCATTGCGGCTGATGTCCTGGAACACGGCCAGCAGGCAGGGCACGCCGCGACCTTGTTCGTACTGGCGGCGCACCAGGCCGCCCGGACCTTTCGGCGCGATCAGCACGACGTCCAGATCCTTGCGCGGCTTGATCTGCTTGAAGTGAATGTTGAAGCCGTGCGCGAACAGAATCGTTGCGCCCTTGGCGACGTTGCCGATGATTTCCTTGTACAGCGCCTTCTGCGACAGGTCGGGCGTGAGGAACGCGATCAGCGTGGCATCCTGCACCGCGTCGACCGGCTCGGCGACTTCGAGGCCGTCTTTCTTGGCCTTGGCCCAGCTCTCGCCCGTCTTGCGCACGCCCACCACGACGTCGAAGCCGCTGTCCTTGAGGTTCAAGGCATGGGCACGGCCCTGGCTGCCATAGCCGAGGACGGCAATGCGTGCGCCCTTGAGGGCCTTCTTGCTGACGTCCTTCTGCGAATAGATCTGCATTTGCGCTCCTGAAGCGTTGCTGTGTTTGAAAATAAAAGAACCCCGCGTCGGTGTCGGCCGGTGCGGGGTTCGTGAATGCTTAGCCCTTGCCGAATGGCCCATGCCAATTTTTGCCCGACGTCAGGCGTCGAACCCGCGCTCCAGTCGCAGCGGCGAACTTCATGAAGCGGCGGCGACCATGGGTATGAGCGAGCGGGACGCTCTGATAAATCAGGCGGATAGCAACATATGGCCGTGGATCTTGTCAACCCCGGCACTGGCCCGTACGCTGCGTTGCGCACCGCTTGAGTCGGCGTTAGCGCCGCTTTACGTCAAGACTGGTGCGTCCGCACGGAACGATGCAAGCTGCACGCCTTGCGCTGAACCTCGCCAACTGCTCACCGCGCCAACGCTTTTCGCCCGTTCATCCACTCAATGTTCTTTACCGACGACCGCGACTCCATTCCCATCCACCTCGTCTACGAAGACGAGTTCGATGAGTGGCGCGGCAGCCAGGCGCTTGCCGCGCAGGCATGGGTGGCGGCGAATTCATTCAAGGGCGAGCGCTTCAAGGTGGTGTTGATTCCGGGCGAGCAGGGCGCCTTGGTGGGCGTAGCTGCCGGCATGGGCCGCAAACCCGTGCGCGACGAATTCACCTGCTGGAGCGTCGCGGGCCTGCCGGATCGCGTGCCCGACGGTTCCTATCACCTGGCTCGGCCGCTGGCGCCGGCCGCCGCGGCCCAGTTCGCGTTCGGTTGGGCCTATGGGCAGTACCGTTTCGAGCGCTACCGGCGCGCTGCACCGCCGCGAGCCTTGCATCTGCGGCTGCCGCCGGAAGTTTCCGCCACGGAGATCGAGCGGCTGCGCGCCGCCAGCGCATTGGCGCGAGATCTCGTCAATACGCCCGCCAGCGATCTGAATCCGGAAACACTGGCCGCCGCGGCCAGCGACCTGGCGCGGCGCTACGACTGCCGCATCCGGCAAGTCGTCGGTGACGCGTTGTTGACCGAACGATTTCCAGCCGTGCATGCGGTGGGTCGGGCCAGTGCGGTCGCGCCGCGCGTCGTCGACTTCGAGTGGGGCGATCCGACGCATCCCAAGGTGACGCTCGTCGGCAAGGGCGTGTGTTTCGACACGGGCGGATTGGACATCAAGCCAGGCGCGTCCATGCTGCTCATGAAGAAGGACATGGGTGGCGCTGCGATGAGCCTCGCGCTCGCGCAGCTCATCATGGACGCACGATTGCCGGTTCGCCTGCGCGTCATCATCCCGGCGGTGGAGAATTCCATCGCGGCGAATGCCTTCCGGCCCGGCGACGTACTGCGAACGCGCAAGGGCTTGAGCGTGGAGGTGGGCAACACCGATGCCGAGGGCCGGCTGATTCTCTGCGACGGCCTGGCATTGGCGGATGAAGAGAAGCCCGACCTGCTGATCGACATGGCGACGCTGACGGGAGCGGCTCGCGTCGCGCTCGGTCCGGAGCTGCCGGCGCTGTTCGCGACGGACGATGCCGTCGCCGCCGAACTGGTGCGCATCGGCATGGCGGAGTCCGACCCGCTATGGCACATGCCGATGTGGAACGGCTACGACGATGAGCTGTCGAGCAAGATCGCCGACCTGAACAATGTCGCGTCGTCAGGTCTCTCGGGCGCGATTTTCGGCGCACTGTTTCTACGGCGCTTCGTAAGCGAGGCGCGGGTGTGGCTGCACATCGATCTGTACGCGTGGAACAGCAAGGATCGGCCGGGACGTCCGGTGGGCGCCGAGGCGCAGTGCATTCGCGCTTTGTTCGCGTTCCTCAAAGTGCGATATCCGCGTTGAATACCCTCAGAAGGTGAGCGCGGCATTGCCCGAACACGGTTCGATCTGCGGCCGCGATCTCGCGTTCCTGATCGTGATCAATCTGATCTGGGGCGCGAATCTGATCTCCTCGAAGGTGGGTGTGGGGCAGTTTCCGCCCATATTCTTCACGGCGCTGCGTTTCGGCTCGGTGGCGCTGCTGCTGCTGCCGTTCCTGCGCGTGCATCGCGGGCAGATGCGCTCACTCCTCATCGCCGCGGCGCTGACGGGGCCGGCGGCGTTCGCGCTGCTGATTTCCGGCATGTACCTGGTGA
>Ga0307509_10004950_pt1 | contig 18854 bp, 14 predicted proteins | sample 10_EM_MG_FD_202245 | JGI IMG/M metagenome (GOLD analysis project Ga0307509, IMG submission 202245) | Populus trichocarpa ectomycorrhiza microbial communities from riparian zone in the Pacific Northwest, United States - 10_EM | ecosystem: Host-associated > Plants > Roots > Unclassified | place...
TAACGATATTAAGTTTAACCGTTTTAATTCTTCGTGAATTATTTTACTCTATCTTTATCTTCTACTTTGAGTTTTGGTGCGGTCGCAACCTTAGAGTTCACCTCTCTATAGGGTGCCCCCGTTACACATCGGTGTTTACTATCACGCCAGCATGATTTCGGGTACTCAACCCTTCTCAGGTAAACTTGCAAAATAACTTCAATTGCTAAGTCAAGTGCAGCCTGACGAAATCAACATAAAACCCAACCAAATTCCTTCCAAAAAATGGAAAACAGTATGAGATAAGCAAACAATACATTGCACAGTATTACATAAGAAATAAACAAAACTAAATTGAAAGAGCTGTAACCATCCCAACACGTAACAAAGAAACCTTCCTCCATCGTGGATTTCTAGCGCGATATATTAGGTTCAGTTTGCAGCGCTTAAGGCTGGGGAACATACAACCAACATCTTTCATCTTCACCTAGTATGCCTATCATTCGGCCTAGAGTAAAGTTTTAGCATCTTTCCATCCATGATCTTATCTTAGGATAAAGATTACCTAGTGATCCATGTCGGTATCAACCTCCAAGATATCCAAATCTGGGGGGGTGATGCACGGAGCACGGCAACAACTTATTTCACTGAAGGTTTAGGAGCCGCTTCAATGCGTGTTGACTTTGGGACTTGGCTGGCTTCGTGTCCAGCCTGACTAGCACTTCGTTTTCGCCTAATGTGTGAGAACGCGATCACTAGGGCTGCGGATGAACACATCACCCAGTAGTGACCATCTTGTCCACAACGGGAACATTGATTCAGTCGTTTGCGCTTCTCAATGAGAGTCTGAGGCACATTCCGGTGCATCTTTGTATGCTCTGTCTCTGCGGGTTTTGTAAATCCTTGCGCTCGGTTGCGGGGCTTCTGCTGCCGTGGGCCTGTGGCCCTTTTCTCCTTCCTCTGTCCCTTTCTCTCAGAAGTATGCCTGTCGTTGCTCTTTGCACGTTTCGAAGAATGAGGCTCCTTTTGTACCTGTATATGAAAATTGGAGGCATCTTGGAGTTGGTGTCCAGTTTGACGCAGCAGCTCTAGGTAATCCATATATGCTACTGGATGGGGGGTTTTCATGGACCAGGCAGCGTTGAGGACGTCTGTCATGCCCATGCGTGCCCTGTCTTTCACAAACTCCCCGCTATATCCTAACACTGCTGCAAGGTGGATAAGTTCGTTGATAAAGCGATTGACCTTTCCGTCCTTCATGTACAACTGGCTCCATTCCCTCAGAGCGCGATTCCTATCGGACTGACCGCCAAAGCTGGCTTCAAAACGCTTGCGAAACCCTCTCCAGGTTCACAACTTATTCTTTAGATCAAACTTGATCCCTTGTCATTTGGCCGCATCTTTGTTAATATGCGGCTGTATAGTGTTATACCATTCTTTGGCAGTATCTCTCAAGAGAGGGATGACGAGGCTGACTTTGTCGATTTCCTTTATCAAGGAATCGCGGAAGTAGTCCAGCTTAATCTCGACATTATGTACGAAGCGTTGTGTGTCCTTGGGATCCCCGGTGAAGGGGTCAACTCCAAGTTTCTCTGGCTTGTTAGGCCGATTAGATGACAGCTTAGCCTTATGACACTCCTGAATAAACTTATTCAGAGCCGCATATCGTCTATCGTACTTGTCCTTCTTTTCTCGACTCCGGTGGCGCTTCCGACTGCCAAGGAAGTCTCTCAGATCGGGGGGTGAGGCATCGGATCAATCACTATTAGACGAAGAAGAACTGGAATCAGCCGGATCATCTCCTCCAGCAACGTTTCCACCTCTGGGAGGTTGTCCACCTCCAGCGCCTCCGGTGTTTCCACCTTGGGCTCCCCCAGGCATGTCACAGCCGTCGAACCGTTCTTCCTCAGTCTAGTCCTCATCCATCTGATCAGACGGTGGGTGTGCAGGCGAACGTGGTGGGAGTGGTTGACGGAGGGATTGTTGAGGTTGGAGTCTCAGGTAATCACGCTGAGAATCCCCACAGTCGGCTACCTTATGTCTGGTCATCTCACAGTAGGTACAACGGCTCTTCGGGGTGATAGCGGCTTTTTCTTTTCCCATGATAATGGCTTGGTCCATCCCTTTAACACAGGGTGGCCGATGAGAAAAATCAAACTCACTACCGTCTCCCCCAACCATGCGACATCCTTCGTTACAATACTTCGAAGCGAATTGTCCTGGTTGGTCTGAAAAGCCTGACCATCCAGCTCTACCCAAAGGTTTTGCTTGAGCCAGTGGTGGCTGTGCCGAAGCAGAGGCTACTGGATTGGGAGGGGTATTGGGTACTGGGGTTGAGGCCGCAACCGCCCAGGGCCGATCTGATTCTACCTGTATCGCCGGTGCTGGTGTGGCAGATTAAGCTACCGGCGGGGTAGGTACGTTCGATGGGGCTCGAGGTGGTGGCTATGGCGAGGGGTGCCTCGACCTTTGTTTCGAAGCTTGGCTTCTAGACTTGGTAACACCACTCCGCTGAGCTGCAACTCGAAGATTCCTGAGGTTTGCCACAGGGCTAACACCTCTAGAGCTCATGGGTTCTTCGAATGGCACCGTCAACGGAGCTGGTTGAGGAACGAGCAAAACTTGCAATTGCTGTTCCAATTGTCTGACTCGCTGTTGCGATTCCAAGGCCGTCGGAGCGACTTGAGTCAAAATTGGTGCCATTTCCTTGTGCAACATGACAGCCGCCATCTCAGCTGCGTATGGCGGGGGAGGCTCAATTGCGAGAGGTAGTGGAGGTGCTGAACGCATGTTGACGTCGTTGTCAGAATCTATTGAGTACCCTCCCTGAAGAGCCAACTCCAAAGCTGTCAGGCTTGCCCTGATGATTCGATCTGAAAGGGCGAATTTACGGTACTCTACCTGCTGAACTTTCATGCAGCGGTTGACATTGGTTACCATCTCGTTTTGCCATTCGAACAAGGTAGCGGTGATGAAATCTCCCATAGAAGCCTTGGCTTCTTGAAACCTCTTGATTACTTCTCTTACTAGGTAGGGTTCAAACAGTTCCCTAGTGAAGTTTGCAAAGGTCATGGGAGTTCGCCTTTGTGGAGGGATCCTTTGTCCCACCGAAGGGTCATGCGTGTAGCTTTGAAGAAAGGTAACAGGGTTCAATATTTCTAACTCCTGTACTTCTTCAGGGATGTCTGTGGGTTCTAGGTCGGCCATCTGCTCCTCGATGGACTTCCATCCTATTGTGCGCAAGTCTGCAATAGCATTATAATGGGAGAGGTCATAGCCATACTCAACTATATCCATATCTGAAGACATTGTTCTTTCCACCCGATGGTTCTGGTACCAGACAAGTGACTCGTTCTCAAATGAATGTCCCGAAGATGGATTCAACGATTCTCAGAAGAGAGTTAAGCGAGTGCGCTTAAGGATATACTGTAACGGGGGCACCCTATTGAGAGGTGAACTTGATGGTTGCGACCGTACCAAACACTCAAAGTAGAAGATAATGATGAGGTAAATAATTCAAAAGAATCAAACAGTAAAACTTAATATAGTTAAGCTGAAAGCTTCACTCAATAAGTTCTCGGGAGGAAAGTGGGTTATCGAAGTAGAATGCCAAACACTTAAACTTAAGTAGATATCAGATGTAAGCATTTGACATTAACCACTACTGCAACCTTATGCGAGCAACATGTCCTGCTGAGGGTTTGTCAGAGGTGTACCCTCCATCAGGAATTGTCCAGCTGGAAGTGTCTGACCAACTCAGGTACACTTAACTACGTCAATAGGATATGAAGTTTCTGCAATGCATCTCCAATACAACCGCAGGTGGAAAAACTCTTCGTATCGAAGTCATACCAGTGGCTAACTGTTATGACAACAACCGGAATCAATACCTAGGTGGTGGACTCACTGGCCCAGTGGTAGTTTCGTCTATACAAGCTAGGAAGTCTAGCATTTAATCTACGCGACTATCCTATGTGATAAATTGACATTCAAGCTCCCCCGGTGAGATGTAGCCGATGGTTGGCTAAGTGGGCGCTACCCGTAGCCAGCCTTTTGGGACATGCTCTACCGCGATCAGACTCATACCCCTGAACTCCAATAACAACCCATAGTAGTGCAACAAATCAAGGGGAGAAGGCCCAGGGTGGTGTAACCGGGGCACCCTATAGAGAGGTGAACTCTAAGGTTGCGACCGCACCAAAAACTCCAAGTAGAAGATAAAGATAGAGTAAATAATTCAAGAAGAATCAAAACGGTTAAACTTAATATCCTTAAGCTGAAAGCTTCACTGAATAAGTTCTCTCGAGGAAAGTTGGTTATCAAAGTAGAATGCCAAACGCTTAAACTTAAGTGGATATCAGATTTAAGCCTTTGACATTCACCACTACTCAGACCTTGTGCGAGCACCCTGTCCTGCTCAGGGTTTGTCCGAGGTCTACCCTCCATCAGGAACTATCTAGCTTGAAGTGTCGGACCAACTCGGGTACACTTAACTCCGTTAATAGGATATCAGTTTCTGCAATGCATCTCCAATACAACCGCAGGTGGAAAAACTCTTCCTATCGAAGTCAGACCAGTGGCTAACTGTTATGACAACAACCGGAGTCAATACCTAGGTGGTGGACTCACGGGCCCAGTGGTAGTTGCGTCTATCCAAGTTATGCAGTCCATGATTTAATCTACCTGTCTATCCAATGTGATAAATTGACTTGCAAGCTCCCCCGGTGAGATGTAGCCGATGGTTGGCTAAGTGGGCGCTACCCATAGCCAGCCTTTTGGGACATACTCTACCGTGACAAGACTCATACCCCTAGAGTCCAATAACAACCCATAGTAATGCTACAAATCAAGGGGAGAAGGCCCGGGCTGGTTACTGAGGTATTTGTCTCGAAAGCACCGGGGCCTTGTGCGACTATCTGAGTACCACTAGGAAGACTACCCTACTACCCGTCGGCAAGAATAGACTCCTAGGTGCCCGAGAGACCATATATGGCCGATCTCCATTTTGGCGGTTACCCATACCCCCCTTATATATCCTGCGAACGACATTCAGTCGGACGGACGGCGATGACTGATACGGTGTTACGGCACCTGCTCCAATGACCTCTTTTAACTAGCAAACGAGCAACTACACAGCCGTCTGCATATGACGCGCCGTGCCAACGCTGGGGCCAGAGGGGGGTGTGAGCAAAACCCGCCCAAGTATAACAGCATGATTGGGCCACCCTCATACAGGCGTGGGGCCTCTCCGCGCAGATGCGTGTGCACCCAAGAACATCTAAGACCCCATAGAATGTGAGGCTATCGACCTCTAAGTTCTAGGATGACTTTGCCGGTGCAGGTAGGGTAACCTGGACTCCTCAGTAGGGTAACTGGGGTCCATGGGCAAAATGACCAAATTCCCAAGGTAGGGTAACTTTGCCCTCTTATGCCTTTAACCACTCCGGAAGTCCTCCAGTCAACCACAAAGGTCGTCTCGGAGGTCCGTGTAACATTCCCATAATTCTCTTGACCTTATGTGAATGTTCTCCCGAAAGGTTACCCTGCCTAATAGAATGCCCAAAGCTATTCTACTGTTCCCTAGGCCTTGCCTATAGGTGAACCAGCATTCTTGTATACTAAGTATACTAGACCATACCACCTCTGGTTACCACTTGGTTTACCATTTGGGCTAAGGTGATAGTTTATTGTAGCTACCTATCGTAGGGTCGTTACAGCTGGTTACTGAGGTATTTGTCTCGAAAGCACCCTTGCCTTCTGAGACTACCTCAGTACCACCCAGAAGACTACCCTACTACCCGTAGGCAAGAATAGACACCTAGGTGCCTGAGAGACCATATATGAGCGGCCTCCATTTTGGCGTTTCCCTATACTGCCCTTATATATCCTGCCAAAGACGTTCAGTTGGACGGACGGCGAGAACTTATACGGTGTTAGGGCAACTGCTCCAATGACCACTTGTAACTAGCAAACGAGCAACTACACAGCCGTCTGCCTATGACGTGCCGTCCCAACGCTGGGGCCAGAGGGGGGTGTTAGCAAAACCCGCCCAAGTTCAATAATATGTTCTGGCCACCCTTACACAAGCTTGGGGCCTCCCCGCGCAGATGCGTTTGTGCCCAAGAACATCTAAGAGCCCATAGAATGTAAGGCAATCGACCTCTAAGTTCTAGTATGACTTTGCCGGTGAAGGTAGGGTAACTTGGACCCCTCAGTAGGGTAACTGTGGTCCATAGGCATAATGACCAAATTCCCAAGGTAGGGTAACTTTGTCCTCTTATGCCACTAACCACTCGGGAAGTCCTCTAGTCGACTACAAAAGTCGTCTCGGAGGCCCGTGTAACATTCCCATAATATTCTCGACCTTATGTGAATATTCTTCCGAAAGGTTACCCTGCCTAGTAGAGTACCTCAAGGCTACTCAACTATTCCCTGGGCCTTATCCTAGGTTTACCAGCTATGTATATACTAAGTATACAAGACCATACCACCTCTGGTTACCACTTGGTATACCATTTAGGCTAAGGTGATAGTCATTGTAGCTACCTATCGTACGGTCGTTACACACGTGCTCTGGCCTCTAACTTCCCTGAGCAGGTGTTTGTCCGCTCTTGCACATCTAAGAGCCTATAGAATGTGTGGCAATTGGCCTCTAAGTCCTAGGATGCCTTGGCCGGTGAAAGTAGGCTATCTTGGATACCACAGTAGGGTAACTGGGATCTATTGGCATAATGGTCAAATCCCTAAGGTAGGGTAACTTTGCCCTCTTATACCTTGAACCGCTTCGGAGGTCGTCAAGTGGTTCCCAAATAGCCTCTTTGAGAGGTTTCTAACGTTCCCATAAGGCTTTTGACATTAGGCGAATGTTTTCCGGAAATGTTACCATTCCTAATAGAGAGCTTAAGGCTAGTCTACCATTTTCTGGGCCATGCCCAGGCGAACCTAAATTCTTTTGGTAATGGGGGCACTGTATAGAGAGGTGAACTCTAAGGTTGTGACTGCACCAAACTCTCAAAGTAGAAGATACAGATGAGGTAAATAATTCAAAAGATTCAAATAGTAAAACTTAATATCGTTAGGCTGAAAGCTTGACTGAATAAGTTCTCTCGAGGAATGTTGGCTATCGAAGTAGAATGCCAAATGCTTAAACTTAAGTTGATATCAGATTTTACCCTTTGACATTCACCACTGCTCCGACCTTGTGCGAGGACCAAGTCCTGCGCAGGGCTTGTCCGAGGTCTACACTGTATCAGGAATTATCCTGCTGAAAGTATCGGAATAATTCGGGCACACTTAACTCCGTCAATAGGATATGATTTTCTGCAATGCATCACCAATACAACCGCTGGTGGAAAATCTCTTCCTATCGAACTCATGTCAGTATTAGGCAGGAGCCTATCTCAAACTCTTGCGAGATAACTCAGGCCAATAATCTTAATCGTAAACGGAGATTGTCTAGGAAGGCTCAATCTCCAAAGCAGAAGTAGGAAGAGTGTTAAAAGATTTTATAGCGTAAACAATTTTATAGGGATAAGATCTCTTTTCCGTTGCTTGATAATGTTCAAATAGCTCAAGAGGCACCTCAATATTTATATGCCGTGTCTGGGTGGTCGCGGGCTACATCTAGTTCTTATACAACCTAAATACCTACTAACCAACTCCAGCTTTTTCTAAAAGTCCGAATATCCTTTGACCCTGACAATTCTGTTATCTCACTTCGACTTCCGAATCGGAACACCATGAATTTTTTCTGATGGTGCTCCCACACATCTGTCCATTGGTTATGATCCATCTTCGTCGGCATGGAGTCTTGCTTACCATTTTCATACCCAAAATGGTCTCGATGATCGAACCAACAAAGGGGCAAGCTTTATTATCGAACCTCGCAGCGTTGCAGACACATTCTGCATCCGACAGCTGAGAGGCACAAGATAGACTTGTCTTGACAATTGCACTAATTGTGATTATCTTTTCATTGTCATATCGTTATCGATTGGTTCCGTCAGTATCCGAAGAATACTGGTGACGTATGTGAGTGTGGATATGCTTGATTTCTCAAACTACCTCATCCAACAACATCATTCACTTCTGCGACTATCACTGTGGGAGTGTGGAATATAGAATGTGTTGCTTAACCATGCTTCGTAAAAACATCCCGTTACTTATTGACGACTATTGCGACTTGCGTCTTTAGTGCTCAGTAACCTTATGCGACGTCAACCGATCTGGCTCGTACCACCTGCATAAGGTCCCCAAAGGCCTTTTCTCATATACCCTGCGAAGGGGATCCGGTCTGACGGACGGCAGAGACATATATGGGGTTACGAGGAGGGCTCCAATGACCATGTCTTTGGTGAGGGGATGCAACTACGGCAGCGTCTGCTGATGTAGTGCAGTTCCAACACTGGTGCCGGAGGGGGGTGTTGGCTTGTCCTTTTGAACATAGAATCCTAAGATAGGGTAACTATAGGTCTTTATTCACTAAAAGCAGGCTAAGCCTTCCGCAATGCTTAACACGAGCTTCCTCTCCCTAAGCTTCGTCCTCGAATGCTTCTAAGATCTTCCTTCTATCCTTTTTCTAAAAGCTAATGATATCCTTTTTGAATTCCAGGAGGTAGGGTAAAAAACCTCATGCGTTTACTTCTCCACACGAGGAAAGCATTTCTTGCTTATTCAACATCTGCCCTACTCAGCATTTCCGGGTTTTCTTGATGAAACCCTTCTACTAACTGCTGAGCGTTTTCTAAACTCGCAGGAGGTTCCCAGGTGTTCTCGTCCTCAGAACAGCCCTTCCATTTAACAAAATACCTTACTTCACGCATTTGCTTGTTGCGACCACGAACCTCTCTTGTATAAGAGATTATTTTACTCTTTACAATCTGTTCCACTTCCCCCTCGAGATTGCCATCGATCTCGTCTGGCTCTCGTGGAGGCTGTTCTCTACCTTCTTGAATCGAGGTTCAATAGGTTTCTAACAGCGAAAGATGGGAGGTTGGGTGGATCCTCCTGTAACGACCCTATGATAGGTAGCTATAATAAGTACTACCTTAGCCCAAATGGTATACCGAGTGGTAACCAGAGGTGGTATGGTCTTGTATAGCTCGTATACAAATGGCTGGTTAACCTAGGACAAAGTCTAGGGAATGGTTGAGTAGCCTTGATGCACTCTATTAGGCAGGGTAACCTTTCAGGAGAACCTTCGGATAAGGTCAAGAGAATTATGAGAATGTCACACAGAGCTCTAGATGACCTTTGTGGTCGACTAGAGGACTTCCGGAGCGGTTAATAGCATAAGAGGGCAAAGTTACCCTACTTTGGGAATTTGGTCATTATGCCCATGGACCCCAGTTACGCTACTGAGGAGTCCAAGTTACCCTACCTTCACCAGCAAAGTCATCCTGGAACTTCGAGGTCGATTGCCTCACATTCTATGGGCTCTTAGATGTTCTTGGACGCACAGGCATCTGCGTGAGGAGGCCCCACACCTGAGTAAAGGTGGCCCAAACATGCGATTGAACTTGGGCGGGTTTTGCTAAGACCCCCCTCTGGCCCCAGCATTGGAACAGCGCGTCATAGGCAGACGGCTGCTGAGTTGCTCATTTGCTAGTAAAAAGTGGTCATTGGAGCGGCTGCTGTGTAACACCGTATAGGTCGTTGCCGTCCCTCCGACTGAATGTCATTTGCAGGATATATAAGGGGAGTAGGGGTAACCACCAAAATGGGGGTCACCCATAAATGGTCTCTCCGGCGCCTAGGAGTCTATCATAGCCTAAGGGTAGTAGGGTACTCTTCCTAGTGGTACTTAGGTCATCCAAGGAGGCTAGAGCGCTTTTGGGACAAATACCTCAGTAACCAGCTGTGACCTTCTCCCCTTGATTTGTAGCATTACTATGGGTTGTTATTGAACTCTGGAGGTATCAGTCTTATCACGGTAGAGCAGGTCCTGAGAGGCTGGCTATGGGTAGCGCCCACTTAGCCAACCATCGGCTACATCTCACCGGGGGAGCTTGCATGTTAATTTATCACATTGGATAGTCGCGTAGATTAGATAATGAACTGTATAACTTGTATAGACGAAACTAGCACTGGGCCAGTGAGTCCACCACCTAGGTATTGATTCTGGTTGTTGTCATAACAGTTAGCCACGGATATAACTTCGATAGGAAGAGTTTGTCCTCCTGAGGTTGTATTGGAGAGGCATTGCAGAAACTCATATCCTATTGCCGGAGTTAAGTATACCTGACTTGGTCCAACACCACCAGAAGGATAATTCCTGATGGAGGGTATAACTCGGACAAGGCCTAAGCAGGACAGGGCACTTGCACATGGTCGCAGTAGTGGTGAATGTCAAAGGCTTAATTCTGATATCCACTTAAGTTTAATCGTTTGGCATTCTACTTGGACAACCAATGTTTCCTCCAGAGAACTACATTGAGTGAAGCTTCGAGCTTAACTATATTAAGTTTTACCGTTTAATTCTTTTGAATTATTTACATCATCTTTATCTTCTACTTTGAGTGTTTGCTGCAGTCGCAACCGTAGACTTCACCTCACTCTAGGGTTCCCCCGTTACACCTCCATGTCGGCTATATTTCGAGTTTGAAAGTGCCTTGTCCCCTTGCAGCTATGATTTTGAAGGGTCCATAGAGCTTGGGGCTTAATTTCTTCAAGGGTGGTTTTGTACAAATATTTTTTCCATTTAACATTACCAAATCGCCTTCCTTATAGTCTGGCTGTTGTAATGCTTTTTGGTCGTAGTATTTTTTCATCGCTTCTCGTGAAGAATTTAGTGCTACCACCGCTCGTTTGTGAATTGCCTTCACCCAGTGGCTATACAACTCAGCCCACGGATTTTGAGGTTGTCACTCTCGCATCTACACTGTCAGTAGAAAATAACTGTAATTCGCGAAGAACGGTGACATTGCATGTGCATTCGTTCCGGAGTTATTATATGCGCATTCCGCTAAGGGTAATAGCTGATACCAATCCTCTTGGTAATAGTTGATGGAATTTCTTAAATAACCTTCCAGCAGGTGGTTGGTTCTCTCCGTCAGACTGTCTGCTTGTGGGCAATACACTGTCGACATTTTTCTTTTAATCCCTAGCAGCTTGCATAGAGAGTCCCAAAATTCTCCTGAGAATTTTGCATTGATGTCGGATCGGATTTCTGTGGGTAGCCCGTGATGTTTCCAAACTTCTTGGATGAAAAGGTTAGCGACGTCCTTTGCGGTGGCATTTGTCACGCGAGGGATGAAGTGTGCCATTTTTGTAAATCGGTTGACTACTACTCTGATCTGGGTGTAGCCTTGTAATTCTGGTAGTTGAGTTATGAAGTCAGTTGAGATGGAGTTCCATGCTCCTTATGGCGTTTCGAGAGGGTGAAGAAATCCCCATCACGCATGTCGTGGAGATTTAGTGTTTTGGCACTCATCACATGTAACGGGGGCACCCTGTAGAGAGGTGAACTCTAAGGTTGCGACCGCACCAAACACGAAAAGTAGAAGATAAAGATGAGGTAAAATAATTCAGAAGAATCAATGGTAAAACTTAATATAGGTAAGCTCAAAGCTTCAATCAATTTAGTTCTCGCGAGGAAAAGTTGTTTGTCAAAGTAGAATGCCAAATACTTGAACTTAAGTAGATATCAGATTTAAGCCTGTGACATTCACCACTACTTCCGACCTTGTACGAGCACCCTGACCTGCTCCGGGTATGTCCGAGGTCTACACTCCATCAGGATCTATCTTGGTGGAAGTGTGGGAACAACTCGGGTACACTTAACTGGGTCAATAGGATATGAGTTTCTGCAATGCATCTTGAATACAACGGCAGGTGGAAAAACTCTTTCTATTGAAGTCATACCAGTGGCTAACTGTTATGACAACAACCGGAGTCAATACCTAGGTGGTGGACTCACTGGCCCAGTGGGAGTTTCATCTAGACAAGCTATGAAGTCCATAATTTAATCTAAGGGACTATCCAATGTGATAAATTGACATGCAAGCTCCCCCGGTGAGATGTAGCCCATGGTTGACAAAGTGGGCGCTACCCATAGCCATCCTCTCGGGGGATACTCTACAGTGATAAGACTCATACCTCTAGAGTCCAATAACAACCCATAGTAATGCTACAAATCAAGGGGAGAAGGTCCGGGCTGGTTACTGAGGTATTTGTCTTGAGAGCACCCTGGCCTTCTGAGACTACCTGAGTTCCACGAGGAAGACTACCCTACTACCCGTAGGCTAGAATAGACTCCTAGGTGCCCGAGAGACCATATATGGGTGACCTCCATTGTGGCAGTAACCCATACTGCGAATATTTATCCTGCGTACGACATTTAGTCGGACGGACGGTGACGACATATCCGGTGTTACGGCAGCCGGTCCATCCACTTGTTTTTACTAGCAAACGAGCAACTATGCAGCCGGCTGCCTATGACGCGCCGTCCCAATGCTGGGGCCAGAGGGGGGTGTTAGCTAAACCGGCCCAAGTTCAATAGTATGTTCGGACCACCCATACACAGGTGTGGCTCCTCCCTGCGCAGATCCGTGTGCACACAAGAACATCTAAGAGCCCAAAGAATGTGAAGCAATCGACCTCTAAGTTCTAGGATGACTTTGCTTGTGAAGGTAGGGTAACTTGGACTCCTCAGTAGGGTAACTGGGGTTTATGGGCAAAAGGACCAAATTCCCAAGGTAGGGTAACTGTAAAGGGGCACCCTATAGAGAGGTGAACTGTGAGGTTGCGACCTCGCCAAACTCAAAGTAGAAGATAAAGATAGAGTAAATAATTGACTCAGAATCATAACCGTGAAACTTAATATCGTTAAGCTGAAAGCTTCACTCAATAAGTTATCTCGAGGAAAGTTCGTTATCTAAGTACAATGCCAAACGCTTAAACTTAAGTAGATATCAGATTTAAGCCTTTGACATTCACCACTACTCCGGCCTTGTGCGAGCACCCTGTCCTGCGCAGCGGTTGTCCGAGGTCTACCCTCCATCAGGAATTATCCAGCTGGAAGTGTCGGACCAACTCGGGTATACATAACTCCGTCAATAGGATATGAGTTTCTGCAATGCATCTCCAATACAACCGCAGGTGGAAAAACTCTTCCTATCAAAATCATACCAGTGGCTGACTGTTATGACAACAACCGGAATCAATACCTAGGTGGTGGGCTCACTGGCCCAGTGGTAGTTTTGTCTATACAAGCTATGCAGTCCATCATTTAATCTACGCGTCTATCCAATGTGATAAATTGACATGCAAGCTCGCGCGGTTAGATGTAGTCGATGGTTGGCTAAGTCGGCGCTACCCATAGCCAGCCTTTCGGGACATACTCTACCGTGATAAGACTGATACCTCTAGAGTCCAATAACAACCCATAGTAATGCTACAAATCAAGGGGAGAAGGCCCGGGCTGGTTACTGAGGTATTTGTCTCGAAAGCACCCTGGCATTCTGAAACTACCTGAGTACCACTAGGAAGACTACCCTACTACCCGTAGGCAAGAATAGACTCCTAGGTGCCCGAGAGACCATACATGGGTGACCTCCATTTTGGCGGTTACCCATACTCCCCTTATATATCCTGCGAACGACATTCAGTCGGACGGACGGCGACGACTTATACGCTGTTACGGGAGCTGCTCCAATGACCTCTTTTAACTAGCAAACGAGCAACTACACAGCTGTCTGCCGATGACGCGCCGTCCCAACGCTGCCGCCAAAGGGTGGTGTCCGCAAAACCCGCCCATGTTCGATGGTCTGTTCGGGCCACCTTTGCACAGGCGTGGGGCTTCCCCGCGCAGATGTGTGTCCGCCCAAGAACATCTAAGAGCCCATAGAATGTGAGGCAATCGACCTCTAAGTTCTAGGATGACTTTGCTGGTGAAGGTAGGGCAACTTGGACTCCACAGTAGGGTAACTGGGGTCCATTGGCAAAAAGGTCAAATTCCCAAGGTAGGGTAACTTTGCCTTTTTATGCCTTTAACTGCTCCGGCAGTCCGCCCGTCAACACTAAATGTTGTCTCGGAGTTCTGTGTAACGTTCCCATAAATTCCTTGACTTCATGCGAACTTACTCCCGAAAGGTTACCCTGCCTCGTAGAGTAACCAAGGCTGCTATACTATGTCCTAGGCCTCGTCCTCGGTTAACCAGTTATTTGTATACTAAGTATACCAGACCATATCACCTCTGGTTACCACTTGGTATACCATTTGGGCTAAGGTCATAGTCATTGTAGCTACCCATCGTAGGGTCGTTACACTACTCCCCTCTTCTCTTGGTCTGTCCTCAGACCGTCACCGTCGTCTTTTTGTCCCACGGTTTGGATTGTCTATAACCCTATGGTCTTTAGGTTTAGACGGATACCACTCACGGAAGTGTTGCAATGCTTGCATTGCAGTATCTTCCAACATCTTCAACGGTTTCCAAGAATTCTCTTCTGGCCTGTAACAGGTTTACTCCTGTCTAACGAAAAGGTACAATAGAGGGCTAGCGGTTGACCGGCAACCGCTCGGTCTAAGGGAGGCTTCAGAGTACTCGAAGGTAATGAAGGATAATAGTTAAAGGGCAAGTGGAACTCTGAGATCGCCGTTCAACCAAGTATATTCATAAAATATGAGTCAGCTGAAGTCTGCCGTTCTCCTGCTAGCCAGGAGATGAGTTTAATTACAAGAGCTGTCTCAGAGCGATAGTAATCAGATATCCTGCAACCACGATCATTACCGGGCAGTGCACCTTGCCCTGCATGTCCTGTGATCCCACATGAAACCTGAGAGTCATAACACTGCCTCAATGCTATTGTCAGCTTACATGACAGTTCCTTCACTTGTGTTCCTAAATAAAACAACAAACATGCAAAACTAAACTTAACACAAGCTAGCGGGCCTTAATATAGCTCCGGGGCTGTAAAACAATCAAACTAATCAAAGTAAGCAAAGTAATCAAACTAAACATAGGAAATCCTGCACTCCGCTCCTGTATACAGTTACCGCAACATGTATCCATGTTCCATGGACCTTACGCTTCCCCAGCAACCATGTACTGCACAAACCGGTGTGGAAATATCTTCTTGGGATTCCTATACCACCCACTGTCAACAATTTAGGAGACTACATCACTAGGCCCGTTATCCACAATATCCGGCGTTGGTATTTCCGTTTGAGGTCTCCCGTTGGGATCCTCCCCGTAAGGCTCCAACAGCCCGACATGAAACACAGGATAGATTTCTCATCTCTCTGGCAGTTCAATCTCATAAGCCCTAGAACCTATTTTGCGTTGGACAACAAATGGTCCCAGCATCTTATGGTCTAGTTTTTCTATAGGCCTCTTTGTGCGGAGATTCTTGCGGTTAATCATTACTCTGTCGGCTTTTTTAGCCCTGCCATGGAGGACATCCTCCTGTGTGACATATTCCGGAGCAGGCTGTCTTTTCTGATCATGCCATTTCCGTTGTCTTTCCTGTTCCCATTGTATTGTCTCTCGAATTTCTTGCCAGGTACCTTCCCAATCCTTAACCATATGCTCACTGTCTGGGTGTATTCCCTTATTATCTGACACCATCCCCGACCATTGCGTTTGCGGGGCGAATCCATAATTATTTTCAAAGGGACTAGCCTTCGTGGATTCAGACATTGAGGTATTGTAGCATGTTCCGCAAACGGTAACAGGGATACCCAATCGTCTTGCTGATAGGTGCCATAACTCCTCAAGTATTGCTCCAGTGTCTGATTAACCCTTTCAGTTTGCCCATCGCTTACAGGATGGAATGCTGTTGACAGATTCAACTTCACTTGCAGTAGTTGCATTAGGCTTGTCCAAAACTTCGACGTGAATCGGGTATCTCGGTCAGAGACTATTGATTCAGGAAGCCCATGGAGGCCCCAGATTTCCTTCACAAACGTCAAGGCCAGTTCCTTAATATGTTCCTCAGTCTTCAGCGGAATGAAGTGTGCCATCTTGGAGAACCTGTCTACAATGACCCATATCTTCGTATAACCTGCTGACTTTGGTCACCCAACAAAGAAGTCCATAGATATTGCCGTCAATGGTCTCATAGGAACTTGTAAGGGTTCTAGGAGTCCATACTTCTTATGTCTGATAACCTTATTACGTTGACATACATCGCAGGAGCGCACGTACTCAGTAATGTGTTCATCCATCTTTGGCCAATAGAAGTTAGCCCTAACCCTACCAATGGTCTTGTATGTTCCGAAATGTCCAGCAATCTTTGAATCATGTTCTGCCTCCATGATAGTTCATCTGAGACCTTCATCCTTTGGAATATACCACCTGTTTTTATACAGGAGCAAGTCCTTTTCGATACTCAAGTTTGTATCAACCTTACTATCGCCTTTGACGAGTGCCTTTAGCGTTGCTCAATAGGTTTGATCATTATCGGCTGCTTTTACCAGCCCCTCATCAAAGGTTGTCTGCAACCGAAAACCTTGCCAAGTCTGCAACACGTGTGGTCGCAAGATGACGGGCTCCTCATGAACATACTGTCCAGAGCGAAAAAAAGTAAAAGGTTTGGAATTACTCCCCCCTTCAGGGCGGTAGTCCCTACGCCTCGACAAAGCATCAGGATTTTCATTTAACCGTCCCTCTCGATAAATAACCTTAAAATTGAACGGTTGTAGAAATTCTGCCGTGCGATGTTGTCTACGGTTTAGAGTCTTTGTAGTATTAAAGTACTCCAAATTCTTATCATCAGTGTACACCAATATCTGATCATCAACCGATATCAACATATATGCCCATTCCTTAAAGGCAGCCACAATTGCGGCCATCTCTTTATCATGGACGTCATAATTTATTTCTGCTGGCGCGAACTTCCGACTATGAAAAGCTACAGGATGCCATTTCTCATGCCCACAGAGTTGAGATAATACGGCTCCTAACGCAAAGTCACTAGCGTCGGTTTCCAACTTAGTTGGACAAGTGTCATCAAAATGTATCAGAATTGGGCCTGTGGTAAATATATCCTTCAGTGTGTCAAAAGCATCCTGACACAAAGGAGTCCACGCCCATTTGATACCTTTCTTTGTCAAGTCCGTCAATGGTTTAGCTTTCTTACTAAAACCTTTTATAAACCGACGGTAGAAGTTAGCAACGCCCATAAAGCTTTGCACATCGACGACCTTCTCGGGCGTTGACCATGCCCGGATCTCTTCAACTTTTGTACTTGTCATAGAGATTCCTCTATCAGATATTTTATACCCAAGGAACTCTACCTCCCGTTGATGGAAGCATGACTTCTTAATGCTAACGCAAAGGCGTGCCTTTTTCAGCCTTTCCATGACTCGCCTAACAAGGGCGACATGTTCTCAAACTGTTTCCTTAAAGATCAGAATGTCATCCATATAACCGATGACTCCGACATCTAACATGTCACGGAATACATCATTGATCATACTTTGACAAGTTCAGGGTGCGTTACATAATTCAAAGGGCATCACGCTGTACTCATAAAGACCGTATCTGCTTTTGAAAGCGGTCTTCCATTCTTCTCCTTCCGCCATGCGGATAAGATAATAGCCATATTTCAAATCCAATTTGGTGAAGATAGTGGCTTTACCAAGCCTACTCCTAAGCTCGCTCATCAAGGGCAACGGATATTTATTCTTAATAGTAATCTTATTCAACCCTCGGTAATCGACACATAACCGCAGCGTACCATCAGGCTTCGGTACAAATAGGATAGGAGCGCCTATTGGCGAAGAAGATCTTCTGATCTTTCCATTATCCTCCATTTCCTTAATATAATCCCATAATGCGCCTAATTCCTTCTTAGACAAGGGATATATAGGCCCATCTGGCAACTTAGGATCAGAGTCCAGGTCAACACGGTGATCGTATTTAGTTCTGCTCGGGCAGAGCATTTATCCTTTCCTGACTGAATATATCTGCATAGTCTTGATATTCTGGAAGGATTTTGACCTTGATATCATCCCCGTCCTCATCAGTATAGAGGGCCATTCCCATGACAAAGATGTTGTCTGGGTCTTCGGCTAGGAGTTCCTCCTCTGTAATGAAATCTAAACGCCTTTCCTTTCTAAGGCAGTGTGCTTTACAATAATCAGAGCGCCACTTCAAACTGCTTTTTCCCCAGTTGATATCTCGGTTGTGGTCCTTCAACCACGATATTGGCAGATAACCATTCAGTTGGCCTGCCGGCATGTCTGCGACTTCAAATCGCATTTTATTCATGTGGTCTCCTATGTACATATCTCCCGTAGTAGTATGATGAAGACCCGAACCTGGGATATGATTCCCACTGGCATCTGTAATAGGTGTCGGATCTTTCCGACGAACACTAGGTACTTGGGCATGTTTAACCCAATCGCTACTTAGAACAGCACCAGTAGCGCCACTATCCAATAATACCAGGGCTTCACTACTCAGCCTCTCTTGGTTGTGGGTCCGTTCAAATCTCACTTTTACGTGAATGGATCTTGTATGTGGCGGTGGGCCAGCAAGCCTCAACCTCTTCACGGGTCTCTTGTCCCTAAACATCCCCGCTAGTACTTCTCAGAAGGATTTGGTATGTTTTACAATAACTAGTCAATATCTCTTGCCTTTCGACACAAGAGCGGCCACAACGGATCGTGAATAGTTTTATTACTTGATAAATTTACGCGGTTTCAATAGCTAGGGTGTTTACTATCACGCCAGCACGATTTCGGGTATTCAACCCTCCTCAGGTAAACTTTGCAAAATAACTTCAATTGCTAAGTCAAGTGCAGCATCAGCAAAAATACTAGCCTGCGTCCTGGGCGTCCTGTGCGTCAGACGCACCTGGCGCACAGAACGTCAATCGCGAATCAGGACGCACCGGGCGCACACCTAACACTCAGGACGCACCGGGCGCAC
>Ga0307509_10004951_pt1 | contig 18853 bp, 20 predicted proteins | sample 10_EM_MG_FD_202245 | JGI IMG/M metagenome (GOLD analysis project Ga0307509, IMG submission 202245) | Populus trichocarpa ectomycorrhiza microbial communities from riparian zone in the Pacific Northwest, United States - 10_EM | ecosystem: Host-associated > Plants > Roots > Unclassified | place...
AACCCTTGGAAGGGCTGCTCCCGAACGAGGCACCGGGTGAATATGTATCCGAGAATTTCGGGCGGTACGCGGGTGGATATCCTCAACAGCGAGTTTCGGTCGCGCTTGAGTTTGATGATGTCCCCATCCCCCTCTTCGATCTGCTTCTCCAAGGCACGTATCAAGTCAATGTTGGCCTCGGGACCCATACTGGCGTCGACTTTGTGTCAATATTGAGAGGTGTCATGGAACGTGTCCACGTACATCGATCCCGGTACTTGCTCTTGATAGTCTGAGACTGACACTGGCGGTTCACCTTCGTGGGTATCCAGAGGCGACAATGGGTGGAAGCCGATGATGGAAATCGACGAGCTGAACACCTGCCGCAAGTTGCCGGCTGGACCGAGCGAGCGCTGATCACCCCGCAAAACCCAGCAACAACCTTCCAAGGGACCTCGATGACGACCGAGCGGGAAGTCGTCAAACTACCCTCAGGTGTTTCCCTCGAGGCGAAGTTACACTCTCCAGAGGCACCCACTAGTGAAGGCAGCGCCGGGCTCGCCGTTCTTCTACACCCATGGAGTTGGCTTGGAGGGCGGATGGAGGACCAGTGCGAACTCCCACTTATTGTGTCCACTCTCAACCTAAAGAACTAATTCTGACATCCACACCTGCGCTTTGATATAGAGTCCTCGCACTTCTCTCTAATATACTCCTGCACGAATGTGGATACCATGTTCTGCTGTTTAATTCCCGTGGTGTGGGAAAGTCTTCGAGCTGGCCGTCGCTCACTGGATTGACGGAAGGGGAGGACCTGGAAGAGCTTGTCCAGTGGGGCCTCGGTGCTGTACCGAGCGTCAAGTCGGTGGTGCTGATTGTGAGAGCAGTCTGGTATCTTATTCGTCGAATGCATCTCATTGTGGTCGTTAGGGTTATTCACATGGTGCTCTTATCACGTCTCTGCACCCCGTCCTCCCTGCACCAATCAAAACCTCACATCTGCTACTCTCGTATCCCCTGGGTCCAAGGTCTCTCTTGACCGTATTCCGTGGGGGAACCTATACCGATCGTCTGAACAAACTTATCAACGACCCTCGGTCAAACGTCCTTATCGCTCATGGAGATCAGGACGAGTTCACTGGTGCAGCGACGTATGAGGGGTGGGCGGCTGAGTTGCGAAAGAACGAGGGCGAGTTTCGTGTCGAAGTGGTTCAGGGTGCCACACACTTTTGGGCTTCGGGATCGGGCCGGGCGTTGGGGGAGATTATTAAAGGCTGGGTACCCAGCCTTGTATGATAGGTGGCTGTATACCGACGCATGTGCTTTATTTTATTACAGGATGTATGCTCGACGAATTCGCGTGACGTCACACGCCAGTTCGCTCATCTCTTGTCGCGGGACGATGATCATCCCAATCACACTCAAACCCCCGCCCAGCGACGGCAGAACGTTGCCGCCACAGTTGGCCAACCTGGGCAATGGGGATATTGTTCTCATTGAGCTTCAAGGGTCATTGGAGGTACAGGGTTCCACGGACTCCCAATTTGTTGGTACACTGGAGATAGATCCGAAGACTGTATGCGCTCTCCTTGCAACGATCATGGGACCCAGGAGTCTGACGCGAACCTGCACTCCCTTTTAGAATAAGCCCACACTCATCATTGGGCCACATTTTCTAGAGGGGAAGATTGTCTCGCTACCGACCCCACTTGCGATCATGGAGAAGAAATCGCCCTCGAACGATCAGTTATCATGCATGGATATTGACGACGACGAAGATAGAGAGGAAGCAGGAGTGGAGTGGCAGATCATAGCGGTGGTAAAGAAGAAGGTGGTTTTCGTGAAGCGACCGATGCCTCTGTTGAATCGACCGGTCAACAAAATTGGAAAGAAATAGGGAATTCGAGTACTCCCCATACGAGCGAATTTCCGCACTGACGGCGGCTCAGTCAGAAGTAGAGATCTGGGTAGACACGAGTGGTTTCAGCTCGGAGCTGAGCTACGGGGGTAATTGGTGGAATGTACGCGTTGGATGACGGAGGGAGGCTCGGAAGTATCCGTTCCCTCCCGGCGTCTTTCTGGCGTCCCTCCGAACTGTGCAAACGTCTCCATCCGAAACCGACCGTTCCGTTTATCTCTGTGCGTATCCCTCGAATTCCTCGCCGGCGGAGAGCAGAACAAGACCTGATGGGAATCTCTCAGCCTAGACCCAGGGTGACTCTCGTTTTTCCGGGAGCGGTGCACGTGTTTCGTTTTTCTGGGGACATCCTCAAGCGCAATGCTCAACAGACAGGTTCTCTCCCCTGTCGGTCGACGCGTGGTTCAGAGCTCCCGTAGGGTGAGTTGTCTTTGCTGTTTCGTATCCGCACCCGTGGCAGAATATGCGTCCACCCCGTTCGCCAAATTCCGACACGCGTGCAAAGAGCCAGTTGCTGATTTCGAGATTCCTTCAGCGCCTGACCACTGCTGCCCCGACACCAAAGAAGCGTCACCCAATCCGAAAATTCATCTTCTACTCTGCCGGGGCAACCGCCACCTTCTACATCGGCAGCACTTTCCTCGCGTTCAAGAACCAGACATACCATGAGTTCTTCACCCACCAAGTACCGGGTGGAACTTCAGCCATGCAATACGCCGAAGACCACAACTGGGACACACTCACTCCCCAGGATGTGGTTGACTCGGCCAAATCCGCAGGAGACACCGTCCAACAATTTGTTTACGACCAGACCGGTTGGGGGAGTCCCCCTGAGAAACCATCTCAGGCCGCTCAGGACACGGCTCGGACGATGACCCAGGCTGTCACTCGGTCGAAGGACAGGATTATTCAAGGGGCGGGGAAGCTGAGGACGAAGGTCAAACAGTCTGAGGACTACGCGATTGGACAGTCAAAAACTGCCGCTGCTGTCGTGAAACACCAGTCGATTCAATTCTCGAGTGGGGTCCAAGCGCTGGTCGAGGAGGTTGAGGCCGCGTTGGCTGAGAAGCCCAAGTCAACCCCTACTCCGGCCCCCGACACCACCATATCACCCCAGGAAGCGCCCCCCACTCGGGTTCATGAGAACGTGTACGACGTTCCCCTACCAGTTGGCTTCGAGCCTCCTCCCGGTTTCAAGAAACCTCCCCCTCCTCGCCCTCCTCCCGAAATAATCGAGGTTCCTCCTGCACCCCCTCCGCTACCCCTCATCGCACCCGAGATCTCAGAGCTCACCACTTCAGAACCGATCATCAGCCAGTTGGCGACCACGATCGACAACCTCACCGTTTTCCTCAATTCCAACCCCGCAGCTGCAGAAAAGGCTCACGGTGTCATTGACACCGCCAAGCTGGATCTCACGAACCTTGCCACGAGAATCCAGAAGATCAAGGAGGATGAGCAAGCCAAGTTGGAGCAGCAGCTTGATGATCAGGCTCGCGAGTACACCATAAAGCTGTTGGAACTTGAGATGTTAGCCCAGGACAAGCTTGATAGTCAGGAGGACGAGTTTAGGAAGCTGTTCGACGAGGAGAAGGGCAACTTGATTAGAGCATACAGGGAGAAACTTTCGCATGAGCTACAAACCCAGAGCGAGATCATCAATGAGCGGTACGCGACCGTTGTCCATCGTCTGGGAGAGTTCCCCCAATTAAATGACGGTATTCTAGGTTGAGGGAAGAGGTCATCGCCCAGGGCATTGAACTGCAACGTCGATGGATCCGTGAGATCAAGGTCCGGGTTGAACAAGAACGTGGTGGGCGCCTTGCCAGGCTCGAAGAACTCGCGAGTAACCTCAAGAAACTCGAACGGATCACTCTGGATAACAGCGTCTACCTCGACCAGAACATTGGCATCCACGCCCTATGGTCCGCCATCCGTGCGCTCACCCACAACACAGTGGAAGGTCACGAGAGGAAGCCATTCCGGGACGAGCTGAGGGTTCTGAGACACCTGAACCTCGCCAAGGAAGACCCAGTGATCTCCACGGCTCTGGAGACGCTCGAAACTTCAACGATTCCGGACACTGGAGTTGAACCCCTCGCCGATCTCTCCACGTGGTTCACCACAACAGTCGCACCCAAGGTTGCTTCCGTCGCCCTGGTCCCTGATCAAGACGCAGGTCTCCTTTCGTACCTCGCCTCCGGTTTCCTCTCGTCTTTCCGATTTAAAAGGACTGGTCTGGTGGAGGGTGATGATGTCCTGAGCGTGCTTTCGAGAGCCGAATACCATTTAAACGAGAAGGATCTCGATAGCGCCGCAAGGGAGCTGAATCAGTTGAAGGGGGTTGCCAAGGTTTTGTTGCAGGATTGGCTGAAAGCGGCGAGGGAGCGGTTGGAGGTCGAGCAGGCATTGGAAGTTGTTCAAACTCAAGCCACATTCGCGTCCCTACTTGTTGTGTGATCCGTGCACTCCGGCGCTCTCTGTGTCTTCCCTGTTCGTAGAAGCTTATCTAGAAAGAGATTCCCACCCCCTCTTCAACGACGCTCATCTGACGAGAAGGGTTGCGTTGCGGGAGACCGAGGCGGGAGATATGAATCCCAGGTACACCGGAAGAGACGCCGACTCAATTGGGGGCCTCCAGTGTTCAGGTCACTCGCTCATTCAAACATTCGCTATCCAGCATTCAGGGTGGACAGCCAATTCAGTCGCTTCGCCCAAGGAACCCGCACGAGAACTCTCGTGATCCAATTCAATCCTCTCTATGAGACGCTTATCAAACCTTGGACGTTTGAACCCCTCGGGTACATCTCCTCCCCTTCTCACCCAACCGCGAGCTTCTCTCCTGTTCTCCTGTGGCCCTCGAGAACGGCCGTCCGTGTGTTTGTAGCACCTCGTACGATGTCGCACGACTTGGCCAGGCGTACCCTCTCGTTCCTTTCGGATATGGACTACAAGCAGTTGGCTGCCTTGGGTGGGACCGTCGCCGTGGTGTACGGAATATACCGAAGATACGCTGCGATTTCCCTCGACGATGTCCCCGGCCCAGAGAACCCTTCGTTCCTGCACGGTATGCTCCACCCAGGCTCTCGGTTCTGCTTTCATCTCAGTGGGGCATCGCAGGACACCAGCCGTTTCTGCAAGACGCTGAGGCAGGGGAACTCGAGCACCATTACCTGACCACATACGGCAGCATCGTACGGTGGCGAGGGCCTCTCGGGGTACGTGAACTCTGGGAACCAGACGTCCACTCCTCCCCGATTCCCGCTTTTGACAGGTGACAACAATAACAGGAGGATCGCTTATGGATCGCCGACCCCAAGGCTATCTCCCACATCCTGCACTCTGGAGACTTGTGGGTCAAAACCAGCACAAATCGCGAAATGAACGCGGTTTTACTTGACAAGGGTGTGGTCTGGGCCCAAGGGGACGTTCACAAGCGACAGCGGAAAGCTTTGACTCCAGCGTTTGGCCTTAGCGAATCAAAAGCGTTGATGCCACGTTTTCTCTTGGTAGCCAATAAGGTGCGAATATGCCGGCGTCTCTCTAGTGCCTCTTCCCCAAATGGCAGTTTACTGACATTCAATTACCCGATTTCATTTTCGCATATAGTTAGTAGACAAGTGGAAGGACGTGGTCGAGAACGAAGCCTCTGGAGGCTCATCCACTTTGGATATGCCCACGTGGATGGGCAAAGCGACATTAGACGCGTAAGTGGCTTTTCCCAACTAACAGCTCATATCTGTGTTGTATTGACCTCCTTGATGCATTACGCATCTCTCCATTTCAGGATTGGGATGGGTGAGTCTCCTTGGCATTCATTTCAGCCAGATCATGAATCATGAACTTTGTTTTGCCACCTTCACTTTCCATCAGGTGCATTCGACTACGAGTTTGCCGCGTTAGATAACCTCGATAACCCTCTCACCAAATCGTACACGGATCTGGTATACTCGACCTTTGGTACTCCGACACATGGACAGATCCTGTTCATGAACCTGTGCGGGTACTTCCCCTCCAGATTCATCCGATACGTATTCGAAACTGGGTCGGATCCTGCTCTTCAGAAAGTCAGGCAAAATCGGCTTCACGTCCGTCGTGTGGCGAGGGAGCTGATTGAGCAGAAGAGACGAGAGTTGGCAGTTGGACAGTCTGAGAAGGATATCTTGAGCTTGCTGGGTGCGTCCAATCACACTTTTGGCTCGGTTGCGAGGACTGACAATGGGGAATCATTTCGCAGTCAAGGCAAACGATACCCAGGACGAACACACAAAGTTACAAGACGACGAGATCGTCGCTCAGGTTCGGACGCTCATGCTCGCCGGACACGAAACGGTGTCAAAAACTGTGAGCGGATCACATGCTCACTTCCATGGCACGGCGTTTGGTGACCCTCTTTTTGTAGCTGACATTTACGTTATGGGAACTCGCAAGGTGGCCCGAGATCCAGCGAAGGCTGCGGAAAGAGGTTACCGCTGCGTACGAGACGGCGAGGGCGCGAGGAGATGAAGACATCGCTCCGGGGGATATCGATGACCTGCCTTTCACAAATGCAGTGATCAAGGTTGTCCAACCTCCTCCACCCAAACTGGAAAAACAAAAACACTAACGGACTGATAGGAAGCTCTGAGACATCACGGCTCTGTCATTGAAATGCAACGGGTGGTACTGAAAGACGATGTTCTACCGTTGACAAGGCCGATGGTTGGTCGATCAGGGAAAACGTACTATCAACTACCCGTCCAGAAGGGAACCCTCGCCTATGTGTCCTGCTGGGGGTACAATCTGTAAGGTAGAGAATGAAAGGTCTGCTGTGAGACTGACGTCGTCTACCTAGGAACTCTGACGTGTGGGGTCCGGATGCGATGGAATTCAGACCGGAGAGGTGGCTGGAATCTCCAGGGGAAAAGACAGAAACTCCGTTAGGGGTCTACGGCAACCTGTGCGTCTCTTTCCTTTTGAATTGGGCCGATGAGGAAACCCACTTAATCTGCCTTTCAATGTTAGGCTCACTTTCTCCGCAGGCGTGCGGGGCTGTATCGGCTGGAGGTTTGCGTAAGCCGGCGGTTTTTCCCTTCAACCATACAGACTGGAGTGCTCATTCAGCCACACATCGCAGCCTCGCAGAGATCCAGGCGTTCTTGGTGACCCTTGTCCGGGAATTCGATTTTTCCATACCGGAAGGTAGGAACATCCGAACCGCCCGGCCCGGGATTCTGGTTCCCATCGTCATTGGGGAGGAAGATAAGGGCCCTCAGCTCCCGCTGAAGATTACCCCGGTCAGAGATATCTGACCTTACCGTAGGCGCGTGCATACATTATACCCATCTCGATGATGTATTGCGTCCTGTCTTGAGGCCAGCCTCGTGGTCGTGCACGTCATATACCGGCTGTATGTATCCATCATATGACGCGTCATTTCGTGGAGTCTCGTTCAATTCATTGCCAAAGCGTTGTTCCTTGACTACAACGGTCCGGAGTCACGGGAAGCTTGGGCTCGTGGTCCCCTCATGGCGGATTTTGAGCGCTCGAAAGTTGATCAAAAGCGACCGTCATTGGCGTTTGCCGGGTTCTAAATGCCAAATGAAACTAGCCGACCATGAGGCATTATGCATTATGCGCTGTGCTTTATTCAAGGCTGCAACGTGGGTTTCGAAAGTTTTTTTTTTTTTTCAAAGCTTGGGCCGTCGAGACTCGAAGCGCAAAGGAACCGAAAAACGCTTGCGCATGATGGGTGTAGCGAAAGGCGGGGAGTGAAATGAGTTATGGGTGTGTGAGGAAATAGAAAGAGATGAAGTAATAAAAAAGACCGCAATGAACAAAAACGCGAGAGACCCAACCATCAACGTCCTCCTTCCTCTTCTCATAACCGCGAGCGACCATATATGCATCCAACGTGAAGAACTGTGAAAGAAAAACTCTATATGACAGGTGATGGAAGTGGGATGGAAGGAGAACAATGGGATGCGAAGTAAAGATAACGTTTGGATAGATATTCGAAGGGTTCGTCGACATTTCACATATACGTAAGGACGCAACGGAAGTTGGTCGCTTCGTTCGTCAGATGCATGATGGGTTCGTGTTCACAGGGCGAGTCGAGGTGGTGGGGTGTGGATGGGGGGATGGAGGAGATCGGGTGTGGTCATCAGGGACCACGACATAGTAATCTCCTAAATATTCGGGATACGAGTCCGCGTTCTGAAGAAGTTTCAGCAAGGGGCTACAGACGATGGGAGCGAAGAACTCGCGACTGACTTTGGCGTCCTGCTTGTCGTTTCTCGTGGTGCTGCTCGCGTTCCGGTCTCGGAGGGCGAGAAGTGGGCTCTGCGCTTGCACGCATGTTAGCGCGTCTCGCCCGCCGATACTGCCTCTCTTGCCTGCGAGTGTCTTTCTCTTGTAATCTGAGAGGGGCAGCGAACAGGGCAGTTGATCAGCCACCACGCCAAATCCCCGCGGGGACGAACGGGAATTAAAAGGGTGCACGTACATATAAAGCTGCTCGAGCTCCTTCCTCAAACCGTTAGGTTCCGGAAGTTCAGAAGAGACGTTGGGATCCAGCCACACGTCAAAAGACAAGAAGAGGCGATTGGGGGAATGAAACCCGGCGTCCTCAGTCCAAGAGTCACGGTCCGCAGAGTCGCGCGTCCGGGCACGAGCGAGTTCCGAGTCCGAATCCGACCGAGGCATGGTGATCTCGGGAGCCCTGGCCACCCGTTGGTCGGCGTCGCATAGAACCATCAGGTTCCGTAAATGCGTTTCAGGGACCATCACGGCCAAGGTGGTGAGTGTCGTCGTGGACGAGCTCGAGCCGGACCTAGGGGTTTGAGGTGTCGATGAAGTCTTCCTCGTCACGGAGGAGATGCGAACCTGACGTTCCGTAAGAAGGGTTCGGACGTAACAGCCCTGTTCCAGCCAGGGAAGGGGGTTGGACAGTTGGAGAGGGCGGCGACCGGACGGGTGCTTCTTCGTGGGTGAGATAGGAATAGACATTGACTCGTTTTCGTCGTATTGGTCGTTTTGTCGTGGCATTCCTGGGCCGATGAAATAGATATCCGTCAAGGTATTTCCATCCTGATCTACACTCTGGGCGGGGTAGGAAGCAAGGGGGAATTGTGCGTGTCAGCCACGTTTGCCAATGTGAACGAGGAGGTTACGGAACGAGAGAGAGGGGGGGACAGGCGTACAATTCCAGAAAGGATGGCGACGTACTTCCTCACCACAATCTCGCTTGCCAACTTGTTCAGCCCCGGATCGACGAACGAAGTTGAAGCTGCGGGATTGAGCGAGACGGCCACGACTATCCCGTTGCGCAAACTGTGAGACGACATTCCACAACCCGAAGCGTCAACGGTGATATGAAGGGAGTGGGTGAAGGATGGAAGGAAGGAGGGTGAGGGGGGGAAAGCGGATCCCAACTCGCTCTATCCTCTCGAAGACTTTTCCGGGGAGGTAAAAAAAGAATGCGGATTGACCGAAAGAAAGGGTTCGGGCGCGGAACGAGGGAAAAGTAGCGCAACGCGTTGGCCTCATGTTCGGCCAAAACGTTCTTTTCTGAATCCGCTTAGCCGTTCTCCCTGCCCATGGGGCAAAAACGTGGTTTCGGGAAGTCTCCGGAACGTCACCTCGCGCTTGTGATCCAGGCTTCCGGACTTCTCGATTCGGGAAACTTCACCCCAGCCCGATGGTATGATTTTCGTTCTTGGGTTTTTGAGAACCCGAGTTTACCGCGTGGCTTTTTTTTGGGCATCCGGCTGACGAAAAGAAAGTTGAAATGGAGATGAAAATCATTGCAGTGCACGCTGACACAACTTCCCGCCCAGGTGTCGATCACTCCTGTGGAGCCGTGTGCTTTGCTGGGTCGGCTCCTACAACTACCAAAGAACGGGAGGGATGAGTACTTGGGTTACCAACGATTTCGGTTTCACGCTTGGCGGGCTCGTCCCAAGAGGGCGGTCCGCACGTCGGGCAACTCCGCTCTGTGTTTGATATAGAGGCTCCTTGACTTCCGACACGTGTTGTGTGTGCTGGTGATAACCTCCGGGTTCTTTGGTGGCTGTCGGGAGGGGGGTGCTGGAATTTCAAGGCATTAATCAAGACCGCAACCCACTTTGGGGTTGAATAACAATTAGTATCCTACAGTGTTGGAACCAGCCTGACAACAAACGATACAGGTCATACACCAGAGAGCCAGAGACCGGCCTTACTTAAGAATAACAAATTTCGACAGCTCCCCCCAGGCGGGTAGACCGAACATGCCCGGGAGTTCGGCCCAAAACACGTGCCTAAAAGTTGTATTTCCGGTTGTAACCTCCCCAGCGCAGGCCCCACAAAGGTTCCTGGCAATCCCGGGCCTCAATTCCAGACCCGAGTCCCTCAAAGGTGAGAGTGAAAGGTCGTTTTTAGTCGGGAGCAACGTGTGTTCGACAGTAAGGAGGTTTTCGGTCTTGCAGTTATCGCAGTCGCGGATGGGGTCTAGGGTAGAGCGGACGTGGTCTACGCGTTTGCTGTGAAACGAGCCGAGGGCCCTGATTGCGGGACCAAGTATTTGGGGCGGGAGAGAGACTTTGGGTGTGGAAGATGAGAGGGAGTTTACGCCTCGAATGGTGGCTTCGTAGAACGCGACGGGGAGGCATTGCTTGATGTCGCATTCCCAAAAGAGTTTGAGGACCTCGTTAGCGTGAGGGGGGAGCGCGAAGGCGGCTGTGGCAGCAGTACCGTGCTCGTTCATGATTCGTTCGTAATCGGATATTTCGACAGGATAATGCTTCTGGATGCTGTGGATGAGAACCTTGCGAACCCCTTCCATCGCGTACTTCATCGACAAGCGGAGAAGGGCGGAGAATCGTGGGTACTGGATGTACTTCTGGAGGAAGAGCGACCTAGATTGAAAGTCGGACATGGGATGGCGAGATCGCCCTCGCAATACGAACTTACTCGTAATCCAGGAGGGCGGAGAGAAGGTACGCGAAATCTTCAGCAGAATCGTAGAGGCGAACGACGGGAACACCATCGACCGTCTTTTCGGAATCGGTCGGTTGGAATGGAGCCAGTCCGAACATGTCTTGAAATACTTCCGACTTGCGAGACAAGATGCCGATGTAGAATCTGAACAGGGTGCTGCCGGTCGCGAACGTGTGCTAAGCCCGAGACCAGATTGCGAGACACGATGGTCAAACTCACTCTTCGCATCTCAAGACGACGTTTCCATCCTCCAAGTAAAGCGAAGGATGCTTTCTACACTTCGCAGTTGGCGTCTCAGGCCCGTCTCCTTGATCATCATCCACCCTCGGACGCTTGTGATTCCTTGAGCCAGAAGAGAATTGCTGTTCCTCGATGAGGCACACCTCCATATCGCCTTGCGTCTCGAAGCGAGCGGAGGGAGTGTGGCCGATTGGAAGGATCACCAGAAAAGGAGAACGGTTGTTTGGTTCCGGGGCTTTTGCCAAACAACTCACAGAGCGTCACGCGTGACTAAACACCTCACGGATCACGGCAACTCGCGAAGAGAACTTTCTTCGAAGGGAGCGTGAAAAAAATGACTGGGTCATCCTTTTGACTCAACCACTTGGGCGTCGTCTGCGCCCCTTCTCTACTCCGGACTACTCTCACCACCTGAGGTATCTCGCTTGTCTCAATGTAAACTCGGTTTACCACCACGATCCCCAGCACGGATGTTGTGCTAGATACGAACGGTGAGCGCATAGTTTTCATCACCATCTGCCTGCTGACCGTCCACGGTTCCACAGGATAACACATAACTAGTTGTCCATGGACTAAGAAACACTCGTCGGTAGTGTTTATAGAACCCATCAAACCCCAGGGAAAGAATGCCAGCATACGCGTATAAGAGGTAAAGCAAACGAGGGGGAGTAAGATAGGTATAAGGTACGTTAAAAATACGAAGTTCAGGATAAGAAGATGGAGCAAGAGATCGGGGAGGACGAAGAGAATCTGAGATGTCCGTGTAAGTCATCTCTGGGTATGTTTCTCCGAGGGGGTAACAGCTCACTCATAAGCGAAAAAGAACGCAATCCTAAACAGCAAGGCCGATAGCCCTGGCGCCAGCACCGACCGCGCCCTCCCAGCCAAGGAAGCGTTCTGTGCTTGAACTTCCGGCAGCCATTGAGAGGGGCTCTGCACTGAATTCGTCGTCGACCCACAGTCTTGGCGACCTGGACCTGGCCCAGACCGAGATGAAGAGTATCCGCTTCAGCTTGCGGTTGAGGAAGAACCAGTGGGAGCTCCAAAGCAGAGCGCCCCTGCGTTTCATCTGGATAATGTGTGGGAGAACTCGGCTTCCTTCCAAGTCGCTTGAACCGCTCCCGTTGGAGCTCCAAGAGGGTCTCTTGATCCTCGACGAGTGTTCGTCGATGTCATAGTCGTCGAACTCGAAGATCTCTTCTTCGCTGGAAGACTCATCGTCTCCCTCCGAGTTGACTTCGTCTTCGTCTTCGTCAACGTCGTCCGCATGGGGATCGGACTCGATGTCGGGCTCGTAAGAGTAGACTTCGCATTCGGATAAGCGGATAGCGTTGTCGAGTATACGGTATAAAGTGGGGTGAGTGCCGGACACGATCTGCGGAGCTCCGAAGGAGGTCGAGGTCGTTACGTCATTCAGGGGTGAGGAAGAGGTAGGGACTGAATTGGGGAAGAAGCTGGCCGAGGTGGGAGGGTAGGAAGAGTAGGTCCGGGGGGCGTTTCTCCCTGCCCTGTGGGGGGAAATAAGGGTATTGCTGAGCGCGTTGAGTACGCTCGCGCCAGATTCTTCCTTGCTGAACTGGGCGGGTCGGACGTCGGAGAACTCGTAGTCGGGGAAGGCGACGTTGAGGGTAGCGATGAGCAGGTAGAGCGTCTTTCGGGCTGATTGACTGTCGATAGGTCCGAAGGGGGTCATTTCCGCACCGAGGTCGAGGTCGGCGAGGAAGGAGGGGAGTGGAGGTGAGTTTGAGACTTCCTCTTTGTAGGTCATTTCGAGCGACTTGAAGAGTTTCTTGTCGCGTTTGATGTTCTTGCAGCTGTACGCCTCAATCCTGGTATGGACTGAGCACTCGGGTCCTTCATGAGAGAGGGCTTGTGCGAGGCGGGAGAGTTCGGGCATTTCGAGGAACTTCATGACGCCGGTGAAGAGAGAGGGAGTGGATGGGTGAAGGGAATCAAGAGACTACAGGGAGCGGTGAGTTTGACGAACGTGAACCTTATGACCGATGGGGGTGACGTCTGAGGTTGAAGCAGCCGGTGCACGTTCCTCTTGTTTAATGTTATCTTTCTCGTATTCGCTCTGTCCCCTTGATAAACCAGAATGGAACGCACTCGAGACCGGTTCTCGTCTTGCAGTTGTCCGCAGGGGGTCTCGTTGTCAGAGTCTAGCCAAGATAGTCGTCGGCAACTCCCGATCCCTCACCTCGGCATCCCTTCCGCTGCGCGATTCCGTCAGCAAAATCTCTCCCCTCCCCCTCCCACCTCCCGGTCCCCCAGTCGGCTGAGTGAGCGGCCAGCCGCAACACACCACCAGTCATGTACACAGTCGCGCGCAGAAAACTCGTGTCACATTCCGCTCCTTTTCATCACCAGAGATCCTTGACTTTGACGTCTGGCGTGGGCAAGATTTCCGCTCGGGAGTTAAAATACCTCCGTCCTCCATCTCGCCAGTACAGTTCTTTGCTCTTGTCAAGTAGCCGGGTTCGCCCAAGGGGCCTACGACCGACACAAGCAATCTTTCGTCAGATTCATGCGCGAGCGATCTCGTATTCGTCCATCCCAAGATTCGTCGCACGAGCATTTAGGGTACCCATTGCCGGTGCCACCGTCGGAGCTGGAGGGTTGACTTATGCTAATTACAAGTACGAAGGTGCGCTACCACCTATTCTGTCACGTTCACCCGTCTAACATTTCGGTTTCGATATACAGAACTGAGGGAGAAATCACAAGCATGGATTAACACCGCGAGAGATACCGCCACTGATGCTCTCGACACCGCTTCAGGTGGTCTTAAATCCCTCTCCGCCGCTGCGTCAACCATCCAGCTACCCTCTTTCGAAACACCACAATTCCTCAAAGACCTGTTTTCTGCCAAGGAAGGTCCCGAAGACGAAGGTGGAAGTAAAAGTGACCCTGGATCGAGTAAATCTTCCCGGAAACCAGATGGCGAAGACGCCGTAATTGCCGCTCTCCTCGGTGCGACCATGTCATCACCCTCGGATTCCGATAGGTCCAGTTCCGACACCCGGCAGAACGGACTTATGAACCTGACCCGCAAGCTGATCGAGATTCGGACCATGTTGCTCAGTATCGACCAGAGTGACACCCTGAAACTGCCGAGCATTGTTGTAATTGGCAGTCAGAGCTCGGGGAAGAGTTCGGTGTTGGAGGCTATAGTTGGCCATGAGTTCTTACCCAAGTGGGTAGAAGTCGTACTCTCTTTTGACGATGATTGACTATCTCCCACAGGGGAAACAATATGGTCACGCGACGACCTATCGAGCTCACTCTCATCCACACACCTGATGCCAAGGAAGAGTACGGAGAGTTCCCTGCTCTCGGTCTTGGGAGGATTACGGATTTCTCCAATATCCAACGAACCCTCACCGACCTGAACCTTGCTGTGCCTACCGACGAAGCCGTTTCCGACGAACCCATCGACCTGCGGATATACAGTTCCCGTGTCCCAGACCTCACTTTGATCGACCTCCCGGGTTATATCCAGATCGCTTCCATGGAACAACCTGACTCCCTCAAAGAGAAAATCGCCGCTTTGTGCGAGAAGTACATCAGAGAACCGAACATCATCCTTGCTGTATGCGCCGCTGACGTCGATTTGGCCAACTCCCCGGCTTTGCGGGTGAGCAGGAGGGTCGACCCACTGGGTCTCAGGACAATCGGCGTTGTGACCAAGATGGACCTAGTTCCTCCGGATCAGGGAGCTGTGATTTTGGGTGGTAATAAGTATCCCCTGCATCTGGGCTACGTTGGCGTTGTTGCAAAGGCAACTGGGAAGGCCCACTGGAGGGAAAACGCCACCGCTCTTGCACACCGAGCCGAAACGGACTTTTTCACGGACCACAAGGACGTCTTCGGTGACCTTTCGCCTTCGTCTTCATCGTCTTCGGGATCTGGGTTGATGGTCGGTACTGGCATGCTTCGCCGACGACTCATAGACGTGCTCGAATCTTCTATGGCCTCTTCCCTTCACGGGATTACCAACGCCGTCCAGCTCGAGCTGGAAGAGGCCCAGTACCAATTCAAAGTTCAGTACAACGACCGACGGATTTCGGCCGAGTCTTACGTTGCCGAGACCATGGACGCTCTGAAGGCTCGGTTCAAAGAATTCACTACGCAGTTCAGGAAACCCCAGATCCGTGCCAAACTCAAGGAGATGCTGGATGAGAAGGTCATGGGCGTCCTGGAGCAGCTATATTGGTCGGATAGGCGTGCTGCAGAGCTCGCCGCCTTGGGTGCGGATCCGAAGGTGAAACCGGAGGACGTCGAATCGTATTGGAGGTATAAACTTGGAGCTGCTTCGAGTCTTCTGACGAAAAGCGGGGTTGGGAGGGATTCGACTCTTCTTGTCGCAGATGGGTTGAGCGCTTTGATCGATTCGATAGCAGCCAGGGAGCCTTTCACCTTCCATCCTAAAGCCGCGGAGCGACTCATCGAGTTCTCACATGCCATCCTCCGGGATCGTATCGGGGTCACCTCCGACTCGGTCGAAAACTGCATCAAACCATACAAATACGAGGTCGAGGTCGACGAGAGGGAGTGGGAACAGGGTCGGACGCAAGCCATCGATTTGTTTGAGAGGGAGTCGAAGTTGTGTGAGAACAAGTTGACGGATATCAGGAGGAAGGTTGGAGGGAGTAGGAGGTTGAGTTCGCTCGTGGGGTACGTCAAGAGGTTGGAGGAGGAGGAGTCAGAGAGAAAGCAAAGGAGGTTGGCTGGCGTAGAGAATGGTCCCCAGCCCTCGGATGAGGCGACGGAGAAGCAGAAGAGAGAAGCGGATGATTACCGGTATCCACCCGCCCAAGTCTTGGATGGTCAGTCGCCCTTCTATAATCCCCCCGTGAGAAACTAACGTGCCACGGCTGCCCAGCCCAACATGCGATGTTATACAGCGAGAGGCTCAACATCCTCAAGCTTCGTCTCGCCGCCCTGAAATCAAAAAGGTGCAAAGCGGGACCGAATCAAGACCTCCTCTGTCCCGAAGCGTTCTTGAACGTTGTAGCGGAGAAGTTGGCCTACACTTCTGCAATGTTCATCAACATCGAACTGTTGGACCAGTTCTTCTATCAGGTGTGGCGGGATTTTATCTGAGATAGTACTCGCCTGACCAGCACCCGCTGCTCTTTTCCGTTTAGTTCCCGAGAGAGATCGATTCGAGGTTGCTTTATGACCTTGACAGAAAGGAGATTGTCGCATTTGCCCGTGAGAACCCTGTGATCAGGGAGCATTTGGATTTGCAGGATCGGAAGGATAAATTCGAAGAGGTTCGTCTCACCCGCTCGTCACCCCCCGTTATCTGATCCCGTGGACACGCTGCGCAGGTCATGAAGCAACTGAACAGCCTGTCAACATTGCGAAAGGACACTGCTCCAGTACCTCGACGCAATCGTGGCCTGTTCGGTAGCATGTTTTGATTCCCATCCTCCCCTTCGATGCCACGTTCGCTGCTGGCTTCCATCGTGGATAGAAAACTTTCGTATACTTTAATATCTCCTCACGACTTATACTCATGTAGTCACACGCGCCTACTTATAATTCCCCCCATTCCCGTTTTCTCCCCTGTGTCCTTTGCACTTAGGGTTTCAGTTTGTGGTACGCATATAACCCCACTCATTCTCATTCTCCGAAACCGCCGCTGAGAGAATGTGTGATTCTATGCGAGACTTATGAGCGCGCGTATTTACGTATTACAAATGAACGGTGCACTATATCCAAACGGAAGAGCAGGGAATCAAGACGGTAAGCTTAAACCAGCCTGGGGCTCAAAGCTTAGCCTTGGTCTTGGCAGCCTGGGAAAGAAGGGTGTGTAAATTCTCCACTACCAAACCACTGCTGACTGGAATCGGCAACTTACCTTCAATACACCGTCGAGTTTCGTAGCGAGCATCATGTTGCCCTTGGTCTTGAGCTTTCCGGTCATATAAGCCTTTTGTCCGTCGAGCTGCAACGACCTCCGTTAGTCCCCTCCACGTCAAAGGATGGTGGAAAGTGGGAACGATGGAAATGGGAGACGCACCCTTCCGTCAGCCAACCCTTGGAAGGTCTCATCGGCCATGATGAGCGTGACGCCGGCTTTGGGGTTCGCGGTGCCTTTGTAAACTTTGGGCTCGTTCTTTACGTCGATTGTCCATGTTGCCTCGACGCCATCTTTGCCCTTGATTTGGAGTTCGAAGATCGCATTGGTCTACCAGGGAGAGAGAGACCCAACCCCAGATGTGAGTACAAACGAACCGCCACCACCACCCGTCTGGACGAGAGGGGGAGAAACGGACCTTCTTCTGTAGGTTCTTCTTCTCCGCGTCGCTGAAAGCTTGGAGAGCGTTGTTGAGTTGGGTGAGGATATCCCCAGTCTGTTGGGCATTAGGGTCCGCGGTTAATGGTTGCGGTTATGATGCAGCTCGGTTAGCGACAATCCGACCGCCGACAGAGACCAAGCTCACCTGGAAACCGTCTTGCTTGAGGTCGGACATGGCAATGAGTCGCTTTAACGAAGGATGTGGTTGGGGGCTGAGAAGTGAAGGGAATACAAGCTACGGTGCCACAACAGAGTGGGTTTTATCTTTCATGTGATTCAATGGAAGTCGTCTTTCTCTGGGACGCGATCACACAATTGATCGGCACCGGTTAATTCGGCCGATAACCCGTGCTTCCCCGACGGAAGATCGTCCTCCTTCCTGGGTGTATGGTACCATTCCACGCGCGAGAGGCTGATATATACGAATAAAAACGAGTAAAATAGCCGGTGTCTTCCATCAAGCGAAAAGAGAAAAGAATGTACAAGAAGGATCTGCCTCACACCCCACCGTGCATCAACCATTCCGGTTCGACTCTGCAGCCTTAGCTTCCCTCACCCTAACCTTCCCAGTCCTGATTAAAATCTCTCGCAACTGCTTATTCATCAGCCTACCCCCAGGGAATCCCGGCAAAGACGGTGGGTTCAAATCCGGGGCGAACGACCCCAGCTTCCGGGCTGTAGGCTCAGTCGCGGCCAAATCCTTCTTCACCTTTGCGGGTTTCGGATGTTGCGTGCGGGCGGGGCGGTCAGAGTTCAACGTGCTAGTCTTCCGAGAATCATTCCGTGGTCGGAGCTCTCCAGGATCGCGTCCATTCTGCCGCCCGGCCGCTTTGTTCCCGACGTCGCGTTTAGGACCGAGGATTCTCTGAGGCGGCTCCTTCTCTGGTGTGGTGGTTGTCACTTGAGGGTAATCGGGCTCTCGGTAAAACTGGGGGTTAAAGTACTTGCTCGTCCGTCCATCCTTATCCGGTTGAACCGCGGCGGGAGGTTTAACGGTCGTAGCCGCAGTGGCCTGACGCTGAGGGGATGCCTTGCGAACCTGAGGGTTACGAAACGGCCGTTTGAGCTTTTCGGGGTCGACGAAAGAAAGTTGTTTCTTAGGTTTCCGCCGTTCGAGTTCTTCAGCCACCTTCTGCCGTTTGACGTCCCTCGAATCGTCCCGAGCCGAAAAAGCGTCCGAAGGTTTCCTTTTAGAACCAGTATCCGGCACCGTCTTCTTAACTGGGACCTCAACAACCTCTGGTTCCTCCCTCTGGAGGTTTTCAACCGTATTGATCTTCTCCAGCCCCTTGATGCCTTTAGCCCGTTCTTTGCCCTTCGCGCTTCGTGAAGTATTCGGGACCACAAAATTCTGCCCTTCCTGCGGGAGGGGAGAGGGGGTCCGTGGTATCGGCGAGAGTGTCGCTTGGGCAGCGTGATGTCCGTGGATCCTACTTCGCTTGGAGGCC
>Ga0307509_10004952_pt1 | contig 18852 bp, 25 predicted proteins | sample 10_EM_MG_FD_202245 | JGI IMG/M metagenome (GOLD analysis project Ga0307509, IMG submission 202245) | Populus trichocarpa ectomycorrhiza microbial communities from riparian zone in the Pacific Northwest, United States - 10_EM | ecosystem: Host-associated > Plants > Roots > Unclassified | place...
GTGTAACCTGACAGGTCACGTTACGCGGAAATCTCGAGATAGTGTATGTGGTGTTGAAAAAAGTGCAATTTGCACTTTTGAGGAAAATAGGGGAGGGGAAGCTTGCTTGGCACGCGAGTGATCGATAGTGATTCTTGTACGATGCGTTCGGCGACCAAATTCACAGCGCTCTGCTCAGGTAGGGTATGCTATCGACAAGCTATAACTTATAGAGTACACGAGAAAATCCACCTGAAAGAGAGTATCGATTGTCTAAAATGGAAACATACAGAACAATGTTGTGGAATGAAACGAGACAAAAATGAAAGTGCCCAGTCCCCCACACAAACATCCCCCCGGATGCCTTTTACGTGAGTTTCCCCAACACCTCTTGTTTTATACGGGAAAGTGTGCGACGGAGCAAAACAGTCTACATTCCCTCAAACTCACCACCCGCATCGTCATCGTCGATGTCTCCGTCCTGAATCTCCTTGGCCAACTCCCTCTCTCGCTCCCTGGCCTCCTGGGCGTTCTTGAGTTCGAGCCGGTGTTGATTCATGGGAAACCTCATAGCCTATCGAGAAACAAACAATCAGCCAAATGCCCAAGCAGCAGTCGCCAAAAGATATCCCACCTTAACACTATCGTTATGCAAGCTCATACAGAACATGATTCTCTCATGGAAGGCCTCTTGCGGCTCCTGGGTAGCGTAGACGTCTAACAACTCCTTGCTCTGCATATAGCCCTTCTCATGGTTCAAAGTGGCCTCGATAACACCATCTCGAATAGCCTTGGCAACAATATACTCAGCACTCTCCTCGCTATCTAATCTAAGCCTAACGCAAATATCTCTCAGTGAGATCTTTGAATAACTCAAACTCATCATACGGATACCAGTCTTGATAACGTTCTGGCGCAGACGGAGAATGAGCGAATACGTGCCATCTTTCTTGAACGTCTCAGCGTGCGTGTTGAGTGTATCAAAAAAAGAATCGAGTTCTCCGATACGAACAGCCTGCACGAGCAAAAAGTATGCGTGCAGAGACTTTTCAAGCCTAGGTTCACGGAAGATGGACCGTTCCGGAATATCCCCCATGAGAAGCTCAACTATAATATTGAGCTTGTTGGCAGCCTGGACGAATCCGGCGGCAGCAGCAGTCTGGGGAGCTTTGCGGATAGCCCCCACAAGCTCGTTATGCGCGGCGGTGTAGTCAAGCTGAATAGCGCGGATACGACCGAGATAGTATTGATAGCGCGCAATGAGGTTATTTGCCGCAGATTCAGGGAATAGAGTCTTTGAAACGAGATGATCAGCCTGAGTGATGTGAGACGTTAGGAGGTAATTACGCAGGAGAAGCGTAATCAGGGTAGCTTGTGTATCAATATCCTTTCGTAGGGTAGCAGTTCGCAGAGAGGCAAGCAATTGTGGGCGAATCTCGGTGATGGCAGGAGGAGGGAGGAGCTCGTGCACGCGAGAGTAATAAAAGTACACCTTGGCGGCCAAGGAGTCAAGCGTTCGGCGATTGAGCGAATGTATTATCTGAACCAGCTCAGTAGAGAAACTCGCACCCATTTCTAAATTCTTCTGGTCCAAGAGATAAATCTGCACGAGTAGATGAAGGTAGATATCGATTTCCGGCAATAGGGCACCACCATCCTTTGATCCTTCAGAAGGACTATCTAGCTCCATCCCAGGTGCGCTAGACCCGATAGCCGCAGTAAGCCTACGGGACGAAGGATGATCTCCAGGATACGTTTCGGCAACAATCTTGCTGAGGATCTCGGGATTCAGGCGTCGGCGCAGAGATGATAGGGAACGTAGAACGCGAAGGGTGAATCGAGCATCGAACAGGGTGACAGCTCTCTCGAGTAGTGTAAAGTTTTCCTTAATTTCTAAGTCACCACATTAGATCCATCGCTCACGGCCCAAGGAGAAAAGGGCAAGGTGCATACCATTTATCGCAACGACGACAGGGTCCTCCTCCTTCTTATCCCCTTCCTCCTTCCCATCGTTCATATCTACGTCTTCATCCCCAGGCTTCTCCGACCTCTCAGTCTTCTTCCCAGCAGTGGGGGTGGTGACTTCAGCGTCATCCTTCATCTCAATATCTTCGGCACCATTCTCGACTGGCGGAATCTCTTCCTTTGATGACGATGACGATCCGGCCTTTTTGCTTGTTGTTGCTTTCTTGGCTGATGACTTTGTTGGTTGTTTTGAAGAATCACCACTCTTCTTGTTTCCGGACGACCCAGAGTCTGAGCGTTTGTTGGACCTGAGGGAGCTTTTATCCACCATGATGCAACCGGCGAAGTGATTAAGGATTGTATTAAAAAAATGGATAAATAGAAGCCAAGGGGATAGATAGAGGTAGATGGAGATGAGGGGAGATGAGTGGAAGGGATAAGGGGGTCGAGAAGGGTGTTCGCAAGTTGAAGTTTGGGGTTGGTGGTGGAAGGTTTGGCCGTCGCTGCGTTGAGCTCTCTCTTTCCTGGGCGGCTCTGTGTCAGCAGGATGCGGTTTACGTAGTCAGCAGTGTAACTTGGCATGCAGTTGTTGGAATTGCAATGGAACTATCATAGGCAAGATCAATTTGCGACGATTGAGAAAATTGAGTATAAACTAAGCTTTATATCCTGAGAGGTTATTTCGTGATAGTATTAGTAGATGAAACGTGATAATGTCTGCCCGCAACAAAATCACTTCGGGCCCCACTGCACGAGCACAGCACTCGAGCACAATACGAGTGCAGTATTGTTTCAATGATTTTTATTTGTGTCTACGGTACTCGAGTAAATACGAGAGCAACCACACATGACTAAGCGAACTTCAGCGTCCCGCCAGGCGACACCCCACAAGTCCTATCGATAACGACGAATATCACCCACCACCCCTCATACCCACACAATCGCCCATCACCAACTCCCCTTTCCATAAGCAAGCAAACAACGGAACTTACCACAATACTCCACACATCTCATCCCATCCTCCTACAACCAACAATGGCATCTCAACTCCTCCCCCTAGGTATCGCCACTCCCACCCGTTTACAAGCCCACCAACTAACAACCGCCCTAGAACTCGTCGATAAATGCGTCGGCTCAAGAATCTGGGTGGTAATGAAGGGTGACAAGGGTTCATTTCCTCCCTCATCCGTCTCAACTCAACTATTGCTACTGCTCAGCTAACCGACCTACCCACCACAGAATTTAGCGGAACATTGGTCGGCTTTGACGACTACGTCAGTACGTCCCTTATTGCCCTTCCACTCTACTTGATTCTGGATTGACAGACAAAAAATAGACATGGTCCTGGAGGACGTAACAGAATAGTGCGCTCCCCTTACCCTCTCGAATCTCCTAGACTGGATTGGGGTATTAGGGAGTAGGGCTGATGGGTAAATGATATGTAGTGAGAGCACCGGAGGCCAAGTAAAGCTTAAAAAGATACTTTTGAATGGAAACAATATTTGCATGGTATGTTGGGTCTTATTTCTAAAAGTTTGGAGGGGGAGCTAATTGCTGTATCAGTTGATTCCTGGAGGTGACGGTCCTGGGAATTCGACGACATAAGTTACCGGTAGGGGAGGGTGATGCAGGTGGGAAGAGACGGGGAAGCGGGTAATGTATGCTAGGCTATGATACATCGGATACCTGCGACGGTAGGGTTAATACATAAATTATGCCCTACGTAAGGAAGGACATTAGATGAAAGTGGTGTGTGTGTTCAGGTATAAGATTATTATATTGGATATCGGGAGCTACGGTGTGCAATATGCGGCACCATAACACAAAATAATCTCCCATAACCCTCGACATAGCATATCACTCTACCCAGCCTATGATCGACCAAAGATCACAATATTATGACTCCGTGGAGATATTATCTGCGCAGTTATCCCGGTCCAAGCAATCTGGACAATTGAAGAAACGATCGAATCGTTCGTTGAAACAAATATTGAGTAAAGCAATTGAAGATACTTATTCGTGATCCGGGCCCCAACTCCGCGAAATATATCGAACACGCATCAAGCCGCGACTTTACCTCCCCATTTACTCCCTAAGCCCGTCAACTCGACAGCTAGATTAATAACCGTACTCACAACCCATAGGCCAATGAGTGTGAATCCAATCTGTCTCGTCATCATCCATCGGTTCAACGGAACTGCAATCAGGAGTAAGACGAGGGTGATGAGAAGTGTAGCGGCAGATATGATGAGTGTAGAGGAGACTTCTATAGGGTAGTAATCTGCGCCCTTGTGTGAATGAGAAATAGTTGTCATGTAGAGTCCTGAGATGCCGATTCCGAGAAGAATGTTTAACATGGGCCCGCCAAAACATGCGGAGAGTGCCATGACTGGGAAACCGAGTCGAGCAACGGTAATATCAGCCACGAGATCGCCCAGGGAGTTCCCCTATCCGTATGAATCAGTAAAATGCATGATGTAATTATCGGGGAAAGGAGGGGCGAATTACAATAGCGAAAATGGTAAGTCCCAGGATTGCGTCACTAATACCAAATATGACTCCAAACGCCTTCAAAACGCCCACCACCTCATTGGCAATGGCGCTGATCCACCCAATGGCCACGACGAATCCAGCGAAACAAAGAAGATATCTCCACCGGGGTGCCCTCTCTGGAGTGGTGAGAATATGTAGGGATGCCAGCGCGATCAATCCTCCAAGGAGTGCATAGAGAATAGGCTTCAGCAGTGGGACATCATCATCTGCAAGAAACATGACAACCATGAAGACTGGGGCGGTGATACACTGTATTGATACTAGCCATCTATTCCACTCTTTCGGGCCAATGCCATCTGGTGCGCTTACTCCATTCCCAGGGCCACTGGAAGCACCGTTGATAGACATCAGGTCTCCTCCCGCAATAGTGCTGACAGGACTTTCAGGCTCCAAAACTACTGTCGGTGTCCTATCGTTGGTTTGAGATCCCCCCTCAACAACCGGCAACGTTATAGTGAGTAGAAACACACTTGGCAGCGCGACAAAGCCAAGGCACTTTTCCATCAGTGATTTGCCTTTGAACCCTCTGAGTGTAGGGAATAGGGTTCCAAATAGAATTTGAGGTGGAGGAAGTATATGGTATGGCCAGTATTTGAGCACTTTCCAGTCAGTCCCTGCGGATAGTGCGCCTAATGATGCCGAATCTACAGAGGGAGGGGGGAGGCGGATTGAAGGGGGAGGAGAGACTGCTGGGCTACTAAAGGGCCGTGGGGATTCGGTAAAACGCTGTGAGCCAGAATCCGATGCTAAGTCAATATGAGGTGCGTTCGAAGAGGCCTGGCTCAACGGGCTTGTAGGCTCAGAGTGTGTGGGCGAGTGTTTCGAGCCTCTCAGATGCCCGGTCGGAGATGGTGGCGCAAGAAAATCGGGAGTTTTGGCCCGGGTGAACGATGTCCCATCGGCTGTTTGGATGAACTGCGAAGATAAAGGTGTCGGCTGTGTTATGTTGATTTGAGGTGAATCATTTGCAGACCTGCCAAAGTAGCCATGATCAACATTGGCTCTAGCGGAATCATTCACTGACAGCCTGCGTGATCTTCCAACGTTAGGATCTGGAACGGGGTCGTCTTCAGGTGAATGACGGTCTCCGAAATTCCCTGGAACAACAAAGGACCCAGGAGCTGAAAATGACGGGGCGTTTAAGCTTAGGAAGGGGCCATCTGAATATCGGCGAAGGTGGATAGGACTCCCTTGTAAATTTTTATTTTTTTCCAGAGAGGATAGCACTGCCCGAAACTGCAGTCCGCGCATTAGTGTTGGCTCTCCAGGTGCATCCAGATAGTGAAGGAATTCTCACCTCTAAGGCACCAACTAGAGAGGGCCTAATTCCGTGTGGTGTAGCTGGCGTAGTAAGTCTCTCCATGGGTGGCCTAGTAAGTCGCATGCTATTGCTTAATTCTGCGTACGCTTGTTGCTCCTGTTCTTCCTCGTCGTTGTCTTCGCTTTCTCCTCGCTCAAGAGCACGGAAATCATGAGTGGAGTCCAGGAGCCCGGTGGTTTCACCTACCCCACCGTCCTCATCATCATCATCATCAATTGTTTCTTCTTCTTCAGGGGCGGCATAATGTTCCCTAGCACTTCTTTCTTTTCTCCTTCTTCGTTTTCTTGACTGAGAGGCCCAATGCCAGGCCACGACGAAGCACACATAAAAGCAGTAAAACATCACCATCACGATACATTCCCACATCTGTATCTTTCCATCGGCTAGAAAGAATATACCGAATAATACGGCGACAATGAAGAAGCAGACATCCCGAACAAATGATCTCCTGCCAACTTTGAAGGGCCTCACAATAGCCATAGAACCCGCTACAACAGCAGCAATAAAAGAGGCAGCGCCGATAAGTTCGCCGACAGCAAGTGATCCCGAATTTATTTTCATAGCTGCAAATGTACTAAAAACGTCTGGCGATCCATTGCCGAATGCTAGAAAGGTAACGCCAGCCTATTTGATCATGTTAGCTCAAATGTGGTGGAAAAAAAAAGAGGTCCTGGCGGCTACACACCATACTTTCGGACATCCCCAAAATATTTGCGATGGTGGAAAGATTGATACAGAAGAAGTCGCTCGCTGCGATACCAAGTGTCTAGAGCAAGTCAGTTTCGTGTAAGGTTCTCCTCTCCTGCCTTGAAGAAAATCAGTGCATCCCCCGCCAGGTGTGCAGAACCAGGGCATACCGTGAATAACATTACAAGCCATCCAGCCATTATCATGAGCGAAACCGCGGGGAGCTCTTCCAGGCGACAGTAATAGAGTCCTAGATAATCAAAGTATCCCACTTCTTCATCGTCGCAATTCTCCTTCACGAACTTGCATTTGTCTTTAAACTCGTGCACCCGCCGGCACTGCGATTAAGCTTGAAAGTTAGCATCACCTGAGCGCTCATGAGAAAACCGCACGTACCTCCATATCACGAACCCCTACTGCCGAGCCATCTAGACTAGAAGCAGTCTCGAAAAAGCTCGGCCCATTCAATTGTTTTGGTGATATGCTATGGCTGGAATCCAAAGCTCGTCGGTGGGCTCGTTTAGCAGTGACGTCGGACACAGCAAAATTTAAAAGTAGAAATAATAGTACCGGTAGTATTACCGACAGTCGAGAAGCAGAACTCAAGCAGGTCATGGTCGCCGAAGTGAAGGGAATATTTTGGGCGAAAGTTTCAGCGCCGGGGACATCTCCAGTATGGAGTTTCAAGGAGATGAATTCCTAGAAACGAAGAGGAGAGAAAATGAGAAGGGCGGCGGGGTATATTATTGCACGAGCGGGTTTACATGTAGCGACACTCCATCAGATCGATAAAGGTACCGGTAAGGGAGGGAGGGGCAAGAAAGGAAGGTACGAGTACTCGAGTACCGTAGGTGCTGAGGCTGAGGCTATACCAGTAATAGGGGCGAAAAAGTGACAAGATAGGGAAGGAATCGCCGGTACCGTGGATTAACGATTGATGGAGGTGAGATGGAAATAATTGAATTGGGTAAGTTGAAGAAAACAGCCTGGAGCAGTGTTAAAAAGCACTGCCCTGAAGAGTCAACTGATGTTCAAGCCAGCATGATGAAGGCCTCAGTTGCCTTCGGTACCCACGAGCACAGTACTGTACGACACAATCTGAATGATAAGCCACTCTGTTCAATCCTACGCCACCTTCAGCCACCGTTGCTGTAGATACAGGGATGCCTTCATTGTTTTAGTGTGATTGTGTTTACCCTCAGTTTGGAGAAAAAGTAAACAATCTTCTAACCTATGATACCGTATCATGCCTAATCCATCCGCCCTTCTACTTTTCTCTCCTGCCCTTGCACCTTTGCCATACCGGTACCCCCCTCCTTCACACATCCTCCCCACCATCAGCCCCGCACACACTACCGTATCTTAACTAAACACCTAGAATACCCTAGTGACTGCTATCTCATCTTGAATTACTGCAAGGCATCAACCTCACAACCGATTACTCCCGACGCCAGCTTTGGGGGTGAGGCTCTCCAACAAACGAAAAATGATAAACTCACCTCGAGTTCCTCGACTACGAAGGAGTGGCGGGCACGAATATGCTCCGTCTCCACTTAGACCATCGCCGATGGGTACAAAAATTCCTCTCAACGACGATGCTGCCGAAAAGGCCAAACGGTTCAAAAAGCGCTCCATTCTCCGTGGTCTTCAAGCAAATGAGATTGTTGCGGCAGCATCTCCAGCAAGGCGACAAACGATAGGTTCCGCGGATGATCCAACTACTCCTCGAAACCTTGGTGCCCTGAGAGGTGGAGTCGCTGGTGAGGGTCCGATAGACGCGGTTACACCTATGCGCAAGGTTCCTATATTGGCAAACTTCGAGGAATGGATGAAATTGGCTACAGATAATGTTAGTGTACCCTCGCGCTCAGTTCTGCCGGGCTAACTAGAAATATCCGGTTCTAGAAAATCAACGCCACCAATTCATGGAATTTTGCTTTGATTGACTACTTTTACGACATGTCGCTTCTCAAGGAGGGAGAGGGCATCAATTTTCAGAAAGCAAGCTGCACTTTGGACGGTTGCGTCAAGATCTACACCAACAGAGTTGATTCGGTTGCAACAGAGACTGGCAAACTATTGAGTGGCTTGGCGGATAGCAACTCCAAGAGGAAAGATCGGGACGGCGGAGAGGGGGAAGGAAGCGATGATGAAGCTGGCGAAGACGGAGAGGATGGCGAAGGATCAAAGCGGCGGAAACGCAAGGTATCCTCGACAAACCGAAGCTATTGTTCCATCAGTTTGCTTACGTACTACTAGTCTCAAAGATCTTCAGAAGCCACCCTAGCTAAAGACTTCGCCTCACTACAAATCAAGAAACACGACCTTGAGCTGAATGTTGACCCTCTATTCAAGAAAGCCACCGCAGACTTCGACGAGGGGGGCGCGAAAGGCCTACTTCTGAACAACCTTTCGATCGACTCCTCTGGAAGAATTGTCTTTGATAGCAGTGATGACAGTGGCCATGTAGATCACACAGACAATGAAGACGACGGTATCAAGAAAGAGGATGAGGATGAGGAGCCCAAAGAACCAGAGCCAGTAGAGGAAGACAAAATCGAAATTGACTTTAATGCCCTCCGCAATAAGTTCTTTCCCAACCTCAGTATTTTGGATCAGCAGGATATCTGCCCCTCCCTCAAAAACTTCGATCTAGGTGACCCTGCAGGTTCACTGGATATTCCGTTCTTGAAGGCATTAGAAGAACGCGGCGATGATGGCGACGTTCTTGCTAGCGACATCGAAGGACCAGATGGGCCAATAGGTGACGGAGACTTGACGGAGAGGCCAGATATGGCTTTTGGCTTTGACGCTGGCTTCGGTATTGGCGACGACGATGATAGAGATATGGGCTTCGGAGAAGGTGGTGAAATATGGGCCAACGAGACCATCGTGGATGCCGCGCAACGATTCATGAGCCCTGCCAAACGGCCTTTATTGGGCCTTGGAGGCGAAGGCAATGAGGACGAGGATACAAAGGACTTCACAGTGGGTTTCGGTGGAGGGGGCGATGATATCCTAAGCTACTTTGACGAAACACTAAAAAAGAACTGGGCCGGGCCCGAGCACTGGAGAATCCGGAAACTGAAAGGTCCGCAGAAAACTCCCTGCTATTTGACCCGGAACAGTAATGTATATACTAACATCAAGATCAAAAATCAGATAACTCCAAACCCGCCAATGCGCCTGTCCGTCAGAGAAAGGAGAAAGAGACATTCCTAATAGACTTCATGAACCCCGAAGCCGAAGTAACAGACGATGTAGTCCGCCCAAAGAAGGGAACCGCGAGCATAAACATGCCCAAGAAAGACTGGAAAAGCAAGTCTCGGAACCTCCTCCCGGACGACAAGCACTTCAACTCTACACAGCTCAAAAAGCTCTTCCTAAAACCTAAAGCAGTGCTATACGCCACCAAGAGCAGTAAAACCGCCAGCGGCGGCAAACCAGTCGAAGACCGTCCAGAGGACATGGACGAAGAATTCTGGGCGAGAGAAGATATGGCTAAAAATATCCAGGCTTCTTCAAGTATACCCTCCCTCCTCGCCCCCTTCTCCTTCTAGCCAAACTAATATTCCTTCTAGCACCAGACCCCAAGGTGTCCGGCAACTACGATGCCAACTTCTTCAGCGACGAAGGTCTAGGCATCCCAGGGCCCGCAGATGATGATGACGACGACTTCGCCGACGCCCGGGAAGTCTTCTCCCCACCCCCAGACACTCTTCCCCAAGGTGCCCAAAATCCCACAGCTCCCGACCCCTCCCCGCTCAACGCCCTGCTCGCCGGCGGCGGTGCAACCCAAGGCGTGGAATTCGGCAACCAGCTCGTGACCTCCAGCCGTCGCGTCCGCCCGGAATATGTACAATACGCAAAAATTGCCAAAAAAGTGGACGTGCGCAAGCTGAAAGAGAAACTCTGGGAAGGGCTATCATTCAGCGACGCGAAAAAGGAGGAGCATCAGGATGCAGGAAAGGAGAATGTGATAAAGGACGAAGAAGAAATGGAAGACGTCAAGGCCGAGGAGCGCAAGTTCACGCAGGTCATAAACGGACTGCAGGAGGTTTACCCACAGAAAGCCATGGCGGATATTTCCACCTCGTATTGCTTCATTTGTTTGCTGCACTTGGCGAACGAGAAGGGGCTCGTGATTGAAGGGAATCAGGCGCTGTCCGAGTTGAGTATTCGGAGGGATATGACAGCAGAGGGGATGGATGAGTATTAGATGTTTCTAAAGGCGGTGAAGTTTACTTACTGGTATGTGTAAAGAAGTGAGTGACTGATGTGATGTGGTATATTTCCTTGCCTGTGTGAGCAGGATGGGATGTGTGAATGAATAAATGACGGGCGGTGGGCTGCTTTTTTTCTTGTTTTCCTTGGTCAATGTTTTACTCAGTTTGTACATTGTACTTGATGCACGCTCTGCTTCCCGGCGTCCGGAGTGATTCTACAAGCAATTGTTTCTCAAAAAAAAAGGCATATTGTGATAGAGTTGTGTTCTGTATTAAATTTATCTTTATTCTCATTAAATGCGATTCCTCTGATATCACTGGCGAATAGCCGATCCTGAGTAAGAATATTTGGTTGGGGTTACTTAGATTAGTAATTAGATAGGCTAAAATACATTAGAATTGTATCATAGGTTTTCGAGTCACCATTACCGTACAGTAAGCGGAAATAGCAGAAGAAATTCCAAAATTAATTCGCTACCCACACAAAAAAGTGTGCAATTGCCTTCAATTCTCCTAGAGCGGGGAGGAGTGGAATGTGCTTTCTATCAGGGTACCTGCCGAGACCAGGGCTTTTGTATGGGCAAGATACATTGTACATTGCGATACACCTTACCTGGTTCATGTCTCCACAGCTCTGCAAGAAAAGGGAATAGAATAAATATATATATAATACTTCAGACACGCTAATTTTTTTCGAGCGTTTTCCAAGCCGAGTTTCAAGATACTTGTGCAAATGTAATGGCTAGAAAACCTGCAATTTTGGTGAATTTTGGCCTCTGTCTGGTTATTATACCAAACGACCTCTATTGTATTGAAGAATTTGAAGAAACGAGTGATTTTCTATGAAACCCTTTCGTAAAGATCATTCCCTTTTTCCTCACAAAATGAGTATGCCTAAGTCAACTGACTCAAACAAGAGCAGGTGGTTTATTAAGAACTTCTGATTCGAGAAGCTATGGGAATACCCTTTTTCTGCGCGAAGCCTGAACATCCAAACTTCAACCTATTCTATCATAGCCTCACATGCGCCGGCGTCCCACGTCCATGCCTAACGTTATGGTCAACAAATCTGTTCAGAACCAAGGCTCATTTCTAAGGATTGTGGAGAGTCTCTATCTGGTGGTTTGTACTTACCGCCCATTAAACCTGCGTCATCACTCTTGAAACCATCGCCATCGTTGAAGAGAGAGTAGGAAAGAGCCCCCAGGGCAGCGGACCAATCCTTCATTGCCTTCATTCGCTCAGCATCCACATTTACCTCAATTTCGATTGTGCCTTTTTGTTGGTTGATTTTGCCGCGTATCTTTTTGTCAAGGATAAGAAAGCCCAAAATTTCTTGGACCTCTGCGACTTGTATCTTAAGTTGCCTAGCAATAAAATCAAGGGTAAATCGGGTAAAAGGAGCAATAAGCTTCAAGAGAGCTTCAGTGCGGATGTTGCGGGTAACTTCATCGATATGCTCGCGGATAAAGGGATCTGATAGTATTTCGGTCTTGTGAGTCTCTAGTATCGACTCGTAGCGGTGAATCTCGTTACGCTGGTATGCCTCTACAAGGTCCGTCATGGCTTGAATGCGAGGGTCTGACTTATATCTGTAAGGTTATTAGATTACAGCTCCGGAGGGGGTAGGGAGGGCCCCACGGTTTGGTCTCTTGAGATTCAAAAGGATTGATCTCTGACTTCATAAGCATACTAGCTAGGACAAGATACTTCAATACCTGTATCCTCTGGATTGAGCCAGCTTCATCGTAGTTTCGAAATGCCTCGAAAAAGTCACTTTGAGCTTCCTTCCAGTTTTCTGCACAACGAGTTAGACCCGGATAAGGTATAGAGGTAGTAGTTAATAGAATACCTTCATTCATGTGCATCTTCCCGCCGCATTCTCGAATGATCCCCATGATTCTTGGATGGGGCACAGCAGAACGAACGCGTAGAGATTGATTATATAGCTCCTACAGAACGTTCAGACACGGCTGTTTACCACGAGAGGAAAAAATCACCTCATTACCTTCATTTTTTTGTTATTCCCGGTCTCCGAATACATCTGTATCTCAATGGCATACACCTCGAGAAGATAAGTTCCTTTAGAAGGGTCATCGCTACCATCAGGCCTCTGGCAAGCTTTATGAAGAAGGCGAATATTCTTCTGAAGACGTGCATATTCCTTCCTATCGAGCCACAACTTCGCTAATTTGATGTTGGTCTTCAGCCACAGACGCTCATTGTTAGTCCCCTGGAATGCCGCAAGCGTCATGTCGTAGAATCTCTCCATGTAAGGCATATCGTCTTCGTCGTTAGAAGATGAGATAAAGTCCAGCATATTGTTGAGAGACTTTTCAGAATAGTTGCGTGTGACGGCGGAGCGGATATAGGTGAGAAGTTCCTCAAAGTGTTCAACAGCCTGATCGGAATTACGGGGTTAGTAAACAAGAACGATATGGCTGAAAAGGCGGAATACCCGATCGTGCTCCTTGAGTTTGAACTCAAGCTTAATAGCTTGCTTCAAGCCCTTGAACCCCCTAGCGATCACAATTTTTAGCTAAACTCACTTCCTACCTAACAGCTAAGAAACTTACCAATCACCCTTTTCCTTCTCCAGCCCAACGACTCCTAGGAACTCGTCTATCGCACCCCGGGGGTCGCTCAGCTTCACCTGCTTAGCATTGTAGTATTTGTTTTCCACATCGACGTCTCCGAATTCCTCCTCCCCTCCCTCCTCGTACTCGAAATCGTAGTCCTCTGGGTCGGATTCGATCATGAAATCATCATCGGACATGGTTGGAGTTGTACTGAATAAAAAACGGAACAAGTATGGGTAGATGGGAACTGTCGTAAAGCTGGACGAAGGTGTTGATAGGCAATGGGATGGGATAGCAAGGCTGGGCGACTGCCGATTATTTGGTTGGCGGGTAGACCAAAACAATTTCCCCTCGGTGGGGAGAGATCTCGATGATGACTCAGCCATAACAACTTAACCTGGGTGAGCTAGCGGCAACGTACTCTATGTATTAGGTCAATGAGCGAGACTACCGGTCTACTACAGGTTACAACCAACTTCTCTTGTCCACGATTATGAATTATTATTCGAGTAATAACTCCCTGCTGGGCGAGTTATTATAATAATAATATTACGATACCTGTTCTCCATTGTTTGTCATTATACAATTGCCAGGAGTATGCTCGCTCAAAGACTATCTTACACAGAGCATGTACTGTACCAGTACGGTACAAAGGATCTCGGATGCCTTCAGCATTATCCCATGATATATTATGATACTCTTCTACCCTCATTCACCGGTATCCGTGCTTACGGTACATATAACCCCGACGAAATAAGGCAAAGCCCTCCTTTTAAACTTATGTCCTAGGACCACCATGGAGATTTACAATTCTCCCGATATGTCCCTACACTGTCATTGATATGGCAGAACCTCTAATATCACTTACCATTGATACCAGGCTGCTCTGGTTATTTCTCAAGATTGCCGGAACACTATACTTTGCGTGGGGCATCGGTTCTGCTGGGCCTGGACCTGCTAAGGGATGATATGTCGCAATTGGTATATGTTCATAGACAGGTGCTAGCTTATAATGGGTTCGAGATGCAGGCGGGCTCACTGTGGGCTAAAGTCTTCATAACATGTGACTGTGAACAGGTGGTATTCCAGTTCTGAAATCTCCTCAGTGTTGCAGATATCATACAATATCATAGAGTAACATTAATCCCCCTCCTTACTGATCCCTTTCTTTCTCCTCCTCCTCCTCCTCTTCCACTGAAGTCTACGGCTCAAAATATCCCTTTGCTATCTAACTAGGATAAAGTATAGTAATATTGTAAGATATTATACAAACCTTAGGAAGGAAGGGAGGGAGCTAACAGAGCTATAAAATGAGAAAGGGAGTTTCTACAGAGTCTTGTACCAAATAAAACAAGTTCTCTATCTAAACGGTGCTTTACCCACACTTGCTTCTGTTATGGCTCTCTAAGAAGAATAAGATGAAAATAAGAAAGGAAAAGATGAAAGCAAGGTGAAAAGATATTGTGCGGTAACCAGGGTGAATCCCCGCCAAACAGCAAACATCGTGCGATTGACATAAAACTCCAAAATGACGTTTGCACCTCTCTACCACCCTAGCTTAATCTACATCCGACATGCGGCGCTGTTTTTGGGGATTCATACTAGGTCGGATCTTCTCCCATTCATCCCAACCATCACCAATGATTCCGCTGCCATGAGGGTCAGTGGCCGCGTCAATACCTAACTCTACCAACAACTCGTTCAAACTGGGGGTTTTCACATCCCGAAGATGCGTTGTAGGAGGATCCGCAAACTTGGGTGGTTTCGTGCTACATATATTGGTTCGGTAGAGATACAACGAATGCGAAGAGATTGGAGAAAACGTTGTTGGCATAGGAAGTCCATAGCGGCCAACCCTATGGGTACCTCCATTATAGAACCACTCCTCCGAGGACATCCGTTTCACATGGGTGGTCTTCCAATTTTCCACCGGGATATTCTGACAGCTAGGGTCCGGGAATGGTTTAATGTGATACTCATTCCTAGTATGGACGTAGTGGTGGCCAGTACGAAAGCTTGTCCATCCAAATGATGCGGGCATGCTCACGACAAGATCGTCTATGGGAAAAGTTCAGATGTCAGCCCGACTCCCCACAATCTTGAGTGTACAGGCTGTCCATACCAGAATGGGTCACCCTTAAATACCTTCCAGGCAATTTCTCGGCCCACATTGCCAACTCCCTGTTCCCTGCCTTCGGCTGGCCAAAGGTAACCTAAAAGTTCGCGCATTAGAAAAAATCGATGTAAATGCTTTATCTTTGTGTTTCACCAGGTCAATAGGGGCATTTTCACAGAAACCCTTGTCCACTGCGAACTGCAGACGCAACAGATATGCAACAGCTCCACCAAGAGAGTGTCCAGTAACAGTAAGCTTAAAGCTCTTATATTTAGGCATAGCCCATAATTCCCGTATTTGATCCCTGACGGTTCTATGGATCTCGCGTGTTGCTACCCAGAAGCCCGAGTGCATGTAACAATCTTTGCACATATGCCTCGCGGAAACAACAATAACCGCTGCGTCTGTGATCCAATTCATTAGGCCGATGGTGCCCCGAACAGACACTACAATCTCCCCGGCTTTCTCATCAACCAACACCAGCGCACCGATTCCTGTAACACCGAACGCCGACCTCGCCCACATCCTTGGGCTAAACTCCGGATAAGTGTTAGAGCTCATAATCCAACTTTAGGGCTAAGAATTGGTTTATTGTAGGAACACTTACTAGTGAGCCTTCATGATTTTGACCGAGTTTTCTGGAATGATGGAGAATTCCTTTCTTGTCTGTTTTTGTTCATCCTTCATACCCAAGTTTTCGTTCGTAACAACCTCATGCGACTTTTCCAAATTCTTGATTATGTTTTCTGGACAGTATGCTAAAAAGGCTCGCTCTGCGTTTTTCTTCATCAATTTGAGATCGGCTTCGCTCACGTCCTCCTCTATGGTTTCATGGGTTAGTCGATATCAACCTAGTATCCTACAAGTAATAGGGCGCAAAAAGACAGATAATACCCTTGGCTGCTGGTAATAGCTCATTAGGGTTTCTCCCAGGAGCAAGCTTCATAATGTCAAATGCACTGATTCGGAGATCTACCCAGGCCGGAGCATCAGGCCCCGAAACATCTGAGGCACCCAGGAGTGGCTTCAGAGAGGGCGCGTCTCCCACGGCGCCCTCCACCTTATCGACCCATCGACTTTCCAAGTCCCCCCCACCTGACCTCTGCGAGCTGCTCGGTGATGGATCTCTCGACCCGGCGCTCGTGCCCACTGAAACAAGTTCTGCCAGCGCCCATAAAGTACCCCATATTACCTTGTGAGTGAACATCCTGCAGTCAAGACAATATAAAGTATGTCCCAATCCGCTGCTCTTGGAGGTAGTTGAATATATGTATGTAAAAATATAGAGAAAAAACGAACAGAGGTGGCAGGCATGCGGTATCGACGAGTAGCTCGTTCCTTGTTTGGAAGGAGTTATGTCGAAGGGCGCCGGCGCCTAGGCTCTATCAATGCCTATTATTTGGCAGATATATGTAGTTGATAAATTCGCGGTACCAGAGGAAGCTGGTCGCTTTCAGTCGAATGAAAGCGATATAGGGCAGTCTCTAAGGTGCCCGGCCTTATATATACTTGGTTGGACCGCCCACTTATCTCCAGTTGGCTCCGTGAGTACTTTATAGTCTACCTATTGTCAAATAGGTAGAGCACATCCTCGCCCGAAGTTGTCTCCATTTGGTGGGTTGGAAGCATCACCGGGGGGCTTGCTACCAGTCCGGCAGCCTTGAGTAAGGAACAAAATTCCAGATAGCTTTACCCTTTTCCAGGTTACCTTGGCTACCAAACTCGGGGTAGTGGTTTACACCCACCGACTCGAATAGATAGATGGTCCGGTGATCACTAGTGTTCTCCTCTCATGCCCAGGCAAGCAGTGCAATCGACTGAGGCAACGGAATTTCTAGTGATCCCGGCGAGGAAGGTAAGCCTTCTGAGATATTGTCCTACCGTCAGTAGACTATCTTCCAACAAGAGTCCGGTCGCTCAGAAGAATAGAATACGCCAGAATAGGTGAATAATCCCCTACCATTTCGAATCCATAGCCCGGCAACTAGACGCAAAAATACTTGCAAGAACCCTAAAACGGCGTTGTCTAGATAAGAGGCCCGATCCTGTGCCAAGGTGACACAGAAAGGAATCTGACACTGCAACAATATATTATTAACGATAATAACCATACTCGAGTACCCGGCTGGTATTGGCAAGGGAACTCAGAAGGAATGTTTATTTAGAATACCTGCAAGAGTTTGATATATTGCTTGTACCGGTACTGTGCCAGCAGCACAGTGTCGAGTGCCAGAGGATCCACCAGTAGAGTGGCTTTGCACCGTACCACTCACTACTGAAGCTCTCACAAGGACTAAAACATCCTCTCACGATGCCGTTAATCGATTTAGAGATATCACGCGAAAAAAATTGCTCCCCGATCTCCATGTTTCCCTTTTCATCGCTTTCCCCTTATTTCCCCTCCTATCTCTCCCCTCAATTCCCTATCTCTAGGTCAAGACCAAAAAAGAGAGAAAGAGCTTTACCTCTAGCTCCTTACTGTGCTACCGGTAGCTACGACTTACCGAGCGACGTTTGTTACCAGATCAGAGGGGACGGAGGTTGAGCACCGGTCCCGCAGTGCTGAAGCTAACTTTAGTTTTCGCGGTGAACAGAAGAGCAGTTGCCTATGTTTCGCACTTGACCAAATAATGAGGCCTCCCGGTGAATAGAAGCGTTACCAACGGGCTTCGGTAGGAATGCCCGGCAATGAGGATTTGAAAGTATTACTCGAGTAACTTAGAGCCCGATGCCATGGGTGCCGTAGGAGCTGAATAGGCATTATCGAATCAAAATTTGATGCATGATACCAACTACACCGCAGACCTTTGATTTATAACTGAATTCCAAGGACCGCCCAGGACTGGGAAGCACCAATAGACAAACTATATCGATCAAGAACGAGTGCTGAAGAGAGACTGGTCGGTATCGGTTTGAATGAGGCATGATACAGGTATCGTACTCGAGCGTTGCACGGTAAGACATGCACCCCATTTGTCCCAGCAGGTGGCACAGGTTCTTTTCCATTGAAATGATGGCTTATTACGGTGCCGGCAGTACAGTGCCGTTGTGTGTAGCTAGTACTGGTACCGGCATGGGGGCCCAACTGTTCAGAGGAAAACAACATACCAGCACCAGGATGTCGCAAGCCAGGGAGGGACCTTTGCACCAACGTTTAGAAAAGTTTGGCAACCCACACCAAGTTTTGCACAGCACATTACTCTGACGTTGTTATATAGTCCGGATTTACGACCCTCGTGGCAAAGCATCCCTCTTTCGTTAAGATACATATATACATATATACGGATATACGTACGGACGTATAGAGGTATGTACCATGCCGTATCAGAGCTCATATCATCACGACTCTGCCTCGTTTCTTCCGAGGGGGATAGGCGGGGGGGGGGGGGGGAGAGAGGGAGAGGGGGGGGGGTAGGAGAGGTGGGG
>Ga0307509_10004953_pt1 | contig 18850 bp, 24 predicted proteins | sample 10_EM_MG_FD_202245 | JGI IMG/M metagenome (GOLD analysis project Ga0307509, IMG submission 202245) | Populus trichocarpa ectomycorrhiza microbial communities from riparian zone in the Pacific Northwest, United States - 10_EM | ecosystem: Host-associated > Plants > Roots > Unclassified | place...
TCAGGTTTCATTCATTCAAGTTGAATCAAACTACAGTAGAGTCCTGTAATAGAGCGTCAGATTTGGGTTTTCTTTTCAAACTACCTAGAGGATCTGGGAGTTTTATATATAAAGTGATTCGATCGCTAGACTAGAGGGACTTCATACCAAGATTCATCTCACACGCAGAACCTCCTCCGAGTGAACAGCCACCATCATCACATCACGAGTATCCCGAAATACTGCGATCTATATACATAAGGAATCCAGCGATATGGCGCAGAATAAGAACATTGTAGTGTACGCCCTCTTGACGGCCGGTGGTGCGCAGCAGGCGCCGGCCCGTCAGACCTATGATCTTCCACATTTTACTCTCGTTGGCGAGTATTCTCATCGACGCCCCGATCGTCTATCAATTAGCGCTCATAAGCTGGCTATGGGTGTCCCCCATCACCCCATAAACAAGCCCCCCCCTGAATACCTGTGTTGGAGGGATACTGTGAAAGATCAGATGTTAGCCAGAGGCTATATTTCAGATAATTGGCACTTCCCTGATGCCGAATTCCAGCAAATCGTCGAAGGCAAGAGGAGATTGAAACCTGCGTGTGATGAACTCCCCACTGCGTCAGCAGCCAATAACATGGCTAGTATGCAGGAGATTGATGAGGCAGTTCTTCAATGGGGTAAGGACTGTGGAAAGAAGCTGGCAAATACCGTTAGGACCAATAACCACGTACCACCACCCGGCCCAGGCGTCCCCCTTGCCCAATATATTGTGAGGCCGATGTTACTACCTCTCAACGCACTACCTCAGTGACAGTGGGGCATTGCAACGGCTGTAGTACCGAACGCTGGCCCAGTTGGCCAAAATGCTCCTCTGGCCAATGCTCCTAGGCCAGCCCAAAAGGTACCTGCTCCCCCAGCAAATCCCCAAGCTCAGAACATTGCCGCACCCACAGGCCGTGCCGATCCCGAAGCTCAGAACGATCCTCCACACCCCGGCCTGGCGAATCCCCAAGCGCAGAACATTGCCGCACCCCGCGGCCAGGCCGATCCCGAAGCTCAGAACAATCCTCCACCCCCCGGCCCGGCCAATCCCCAACGTAGGATTGGTCTCCGTTTGGGCAATCTCTACAGGCAGAAAAATGCACACCAACCGGCGAATATTCCTCGGCAGATCCAATCGGGTCCCTCAATGGGCATTCTGGGTTCGCCACTGGGTATCAGGCGTGCTCCACCGAATCCCCCAGGTCCGATGAATCGGCCCGGCCCAGAAGATATACCTGTGCAGATCCAATCGTGTCCTTCATTGGGCATTCAGGGTATGCCACTGGGTATCAAACATGCTCCAGCGAATCCCCCAGGTCCGATCAATCTGCCCGGCCATGAAGATATACCATTGCAAATCCAAGCGGATCCCGTAATGGGCATTCTGGGTACGCCACTGGGTATCAAGGATGCTCTAGCGCATCCCCCAGGTCCGATCAATCTCCCCGGCCAAGAAGATATACCTCTGCAAATCCAAGCGGATCCCCCAATGGGGATTCTGGGTAGGCCACTGGGTATCAAACATGCTCCAGTGAATCCCCCCGGTCTGATCAATCTGCCCGGCCAAGAAGATATACCTGTGCAAATCCAAGCAGATCTCCCAATGTGCATTCTGGGTACGCCACTGGGTATCAAACATGCTCCAGCGAATCCCCCAGGTCCGATCAATCTGCCCGGCCCAGAAGATATACCAGTGCAAATCCAAGGGGATCCCTGAATGAGTATTCTCAGAAGGCCAATCAGGATGCGACATGCTCCTCTGGCGGATATCCTGGAAGCCGCGGCACCGAACGTTGAGGATCCGTTGATTCAATCCTTTGATGTGGCGCGGAGGGTGCGTCGCGCAATGTCTGGTCTGTCCCAAATTAGTGAGTTTTTTTGGCAATAATCGGGTTGTCTTTTTTTTGAACTTACTGACTTAGGAGATATAGATTGGAGTGCTCTGCTTGGACGTCCACGTGCAGTACGTATTGTCTGGGTCAGCCAACCCGCCAATCGCAGCGCACCACGGCAAAAGTATCGCCTTCTGCACTGGCGTAATCCTCATATCAATGGGGTACGTTTTGCGGCATTAAATTCCTATGACATACGTGGTCTGTCGGCCATTATTTGGAGAACTGTGCCTCCCAATATGATTCACTACATACTTGGCGCCACTGGTGAAGGCCGGCAACAGCTGCGTGTGCATCCCGGCGCCCAATTATCTTATATAGATTACGTGTTCATCAAGAATGATGAGGATGTAAGAGCCTGGCTGCTGTTCAATCCGGTTCTCGACGATCCGTTGGATCTGTTGGTCTATTGTCATCGCCCAGGGACACGGGGCAGGTTGCCCACTCCGCCCTTGAGGGGGCACAATTACCTTCGCGAAAATGGCATCCCCAATTGGGCTATTACCGCGGCGCCAGGTAATCGCATCCAGACAGCCCGATCAGACGCGAGAACTCACCCTGGACCGTCCAATGCCGGAGGTCAACAGGAACAGCGAGATGACTCTCGCTTGTTTCTTCCTGGATTGCGTAGTTCATCATCTGATGTTTCTGACGCCGAAGAGGGATACTAAGCCAGCATCGGAGCATTACCATCTCCTGTTGCAGATCGCAGTAAAACACAAACACAATCCAAAATAAATATTCAGAAGCTGTCGAAACTTAGTGCACGCGGGTGTGATACTGAGTACCATAATGTACGGAAGCGTGGAGTGCCATCCCATGAAGAAGATTCGGCGCATTTGTGCAAGAAAGCGCGCCAGGCTTCCTAGTATGCCCTTGCGTGGTTGAAAGGTAAGGCGGACCGTAATGTTCGGGCAGAACTCCAAGAGGAAAAGGGTCATGAGGAAGAGAGAGGGATTGAGATTGTAGGAGGAGTTTGATCGATCTGACCGCGCGTTGAACGCCAGAGTCTGCCAAGATATATTAGTGATTTAGGTTCTTAGAGTATTAGAATGGATTTCTTATAGACTGCAGATTCGCTCATGAGGCTAAGCATTCGTGGTTAGGTCGTGTTGAGGATACTAGTATGATAGTAGGCTGAGGCTGACGCTAAGAGACATTACAGTCCACAAGGTCTCTTGGCGCATGCTTAAACGGGAGGCTTAAAATGATATTTTAGTGGGTGCATGTATCACCTGTGACAATCATGACTTTTCACGATCTTGCAATACTCTTTGTTTTATCTAAGTGCTACATCATTATCCACCGCCATTTCGCGAATTGCCTTCGTTATCCATCCCAAGATACTGCGACGTCACGCCCCACGTCATGACTTCGCACCCTACATCACGACATCGCGGTACACCCTAAGTCGCATTCCCTGCTTGTACAGCCCGTAGGACTCACAGTGGTCGAAATGTACAGCGTCGGCAAAATCTATTTAAGGACCCCTCCGACCCCACCGACCCCTCCATCTTTCTTACCTCCCGCCTCAGAAGACCCCCACCTGCGTTCCTCCTATCCAGCCTCCGAACATCTGGCGTCTTGATTCATACGAAGGTCAACCGGCATCCAAGTGGGTATCAAGAGACCCCCGCGATTTTATTTTGATCACCCTTCATATTAGATTCCAAAATCGCCGACGAACCAATGGCCCCTCCCGGCATAGCGAGACGTCACTTGCGGAAGGGAAAGTAAGCAAACTACATCTCCCAGTCTTTGTAACCGAGGCTAATAGCTCTCTGCCACTCAGACTCCCCGCCGCGCAACCTCCCCCGCAAGAAGTTCGGGGCGGCATACGAGGACGAACTCTTAGACGTTTGGCCGCCTGTCGTCCGGTGGACGAGCGAATGTAAGCAATGCTGGAATTCTCTTTATATGGAATCTTGGGATATCAAACTCACTACCCTTTTTTAATGAACAGAGGACCCGAGCCTGAGGAGCGCGCTCACTTCCAACCTGCCGCTGGAGATTCAGTGTGTAAAGGCAAACTATCCCACAATAATCAGAATCTGGTATACTGACAATCTAAGAAACAGGACTGTGTATGGCGACATTGCTTACGCCAAATCGTGGTGTGGATTCAAGCATCCGCGTGGCCAATCTTCCAGCTATGCGTCATGGCGCGAGCAAATAAAGGCCTGCATGATTGCTCGCCACCTGGACCCCGGTCGCCTAACCGAGACGCAAGTGGATTCAATTTTATTGTTCGCCCGTCACCTATCACCAGTCAAGGAGCCAATTGAGCTCATCAAACGCCAGCACCACACAGACGACCTTTTGAAACTGAACCGGCATCTGAAGATCCATGTCAGGGATTCTGGAAAGAAACTGCAAACGACCAAGGAGCGCCAAAAGGCTGGGCGTGATGGTCGCGGCGACGTTACAGAACCCCCGAGTAAGTCCTAGCCATCTTGATTCCGTGAGGCCCGCCCTGTCATCTACTGCTAGTGGCTCTTGTGGATTGGGAGTCGCCATTTTCGCCGCGAGCTGTCAGAATCCATATTGTTGGTCGATCTGAAGCACCGGCGGCCCCGCATCCCTTCCTCGGCCACCCCTGGTGTGAAAGAGATTCGGAGTGCGGAATCGCCTGGGAGGTCCTCGATACACGAAGCATCACGCATCTGCTACGGGTCGTCTGAGAGCAAGAGGTCGAAGACGAAATCCGATGTCCCCGGTATCTCATTGGTGCGACAGGCGAGGGTGCTGCCAGACTACTTGAGGACCCAGAAGATCCTCCGCCCCTACGCCAACTTATATTCCTGAACCGACATGACGACATTCGTGTCTGGTTTCTCACCAACAGTGGCCAGGATCCGCTGGACCTCATGGTTATCGAGTCACGACCCGAAGACGGCGAGGACCTGGACGAGACCCGCGTGCCTCCTAATGCGAGGTACCCGTTTTTCTACCGCGCCATCTGGGAAGAGTCGGCGGGCACAGGAGATGCGGCACGGGCAATGGAGGAGGAGGAGGAGTGGTTTGACGAGGACGAAGGGCTACAGGCCAAGGCAGAGGGGGCGCCTCGGGCGCCTCCTGGTGCTGGTGTTCTCGTTGTAAACAACGGCAGCGTAAGTATCTAGACTGAACAGGGACTTAGATCAAAATTGGATAGCTAATGGCTGATGTAGGACCAGTCACGGGGAGTTCGGGGCCCCTCAAGACGCCGGAGGAATATTCCATCGGAGATGGAGGAGCCAGCGAACTCTCAACCATTAGCGCCGGTGTCGGGGGTGCCCACCTCTCGCCCGTCTGGGCCTTCTGAGCCTTAGATGCTCCGTAAACTCCGCGAATTTGCCTAGGAGAACCCCTGGGCAAACAGATTGTTGGCGAATCCCGAGCTTGTAGCGGACAGGCTTCAAGGGTATGATGGCGCCGAGGACACACCACCTGCCATACATATAAATCGCGACGAACACTCGGTCTCAGCTCCCCCTGCTTCAGCTGCCTACCGCCATCTCGCGACTCCGGAGAGAATGATAGAACATGCCTCTCCCACAACTGATCTCCCACCATCTACTGCCAATGTGGCCCCGACCCAGGCACCAGCATCCGTGACGTCCCCAGCACGCCGATCTTCAGTTCAGAGTTCTGAGCACGCCTCTGAAAACTCCCCATCCGTACCCGAAATACGCCGTTCTTGCAGACGTCGCTCGGGTCGAACATGAGATTTCTCGGTTTCGGGATGAATTATTTTTTCATTTTTACCCCTACTACTGCCTTACACACGCTGTGCGATTTCCTTTGTAACACGGCGTCCTGTAATTTATTTTCTCCTTATGATTCCTAGCTAGTACTCGTATAGTAATGATACCATTGCGCGCCCCTTGCTTCCCCTTCTCTCATCCTTACGTCCCCTTATGCTGATGTCTGATAACCTTTTCCGCGTTGGGCTGGACTCGCATTCTCTGTCCATAACTAGACTGGTGTTAGCCCAAAGGACTGGGGTAGGCACTATGTGAAAACTGAGATCTAGAGATTTAGTGATGTTGATTTGACGTTCTGAGATGAGGTTTGAGATATGTAATCCACATTGGTCGTGGCGTGGGTCTTGCTAGACCTAGTATCGCTAACGGATACTCGTTCTGGCTAGTTTTCGCATATGCACAACCGACACCATCGATGCCTCCTACTTTACTGACACCTCAAACCTTTTCATACCAGAGCGTCGATGAACATCATACCTGAGCTCGTCCAGAGTACGAACATAATGTTGAACAAGCAGAAAACACCTTTTTGCAGTTGAATAGATTCTTTCAATGCCGAGTGATAGTACGTGAAACGCACCCCCCCGCCCCCCCCAAAAGACGTAGCGTATAAGACCTGACGCGTTCCATTGCACACCAACTACAAACTACAAATATCCCCATCGCACGGGATACATTACACTCAGGCATTCTAATCCCTATTCTCTCTGAAAAATCTTGATCAGTCTCCGGTATTCTACGATGTCTAGACAACCTCAAGGCAAATCACTCGGTCAGCCAACTTCATGAGTAGGCAATCCGGCGCGGCGTAGACGCAACGCCATACCCGCGCAGAGGGGATCTGGATCAGGAACACAGCGGACCGAATCAGGCAGCTCCCATAGTACAAGAACACTGCCTGCCAAATCAAGCAGCTCCCACGGTACACAGTCGTCCGGTCGCTGTTCTTCCCCACCACAAACCACAAGACGCCACACCTCATGACCCGTGAAGTGCGCCAGAAGGAGGACCTTACAGACCACGGCGTATAGTGAACCTGAGGGGGAACCAGATGGACAACAACAAATAGCGACAGTTGGTCTGAGCGATGCGAGCAGCGATGAGTACCAGAACTCCCACAGATCTGATCAAACTGAATCAGACACAGAACCAGAAGCAGAAAACAATGATGTCCCGGATGACGACACTGGATCAGGGTCTCGTCACCGATCCCAAACTGCAGACAGACGACAAGCAAATACCCGGGTTTCAACTGTGCGAGTTTCGACCACCTCCTGATCTCAAGGAGCTGCGCAAGTCGGGTGCACCCAAGCTGCTCGAGCACGTATAATTCAGGGTGGTGCGTATACTCCACCTGCCTTCACATCTTCCAGTGTACCACCATATTCGTCGCCGCTGGCCACCCATAGTCCCACTGCGTCCGGAGTCCGGAGGTCGAGTCCTCCCAGCCATCCCAATAATCAACAACACGAGCTTCACATCTGGGCGGATACTAACTCACAGTGAAATACTGCCACTGGGGCCGAGGCTGCTGTAATAGTGCGGGCCAAGACTCTTATTCTATGGTACACGCTGTTTGTGAATCCCCTCCCAGCACCCCCTGTATTGATGTCCGCGGTCCACCGGGTTTGGCTGAAGGCTCTCGAGGACATATCCGACGCAGGAAATATTGAACCATCGGTGGCAAGCATAAAAATAGTAAGTGGACGCTGATACTAAAACTTGACGCACTCGTCGTGGGCGCTTACTAAATGTGACAGATACGCGCCAGACACTCTGCAGTAAGATCCCAGTTTCTGTTCCACATAAAGGAACGCATTTGAAGATATTACGATCTCTCCCAAGACCCGACGGCGCTTGCGTGTAGGGTGGACTACCTTCTCGCGAGGGATAGATTCATGTGTTCCCCGAGAGGGTATGAGGTAAGTGTGCGCTTTGTGATAGCCCGTCCACAACTAATACGTATGGACTTGACCCAGCAAGTAACGAATCGATTCCTGGCGCCCCAGATCCCCGTGGCAATATGGGGAAAGTACTTCAAGGGCAGGAAAATCCGTGGGATTGCCGCACCTGATTTTCTTGGTCGCATCAATGGCACCATGGTATGTTTAACCCGTGCCATACTCTGCCATACACTGCGAGCATGGCAAACCAGAATCTATCTTGAAACATGCGTCTTCAAGCCGGACGCAGTAGCAGGTGAACCTGACCCTGAACCTGGTATTCTCTAGTTCCGGCCAGCATGCTAAACTCATGATGAGCTCGGAAGACCTTTTTGCCGGCCAGCGCCAGACATGGGCCACGTGCCCAGACTGGGTACAGACAATGATCCTCAACAACATTCGCGAGACCATCCAAGCGAAAATGGAGAAGGAGCATGGGATACAGGAAGATCGCCGTGAAGGGTTTACTGACAATTGGGCAGCAGTGGCGGCAGAGGTGCACAGTCAGATGTCTAGACGGCCCCCCGACAGGCAACTCGTTGGATTCCGACAGGCCCAACTCCACGCATTCAGACACGTCCAACTTGACAGATTGAAAGCCAAACTCCCAGCAACCTGCGTATTGGAGCCCTGGCTGGAGCCCCAGATAACCGAAACGATTCACAGGAAATTGTCACGTCCTTCGATTTCACCCAGGTGTCGGCAACCTGGCTACTCAACTTCCTCGATTCGGACCTACAGACTCCGAACGGCTGACAGGATGTGGCTGGGGGGCTAACTTTGGACAATACTGTGACTCCGACTACATTGCGACATCTCGCGCTCAGCCTTGATGAACTAGAGCAGGCGGAGGAGAATACTGATCCGGGGGATATGGAGCAGGGGGAAAGTGCAATCATAGATGCGGGTAGTTAGAATGCTGAGCCTGTGTAGTGTAGTGGTTTTGGGATGCATTCTCACATATAGGAAAGCGAGGAGCATAGTCATGTTAAGATGACGGCGTCTAGCCAACTCAAGGAATTCAGAATAGAATTAATAGAAGCAAGGCTTAACATGTGCATCTTGGCGATCAGGATAGTAAAACACATCGTGACAGCGTTTGAAAGAAAAGAAGTGTCTAGGCGTAGGATCAGGATGGCATTAGACTAAGTACACGATGCGTCCGGATGAAAAAGCGGCATCAAATAGAGTCATGATTGTATCAGGACGCGGCATACCTAGGGCGTAAGATCAGGAAGCAGTGAGCACGGGTCAGGAAGGGAGCGATGCGGATCGTGGGATCCGGACGAGGTCGACTGCGTGTGAAAACGTAAGGTCGCGAGACCTGAAGATGAGCGAAGCCCTGGCGATCGCTGAGAAGGAACCGGCATCAGGGCGGGAGAGTCATAGATCCGACACAGTCAGAACGCAATAGCGGAGGACCCGACACAGTAGGAACGGAAAAGTCATAGATCACGGGAAGTCAGGAGGTAATAAAGGAGCACCAGACGCAGTCAGGACGCACAGGACGTGGGGGTCCGTGTCCGGATGGCATCAGGACGGATGGCGCGAGGTAAGGCAAAGTCAGAAGGCGACGTCGATCTGACGTTATGTCCTGATTCGCGATTAGCATTCGGACAGCCCGGGCGTCAGACGCCCGGGGCAGACATGACGCAAGGTATTGTTTTTGCTGATGTGGGCCGAGCAGATTGATCGGACCTGGGGGATTCGCTGGAGCATGTTTGATACCCAGTGGCGTACCCAGAATGCCCATTGGGGGATCCGCTTGCATTTGGACAGGTATATCTTCTTGGCCGCGCAGATTGATCGGACCTGGGGAATTGGCTGGAGCATTTTTGATACCCAGTGACGTACCCAGAATGCCCATTGAATGACCCAATTGGAACTGCACAGGTATATCTTCTGGGCCTGGCGGATTGATCGGACCTGGGGGAGTCGCTGGAGCATGTTTGATACCAAGTGGCGTACCCAGAATGCCCATTGAGGGACCCGATTGGATCTGCCGAGGAATATTCCCTGGTTGGTGCGCATTTTTCTTCAGGTAGAGATTGCCCAAACGGAGACCAATCCTACGTTGGGGATTCGCTGGCCCGGGGGGTGGAGGATTCTTCTGAGCTTTGGGATCGGCCGGGCCTCGGGGTGCGGCAATGTGCTGAGCTTGGGGATTCGCCGGGCCGGGGGGTGGAGGATCTTTCTGAGCTTCGGGATTGGCCGGGCCTGGCGGTGCAGCAATGTTCTGAGCTTGGGGATTCGCCGGGGGAGCAGGTACGTTTTGGGCTGGCCCAGGAGCATTAGCCAGCGGAGCATTTTGGGCAACTGGGCCAGCGTTCGGTAGCGCGGCAATGTGCTCAGCTTGGGGATTCGCCGGGCGAGCAGGTTCGTTTTGGGCTGGCCCTGGAGCATGGGCCAGCGGAGCATTTTGGCCAACTGGGCCAGTATTCGGTACTACAGCCGTTGCAATACACCCCGGGCACTGAGGTGGTGCGTTGAGAGGTAGTACCATCGGCCTCACAATAACTTGGGCAGGAGGGACGCCTGGGCCGGGTGGAGGTACGTGGTTATTAGTCCTAATGGTATTTGCCAGCTTCTTTCCACAGTCCTTAACCAATTGAAGAACTGCCTCATCAATCTCCTGCATACTAGCCATGTTATTGGCTGCTGATGCAGTGGCGAGTTCATGACACGGAGGTTTCAATCTCCTCATGCCTTCGACGATTGGCTAGAATTCGGCATCTGCAAAGTGCCAATTATCTGAAATACACCCCCTGGCTAACATCTGATCTTTCACAGCAGCCCACCAACACAGGTATTCAGGGGGGGGCTTCGTTATGGGGTCATGGGGGACGCCCATGGCCAACTTATGAGCCCTAATTGATTGACAATCGGGGCGTCGATGAGAATACTCTCCAACAAGAGTAAAAGGCGGAAGATGATAGGTCTGACCTGCCGGCGGCTGCTGCACACCTCCGGCGGTCAAGAGCGCGTACACTACAATGTGGTTATTCTGCGCCATGTCGCTGGATTCCTTATGTATATAGATCGCAGTATTTAGGGATACGGGTGATGTGATGATGGTGGCTGTTGACTCGGAGGAGGTTCTGCGTGTGAGATGAATCTTGGTATGAAGTCCCTCTAGTCTCACGATCAAATCACTTTATATATAAAACTCCCAGATCCTCTAGGTAGTTTGATTCAACTTGAATGAATGAAACCCGATACACACATTGGGGCAGGAACATATAATCTTTGCCGTCTCAGATGTTGAAAGACACGAGGGCTGATAACAAGTGACACCTACGCTAAACTCCATCCACAACTAGATCATGAATATGGCATCCTTTGGCCCTACCTGGGATCCACACGCGCTATGGTCAAGACTTGACATATCATAGCCTTACCGTCGAATCTACACGGACTCGGAGCCCCGCGATCGACTAAGCAACGTCCAACCATGCCTAGCAAATGTCCGTTCTGCCGCCGAAAATACAGCAGGTCCGGTGGATACGAGAAGCACCTGCGAACTGCGCACCCGAGTCTGGACCTTCATCAGCAAAAAAACTCGATTTTGCATCCACATGCATCTGAACGCACCCTGTAGTGGAGTTTGCATCTGGTCAGCATCCTGTGCATCCCATGAATCTAGTTTTAAACTTCAGAAGCCAAAATGGACATGTAAATGTTGTCCGTTAGGGCTGAAAATTCATGTTTGTCTACGTAATTGTTAGATTAATCTTAAAATGAAACGGGTTTTTTGATTACATAACTTCAAAAAAATTGTCCCACAGAACGCAGCCAGAAGATGCAGGGTGCGCTGAAATGCAAATAACGCAAACTGATTTTTTTTGCTGATGTTGTTCTCGCGTCCATCTTACAATATAACAACATCCAAACAGGCGAATTGCTCAACGCCGACGCGAGTGAGCCCCAGGATTCCGACTATGAATCCGATCCGGGCCCTGCTGGATTGGAACCTGATGCATTTTGTCCAAACATTGCTTACGAGTCTGATGCTGAAGTCTTCGATACTACCTCAGTCTGTGCCGGGAAACAGAATCATTTTGAAGGCGCCGGAGAAGTAATCGGAGACGTTGCCGGATTTGTGGACAAACGCAGCAACCTGTGCGCGGACCCATGGGCACCCTTCAATAGCTCGCAAGGTTTCAAACTGTCATGCTGGTTCATTGACGGAAAAGTATCCAAAACCCGAATCAACGATTACTTCTCGAGTGGCCTAGGAAATGCCGAATCAGTCGGGTACAGCTCTATGCATACGCTGGAGAACCACATCCGGTTCCTGGATCCCTACAGCTAATATCTGCAATGGTTCGAAGGGCAGGTTGTGGATCGCGAGAGGACTTTGCCATTTTTCTACCGCGATGTCCTAGGTTGTGTCAGATATCTCCTTCGCCAGATCGCATACCGAGATGACTTGGTCTACGCGCCACGGCGTGAATATGAACCTTCCGGGCAGAGAATATATGCTGAAATGCATACGGCTGATTGGTGGTGGGACCTGCAGGTAAAGCATCTCAGTCCCACCCTTGTTTGAAAGACCTTAGCGGACTGATCATAGGAGATGCTTCCACCAGGTGCTACCGTTGTTCCAATAATTGGGATGTCAGATCAGACTAACCTCACCAACTTTTCGGAAGACACGAAAGCGTGGCCTGTCTATATTACGATCGGAAATCTTCCGTCGGCTCGGCCCAACAGCCTAGGATCAATGCCTGTTCTTCTTCTTGCCTTATTACCGGTTCCACCCAAACTCTCCAAGTCCGGTAAACCCAACTGACGCCAGAGAAAAATCAACGCGGATACCCAACCAGATGTATTCGAACTCATCTTTGCACCCCTTCAGGATGTGGCGCATGTCGGCATCCCCATTCACTGTGCCGACAGCAAGGTTCGACTTTGCTTCCCAATTCTCTCTGCGTGGATCGCGGACCATATGGAAAACGTGGCACTTCATGGGTTGAAAACAAACCCCTGTCCTAAATGCAAGGTTCCGACCAACGAATTAGGAACCAATGCCAGAAGCTATCACACCCGAGATTATGCAAGGTACCAACGCTACAAACCTGAAAATCAAACCTGAGGCTCGGACACCGACGACGACCACGTTATGAATCTTGGTATCAGCCAAAATATATTCCATGGACTCGACCGGGTTTCGGCGTCTGATCTGTACAAACCACACATACTCTATACCATTTATCTCGTGCTATTTAAGCATATGATGGACTGGATCGAAGGCTTTCTGAAGAAACACAGGCGACTGCAGGCATTTGATGAGGTTTGGAAGGCATTACCACCATACCCCGGATTCTTAGTCCCCAAAAAAGCCTACCGCGAGGTTACGCAGTGGCAAGGGAAAGAGATGAGGACTCTGGGGCGTGGTATTCTGGGAGTTCTCGCCATATCTCTTCGCCAGCCAGGCGGTGCGCAAGCAATACCTTTTAAATGTGCTCTCAGATGCGTCAGGGCGCTCCTTGACTTCAATATGATCGCACAATACCGAAGCCACACACCTGACACCATAGCCTATATGGAAGAGTATCAAGACCAGTTCCATTGGATGAAGGATATCTTCTTGGAGTTCCGAGTGACAAAACCCACACAAGCCAATGTCGACCATCAACCAAAGGAGATTCGACGTCAGAGAGCACTACTGCGTGAGCGTGTGGCCACATCCCAACGGCGCCGGATGCGCGACGACGATCGAGACGAAGAGGATGAACTGCGTATTGACATGATTCACGGCTAATCATATTTCAACTTTATTAAGATGCATCTACTAAGCCACTTTTGTGACCATATACGCCAGTTTGGCAATATTCCAATGTATTCCACGGAGATCGGAGAGCTGGCTCACAAGACTCAAATCAAGGAAGGATGGCGCCCGTCAAACAAAAATCATGCCGCGCGCCAGATCGTGCATAGCTACGGTCGCCAACATGCAATCCGGATGAGACCATTGAACTTGCAACCACTGAAAACTCGCTGCGCAGATCTCTCCCCCGACGTCCTGAAGCATTTAGATAGGACAACCAGTACGGTATCGCCGCTAGTCAATTGTAGGAGGATCTTGAAGGGACGCCAGGGCGATGTGTCCAATATCGTTGATTTTAGCCGGATCTCGGGAGTCTCACTCGAGATTATATATCGTGAATTGATACGATATAGCAGGCATAACCTGCCGATAGCCCACAGTCTCCCGGAAGACCATGCGACGCTTCGATCACTTCCCATTGAACTACTGACCAAACTCGAAGTCCCAGTTCTTACATTCCAAGAAGCCGATGTTTACGAGATCCACCGTGCACGATCCACGGGCACCCTACACTTTAGAAACAAGGGCAGTCTCAATGATTCGGTTTGGATACAAGCTGGCACAGAAGAAATGTATGGTGCGCTGAGGGGTTGTCTCCCGGCAAAGCTAGTTGCCCTCTTGAACATCAGGGACCCCAGATCCGCGCATACTGTGTGTCGAGTCGCCGGTGTTCAGTTGCTGACCCCCGTGAACTCAGGGCATCTATCGGATCTGCATGACTTGGTTACAGTGCAGATGAGGGAAGACACGCGAGGGTTTACAATAGTTGATATAGGAACAATTCTTGGTCTGGCACACCTGATCCCGGAGGAGGACCGGCGATGGCTTGTAAATAGCCGGATTGATTTGAGAACAGTTAATGTGGTTTATTAAGGAATCCAGATGCGAGAATCAGGATTCGGCAATGCGTCAGAATCAGGATTCGGCTATGCATGAGAATCAGGATTCCGCTATACGTGGGAATCCTACATATTGATACTCTATATAGTAGAAGATATATAAGCGACTTTCTTGAAACCTAGATTATTTGTTCGCCAGACCAGTGAGGCGTGAGACGTGAGACCCGGGACGGACCAAAAAAGGTGCTGCCGCCCCAGACACCAGGCGACGTCGGAGCAAGTAGCAAATTAGTTCTGATTATACGAGCGGGGATGAGGGGTAGGTCAGGACCCGGAGAAGAGGTGCTGAGGAGCTATCGCCGCATCAGGAGAAAGAAGAGATGAGAGAAAGAGTCTGGGGTAGTCCAGACGTAGGGAGGGCGCCAGGGTGCGTCAGGACGCAAGGAACGTTGCGAGGTAGCCTCTGGAAGCGTGGGATGTGGCGGAGCGTTGCAAAGCAAGTCAGGGCGCACAGGACGCATGGGACGCAGGAGATGCGTCGCTTGCATGAGGATGCAACGCCGACGGACCAGCCGCAGGGTCCGTTTTTGCTGATGAAGGCAAAATGCGGACTCAATGTCGGCTGAATGTCCTGTCCTTACTCCCGCTTAGCATTTCGGCGTCAGGTGTGTCAGACACAGAGGACATACCAGACACAAGGTATTAATTTTGCTGATGGACTTATATCCTACTGCCAACTTACATCCTACTGCTTTCCTCACACTGGCAGCTGGCATCCTACGGCTGTTACACAATATTCCCACTCCGGCATCCGTGCCAAGCTGAAATACCAAAGCCCTATCAACGATAACAATAGTAGTTACACACACCACTCTCAGGACCCGGTGCTTGCGGTTGATGTCAACTCTTGTAGTAAGATGGGGAATACAATTAAAAGGTCGTGAGCTTGAAGGTTGATGACAATACAAGGAAATCCATTTAAGGGGAATTATCACTTTGATGTTAATAGCCGGTTGTTCTTGTATTTCGCTGTCGCTCATCGTCGGTAAACGCAAGTTTGACGCAAAAGCAAGTGACATGTGCCAACCTTTTTTCTTGGTTTTATAGACAGGTCTACATAACAGCATTAACTACAACTTTAATTGACAGCTTCAAAGTTAGCATTTCTAGTAATTGAGTCAGTTGATATACAAGAAGATTCCAAATTTGATTCACTGCCAGTATCTGAATCACAGGAATCATCTGCCATATATCGTGTACCTCCTTCTCCCTGACATCCACTGCTAATAGAAATCTGCAAATCCCCAGCTTCACCATTAGGAGCAAGCAATTGGTGATCAATAACATTTGAATGTGTAACAGACATTGGTTCCAGTAACAATAATGCTTGCACCAGATCTGGAGATGCTTCCAGTAACTCCAAATCTTGAGCACTTGGAGTCTTTTCTGGATCTGCAACAGGGATCAGGAGCTCAGGAGGAATTCTTCCACCTGTACTCTCAATACTTCTCACCTGTTTCTTTCTATCCTTCTCCGCCTTGCATGCAGCAATACCATGACGGTTCAGAGCTGTCTTGGCTTTGTTGACTGCAATTTAGATATTCTTGCGAGCTTTTCTAATTGACGCTGCCGTTTCCTTTTCCTTTATTTCTTTCTTTTTCTCTCTTGCAGCCTTAACAGTTATGACACCACCTATTTGAACAACGTTACGGGAATTGCTTTTGCGTTTTTTCCCATTCTGAATACGGGTTTGAATGTTGCGGCAGGTTTCCTGCTGGGGTTCAGCCTGTGCAAGTGAAACTTGGGTTTTTTTAGCCCAATGTTGAAACTGTATCTTTGAGGTGTGACTCAAGGTTCCAGCATGTTCAACCTATTCGCCCACGCCCTACAGACTTTCGAAATAGCTACTGGGCAGTATTGGAAGCGCTATATCTCCATTGTCTTCTATAGATACAGTGGTATAAACTGCATTGGCGTCCTGGTTGTCTGCTACGTTGTATAGAGGAGTTGCAATACCTTTACCCCACTTTTTATTATAGTAGCCCATTTTCTCCAAAGCCTTCTTGAATGAAACAGGGAACATTCCAGACTTCTTAAATAAGTTTTTAATAGTGAATGGTGGGAATGTTTGCTCACGAATAGTACTCAGGTCTTGGAAAAATAAGGAGATGGTATATTCGATATCCTGAGAGCACAGCGCATAGTGGATTGTCTTGTTGTGGTGGTGCTTCCAAGGACGGAAGACTCCAAAGTCCAAGGGCTGTAGAACATAAGTAAGATGTGAGGGGAAGGCGATTGGGACAATCTTGTTCTCATGACATTTAATAACAAAGTCATTTTAACAGTGTGTAATATGACTATCCAGAAGGAGAACACGCAAGTGACTATCAGGCCCTGCATCAACATGCTTGATAAATTGATCAAGCTAAGCAAGAGCAATACTCTCATTTGTATAGTATCCCATTTGAGAGACAGCAAGAACCTCAGCTCCCGTAAGGTTATCTTGAACCCAACTCTTAATTATGTTCTCCCCAGAGCAGATAACAACAGGTGGTAGAGGTGTGCTCCCATCAGCATATATCGTTTGAATAATCGTGAGCGATTGTCGATTCTCGGGGCTTGCGGTATAGAGCTCCTTTATATCAGTAGGAACAATAATGATCACTCCGGTTGGGCAGCCAATTCTGCCTCCTACCTCATCCATATTATTGATGTATTTTGGACGCTTAATGCTGTATTTCGTGAGGGTATTCTGATACTCAACAAAAAAGGTTTTCAGATCGTTTTCAGTATGGGTTGTCATTCTAACCCGGGCAATTGGTTTCGTTTTAATTGTATTAAGGGTTGAATTCCTCATAAGCCAATAGGGAAACTAGACAAGAGATAGAGGATTGAGTTTCACTTGTTGTCGAAGGTAGCAGATGGCAGCATAAATGATGGAAGGAGTAGCTCCTAATCCCATTTCCAATTGCTCTGACCAGAACTGGAAAACTGCTTCCTCTTGAGCCGCAGTCAAGATTATATTATTTCCACCATCTCCGTTGAAAATGCATCGAGAGTTTCGTTCCTGGTTACACCTACGAAGTTACCTCATTCTGATTGATGAAGTTTTAACACCAAAGATAATCACGGTAGTACTAGCCTTTTAATTTGACTCTGCATTCAGCCATTCCATAGCCTGCTCTAATCGCTGCTTGGATTTAAGCTTTTCCATGGAGTGGGAATCTGGCATGGGTTGTCTGCATAGCTTGGTTTCAGCAGGAGAACTCACGAGATGTGGCTTGATCTCACTGAATTGAGAATGCCTATCGTTTTGTCGTGCCAAAGATAAAGAACCCAGAGGGATGAGTGGGTAGTTAGTCATCGCTTGTGTTCGGTAGGATGCCTCCGTGTGGGTCACTACCAGGTTTTCTTTCTGAGACAAAAATAATATTTGGTGTGTCACACTTGCTTTTGTGTCATACTTGCTTTTACCAACTATGAGCGACAGTGAAATATAAGGGGAACTGGCTATTATCCCTTGTGGTATTATTAGTCTGTTTTTGTTTTTATTTCTTTTGTTTTTGTTTTGATTTGGGTTTTTATTTGCCATGGGATATTTCCCGAATGCAGCGGTTGAGCCCTAGGAAGTGCTAGTCATATACCTAAAATCATATCATACTACGGAATTAACAAAAAGAAAAAAAACACAGGCCCAATCTGAGTAGTAAATGGAATATGATTGTGAGAGAAACTTTAAAGAGACTTTCGGTTCGGCATAATTGGTCACAGTATTCATCCATCCTAATTGCTCAACTTTCTCTGACATCTTCAGATTGCTGACTAAACATGTTTGAAACCATGTCTAGGATAATGAGAGGGGTGGGACGAAATTTTCAAGGGTAAACCTTTTAAATACGATGCAATTAGCGGCAAACCTTTCGGATACCATCCCCCGGGAAATGTGCCATCAAAAAAGTGAAACCTTTGCACAGAATTACTTCACCTTTGACCCATCATAAAATGGCGAAGAAAAATTGAAAAAACAAGCTGAAAACAGGAAAAAGAAACTTAATTAATGGTTAGATTTTTAATTTTTCTTACTGTTAGAAAGGATTTCTGTGGGTGAATCTATGCTCACTTAAAAGTAGTGTGTTTGTGTAGTAATTTATGCCAAGAATTCTAAGAAAGTCACCCAAAATCTCACCCTAAGTCTCAGTTAATTGTTAAAAATTGTAGAAAACTGTCTGGAAATATCTAGTTGCTTTTGGTTATTTTCTTTTGATTTCTCCAATTTTTTCGAAAATTATTTGAGTTATTTAAAAATTAAAGAAGCTGCTGAAACTCTGAGAATGGTTTACTTTTTGTTGTAAAGCACCTCCCCAAAAGTCTTGGTGAAATGGCCTTTTTGCACTAAAAACAGCGATTTTTAGCTACTTGTAGCTCATAAACCACAAAGCATTTTCTAACATAATTTCTCATATATAGTTACAATACCTTTCTCCTACTTCTAAACAACTATTAATGAATTTAGTGAAAAACTGGAAAAGTTATGGAGTTCTAAAGTTTTGAGTCCGTGAAAAAGTGCCATTTT
>Ga0307509_10004954_pt1 | contig 18849 bp, 13 predicted proteins | sample 10_EM_MG_FD_202245 | JGI IMG/M metagenome (GOLD analysis project Ga0307509, IMG submission 202245) | Populus trichocarpa ectomycorrhiza microbial communities from riparian zone in the Pacific Northwest, United States - 10_EM | ecosystem: Host-associated > Plants > Roots > Unclassified | place...
CCTGAGCTCGTATCCTAAAACAAAACATAAAACAAACTAACAAGGCATACAAGTCTCCTGAGCTCGTATCCTGAAACAAATACATAAAACAAATCCATACCTAAAACGGTAACCTGTACCGGTTACAGTCTCCGTCACAGTGCACTTAAACAGAAGTCTCTATGGGCTAAAGCAGGATGGACACAATTGGTATAATACGTTGGAATCATATTTCACGAAGGAGATGCGTATGCATGCCTCAAAGTTCGAAGCCAGAATATATACCACCCCGACCAGAGCTACAATAATTGCCTGGGTCGACGATATTTTGCTTATCGGTAGTGCAGAGAAGGTTCAGAGCATGCCTTCTGCCATTCAATAGCGTTTCACTATCAAAGATCTTGGGAATATCAAGTTTTTTCTAAGCATGTTGGTGGAACGGGACCGGGGGGAGGCGGATTATCAACCTCAGTCAACGAGTATACCTCGATAAGGTTTTCAGGAGATTTCAGATGGCCAAATGCAAAGGGTGTGCCACACCCATGGACGTCAAAGCAAAACTCTATGCTAAAAGGGAGGAGGAAGAAGTGGCCGACAAGGTGCTATACCAGGATGCTGTCGGAAGCCTCACTTATGCTGCTATTACAACATGTCCGGACATCGCATATACAACCGGATTAGTAGGACGTTTCGCCGCTGACCCATCTATATTACATTGGGCAGCTGTTAAGAGGATTATACGCTATTTGAAGGACTCTTTGGAACTACAAATTCGTCTGAGGAGGAGCAATGATAGAGTCTTTGGAGGAAGAGAAAGACGAAAGCAAGAGAAGAAAGCCCCTATCACTGCCTATGCAGATGCCGATTTCGCAGGAGAGGTGGATGGTATGAGATCTACTACGGGTTTTGTTATACTCAATCGATACGGAGCCATTGTTCAATGGAAGTCTCAATGCCAGAAAACTGTAGCAAAATCAACCACAGATGAGGTGTTCAAAGCCACCGCCCTTGCTGTTGAAGAGGGTATTTGGTTGGCAAAGGTCCAGGCCGAGTTATATGGAGAAGTCAAAGAGGTTATTCCTATATCCGTGTTCACTGACAATCAAGCCTGGATTGCTAGTCTCATGAATGGTCAGTTTAGAGCCTCTACATGCCATGTAGGCGTTAGATATTTCTGGCTAAGAGAGCTAGTACAAGAGGGCGAAGTCACAATCATGTATCTTAGAACAGATGAGATGATAGCTGACGGATTGACCAAGGCTCTGGAGAGTGGGAAACACCAGGGGTTTACCAGAATGTTGTCTATGATGAGCTGAGCGCTATCATAATACCTACTTGTGTTTCATTTTTATTCTAACAAAAGTTTTTTTCATGCTATTTAGCACAATCACACTATGTCTTTGTCACTGCATGGGATTTAGGGGAGTGATAGCTGGAATCCCATAGTTATTAGGGTATGATAGTTAGTTTGGAGTACGACCAGTTGAGGGTCGTGACTGCCACTTGGGGGTTTTTCCCGTTGTGTGGGTTTTTCCTGTTTTTGTGTGTTTGTGCGCTCTCTTCTGTATCTAGTCAGAGCTACCAGTAGAGAGCTTCCTGTATCGTACATCGAACATCCACATCGTTATCATCACATACCGGAACCACCACCTACATGCTTTTCTCTGTGCTTCGCGCCGTTACCTACGCTACCCCAGTTATCATTGGGTTGTGAGCGAGCTGCCATCAGAGTATCGCTATCAGGAGTAGATGGGCGAGCGAGTAAGTAGAGGGGCGAGCGCACGAGTGGGTGGAAAAGGGCGAGCGCACGAATGGATAGGCAAGTGAGTGAGTAGATGGGCGAGTGAGCAGCCAGATGGGCGAGTGAGCAGCCAGATGGGTGAGTGAGTGAGTAGAATGCCAAATGTGTGAGTGGATGGGCGGGTGGGAGAGTGGATGGGCAAGCGAGAAAGTGAATGGGCAAGCGTGGGAGTGGATGAGCGAGCTAGAGACTACCGGTAGATGGGCGTATGGGCAGATGATGGATGGAGCGTGCGAGAGGGTGGGTAGGCGAATGGAGTGAGTGAGGAGATGGGCCAGCGAGAGCGTACGAGTCGATGGGCGAGCGGGTGAATTGGCGAGGCAGATTAGTAAGGCGAGACATGTTTCACGAACACTCCTCGTTGTATCCTACGGATACTCGCACTTGTACCTCCTGTTCCAAGACATCGCGGGGTCTTGATTGGCGGAGGTCTCGACTGAAAATGAGTATCGATGGAGAGAAAAAGGGAGCAAGGGATGTTTGTTGCAGTAGGATGAGCTGATGGGTCTGTGAGTGGCCGCCGTAGCTGCATGAGAGACAGGCCAGACTCCAATCCCGAGCAGGGTAATTCTTAGGGGATCAGTGACTTTACCGGTATTGGGGAGGGAGAATGGGGTGAGGAAAGGAGCAAACCCCCCTTACATACCGTATTGCGATGGCCTAGGAGGTATGGAGGATGATTGGATAGACAGGGGTCTGAGGCCCCCCTGCTCATGACAAGGAAAAAAAAAAGATTTCATTTGGCGGGTATGATGCTAAGAAGTGTACCGGTACTGGTAAAAAGCACTGACATCTCAAATTCCTACTGTATCAATCCCATCACTAGCCTCCGCCTCAGGGTTCAAGTCGATGGTGGGTGGCCACGACCTCTAGCGGCTGCTACCATGTCGGGGGGCCAACAGGACAACCGGTACCTCATCAACCGGCGAGAGCCTGCAGACACCCTTTCACGTTAGTTGAAATAAGGAGCCGCTATGTGAAACTTACACTTGCGTTAAGAATAGAGCCCTGAAGGGCTTAGTCCTAGCTATGAAAAGTTCGCCTATGGCGTTTTATTGCGATATCGAGACAATACTACTACCGTACCGTAGCACTCGAGTAGCGGGAAAGAAGCACTTGTTCAGTGTGCTAGTGCTGTGATTAGCGTTGTTGGACCTGGGAGTGCCTTGTACCATGCCAACGTTCCCGGCATGGAACAACGAAATGCCAGAGTCTAGTAGTCTACCGGTAGTGAGATTGGTAGATGGCACAACCGGGAATAGTTCAATTGTGGAGGGCCAGTTTCCGTTACCGTATTGGAGAAGCAAATGTTCGGGTTCTTCGGGGTAGTGAGAACTCAGAAGGATGGGAAGTGGGAGATATTCGACATGGATAGGGCTTGTGCTCGTACTTGTAGATATTTTCTCCTTCTTTTTTCTTTTGATAAAGTCATTTTATGTACATTTTATGTGTGTGTAGGACGCATCAATTTGGACGCTTGTGGAATGGCTCAAACTCACGTCACCTAGTCGGGGTTGTCTTGTCCCAGGATTACAATGTCGGAAAGGTTGCGCATATGATTGGGGGGGTTACTCTTGAGTTTTTTGTTGCGGATGGGGTAATGGGGTACCGTACTTGTCCCGGGTGCCAGCAACGCGAGGTGTGCCCGACGACAGGGATCCGCAAAATGTCCTGCAAGAAACCCGGGCGTGCCGTATCTAAGCACCCACCCAACCCAAATTCACTGCCCATTCTCCCAGATCACTGGATTCAAACACTCGAGTATCACCCGGTCCGGCCGTCTTGAGGTTCTCGCGAGTGAATGTGGTTTTGGGCAGGAAGCCACGAGATCTCGATTCTACCGCGAGGAACATACTCGAGTATGGTGCCGGCATCTTGATTGGGGAACCAACCCTGAGTCTTATGTAGGAATTGTGCTTCGAATGTACCGCATTACCTGGTTTTTTCCGCCTGCCTCTAGTACGACGAAATGGGGGTTTTCTTTGTAATCTGTCTCAAATTCGCAATAAAACGCCTTTACTTAACCCTTTATGGCCCAAACCAGGCTTATTTTGGACTCTTCCTGACTGTGTTGGGTATTTTGCTTCAGCCCCTACTTTATTTCAACCTACTAGGGGCAGGCGAAGAAAACCAGGTAATGCGGTAGTCTACCGGTAATTGGTATTAACACCACATCTGGTTCGGAATATTCTTCAGTAATTAGTCAGCACACTTTTCTTCTTTCCACAATGCTTACTGCACTCCTTCCCTTACAAACTTCGGAAACCTCTGTAGCCCCAACCAGAAGACTAAAACGAAAATCCCTCTGTAAATATGTATGTTCCAGTAACTTGTTCGGAAAGTTTTGCAAAAGGAATTTTAAAATTCCACCAGTAGGTGCTGTTATTGTATATATAGGTTGGAATATTGGTTGATGTTGGTTGCCATGAGGGTGGGATACGGAGCGCCAGCTTCATACCGTAAGAACTCAAATAGAAGAGAAATGTGCTAGGACGTTGGAATTTCCCTTCTCAGCTACGCGAGGGGAAAACACCGCAAACTCAGCCCACGGTTGAGACAAAACAAAAGGAATATACGAGGCGCCTTACTAGGAGAGGCAACTCCAACGTCCTAGCACATTTCTCTTCTATTCGAGTTCTTACGGTACCTGTCCCGGACGGGGCAGTGCCCGGGCGCAGGGAGTGGTTGAGGAAAGGCGAAAGATTCCTCAAATATTCTTGTTTTCCCCAGAAAAATGTCGGGTGCCGGTATATGGGGCATGGGTAAAGTATTGGGACAACTTTTAACTCAATGCATATATCCCAGACTGCCTAACTGCTGTCCTCAAGCTAGGAACAACCTGTTGTCTAGGATAATTACTTTATTTGGAGAACGAGGACAGAGCCGGGTAGTTTCGTGAGCCTTCACTCCAAATCCAGGTCCTACGCACTTAAGCAATACCGGTGCTTGTACTGGTACGGTACTTGTAGTTGGTACTATTTCTGGAGGGCTTGCATGATTCGGCCGTTGACTCGCTCCTACACGATGCTCCCATACCGGCGATCTCCTATAGCTCCCATGCTCGAGTACTTGTACTTCAATCATCTCCTTTATCAATGCGGGTGCTAGTTGGGGCTAAGTGCAAAACATCTAGAACATACGGTAACCTTGGACCCTTGATTCTGGGCGTTCCTAAAAACCGGGTGCGAAGACGTCCCTTTTTTTCTTTTTTTTCTTCGGCTCATCTTTTTTCAGCTCCACATCCCCCATCTGCCGTGCTCACCCTTCGCCCCTTTCTGCTCGTTCCTGCCCATACTACTTGTACCTTCTCACTTCCACACCCTCCACCCCTTCTGAGCCGGCCATCCCCCTTCCACGCTTCCATCCCCCCTCCATCCCCTCCCTTCTGCATGTACGCCCTTCCTCCCTCCGTTACCCTTTTTTTCCTTTTTCCTTTTTCCTTTTTTCCTTTTTCCCATCGGCTTTTTCACCATTCCTCATCTTGACTTTTTCTATTTTTCTTTTTCTACTCTTCCCCATTTCTTTTCCAGTGCTCCATATTCCTTCATCCTTCACCACCCTGATCATTTTCACTCCCTCGCTCCCTTTCCTTTCCTCCCATTCTCCGTCTTTTTGATCGGTCTGCCTACCTCACTCCTCCTCCCAATTGCCGCTCTGCGCTAATTCACTGTTGCCCGCTTAGTAAAACATGGAAGAATGTACCTCTTATCTGTAGCCCGCTACGCTCCTCAAGCACCTCTTTACCCTTTCCCAACCAATACCCACCCTACCAAAAGAAAGTGGGGTCGGTAGGATTAAATTGCTAAGTTTAAGCAACTATGGAGTTCTCCTCCAAGAACTTTGTGGTTGCTGGGATCCGTTCGTTGTTGGGTTTGGTCGGGATGGGGGTCGATTTCCAACTGATGAGAGCCCCCACAGCACATGAGTATCGATGGTCTCTTACGCAGTTCTGTTGTCGCTGTTGGGGGGATGCGGGGACCACAACCACCGCTGAGCCTTGATCTGTTACCCACGTGCCGTATAAAGTGGTACCTCCCGCCGGCTTTCTCACACTCTGTATCCATTACTCTCCTCCGTTTCTAGGGATTGTTCTTTTTTCTCTTTTTAAAAAACAAAATTCCTACCCTCTCAACAAAAGCCTTCAAAATCCTGATTAGCCTCCGAATGAGTGTCACATTGAGTTTGTTTGTTTGCGCTGGGCTCAACATCCTCTGCTGCCTCAGACCCGCCCATAAGGCGGAGGAGTCTGAAAACATCCATCCGCCCTCGGCAACTACGCTTGAGCCTTTGGAAAGGCCAATCATGCAATTACCATCGGACCTGTCCACGGCGGCTGCGACAGCTCAGACTCCTAACGAACTTCCCTCGCAACAGGCCTAGGCCTAGTTCAGAACTCCCAGGAAGAATAACTTAATGCTCGGTATGTCCAGCCCTACTCTACCATCCTGAGAAAAACTCCCATTACTGGGGGCAGCCCATGGACAAGGTTCTTTAGCTAATAGTGGGCAAACACAGATGGAGCAGATAGAGAAGGGTGGGTGCCATCAGCGCAGGCCCGGACGGTGGATAGGAGGATATTAGTTGGGCGTTACCAACCTTGTCGTCGTCTACATTACTAGAATTATTTCTGGCGCCAAGCGCAGTGGAGGGTCTGTTTTCTAGAAATTGAATATCTTTCTCCCCCCCGCCCCAACAAAACCCTGACCCAGCTTGGAGGGTTTCTTCAATTCAAGAAACTGCCCTTTGGCCTTCGAGTGATGTGTTATGAATCGCATTCGCCACTTAGCGATCAGGGGGAGGTGAACAACGTGTAACGATTCCACCGATGTACGGTCGTCTATTAGGAATAGCCCCAAGTTGGGTGAAATAGTTCGGGTTGTTTCAATAATGCACGTGCTTGCAGGGAGCGCTGTTGCTGTGGTTTATTAAGAAAAAAGAACGCAACTTTGGTGTGTTCAGCCATGGAACGATGGAAAACTCGCATCCCGTCGGCTCCATGGTAAAAAATCATCGTGTCGTCCGGCCGATACTGTAGTAGGCGACCATGTGGGGATTCTAGATGCTGAACTCTTTTGTCCCCTCTTTTTTTTTGTCTACAAAGCAGGCAATATCAAAATGGGTGCTAGGAGCCACGGCATCACGGGGTGGGGCGCGAATGCCCGGGAATACAAAAACACTCCAGAGGGGAATTGTGTTTACACCACAGCGCAGATGGCAGCGCTTCGTGTGGTTTCTCCCCTTGGGAAGGTAAAGGGTTATCAGCAGCCGAAAGAAAATAATATTGATATCTCAATTTCCTAGATGCCCGACAAAACCGAGGAATCCACACCCTTGGTCATTTGCGACCCTCAACCATTATGCCTAATATCTTCGTTAGTAACCTCGTATCCGTGGCCCAATCGTCGCAAAAATCCTTGTAAAAACTCACAATGATACCTAATCAAGAAGCAGGGAGTCAGCATAACGCGCTTAGCACATCTCAATACAAGCAGACCCACCCTTCACTAGTCTTCACCGCCGGGTTTGTGTAAACCGGCCTATCAACGGTAGACACCGCAAGGGCATACGCGGCATCCTCAAACGCCTTGAGCAGAGACCCACGGGTCTTCCACCCCAACGATCCTCCCTGACGCGCCTTATCTTCACTGAGCTCCCTGGCAATAGCATCGAACTTCTCCCCATTCGCGAGCCGCTCCAGAACAGTTTCCATCTTGCTGTGCTTCTCGCAGAGGATGTGACGGACGTTTATGGAGTTCGCGGGCTTGACCTTGTCGGATTTGCTATCGCCCTTTGCGGTGGTCTTGGATGAGGAGGAGGCATCTTTGGATTTGTCTTTGGAGTTGCCGGATTTGTTGTTGGATTTGGTGTCTGTTTTGGATTTTCCCATGGTCGTTGAGTAGGTCGTGGGTGGGTGGGTGGGTGGATGGGTGGTTAGGAAACCTGGCGTTTGAGGTCTAGCGAGGGTACCAGCGGGGGTGTTGAGTGACGTTGAAATAAAGTGTGCTTGGTGTTACCCGGTTTTCGCTAAGGTTCTTGGCGGAGATACGGGAAGAACAATGGCCCGAGGGCTGATGGTGTGCACCAAAATAGTTTGAAACAGGGGATGCCTTGGCATTCAGCAACATATTCGATAGAGGTGTTTGAGCTCCATTCCCCACTGACGCGTAGATATTTCTAAAGCTCTTGAGCCACATGTGTTAGCAGAATGTTGATATCTCGAGAGTGAGTTAGGATGAAAAATAATGGCTCACTAAAAGTGTTTGAATATCCGTTCTCGGGAATGGGTGAATCATTATTATAAAATTTATGGTTTGGGCAGGGATTGAACATGAGTATAGTACTCGAGTACTGTACATGTTTTTATGCGTCCCGCGTCGCAGACTATTTAGTGCTCAATATACGGACCTCCAGAACCTCGCCTTTTGGGCTAGGGGGGAGAAAACTCAACGAAAAGATTCCCTTCCAGCCCTCAGCCGAGATAAATAAAAAGAAAAAAAAATCACCAAATTTTACTAGGAGAAGCAACCCCAACGTCCTAGCGGGGCTCTCGATTACTCCAGTTCTTACAGAAGGGACCGTAAAAACTGTGCTAATTGAGGATTATGCTGAGTAATTCAGAATTCCCCGCTTTAGGAAGGGTAAAAGCGATGCACCGCAAGAAAAAAGCCGCTTACCCCCCCGAGAGATATACAGGAGGGAAAAGACGCTAGACGTTACTAGAGGAGACGAACCCAGCCATGTAGGACAATCTTCGGTTGTAACAGTTTTTACTGTATATGTGGGTGGGGCATGTTCCGTCACTCGAACCGATTTGATGTTTGGTGTTTGCAAATCGGGTTTCTTACCGTGCAAAGTGTTTACTAGTAATTGAAGAGTATCCAATCGGTATTGTTGCGCGCTGAAATATAAATTACCGGGCCCAGCAAGATTGAGTCGTGCCGTATGTTAGGCTCAGACATGGTGTTGGATTGCCTATAGGGCATGCGGTTAGGTAGTTAGGCGGATATGCGGTCAGGAGAGATACGGCTATAAGGCATGTCGCATTGTGGTTTCCGATGGTTAGGCGCTTTGTGGTGGGTTTCCCTCACATCCTATGCCGCTCAGCATAGGATATTTCTTTCATGGCTTTGTTGATGTCATAGGGTATGAGGAATCGGGTATCTGGTTTTATTGTTTCTTTCATACCCTATGCCACTAGGCATACGGGGGTTCGCGCACTGGTATGGTATAGGCTTCAGGAGCATAGTGGATGAAGGGAGATCAGGATAGTTCCGGATTGCGTGTGTTTCTTTAGAGAGTTTGTTGTATTTCGGGAGTGTCAGGTTGTTGTTAGTTAGACGGAGAGATATATCTCCTAGCCTGTCCTTAGCTAGGGAGATAGTAGTTATTTGGACGATCGTTCCTCCATCATCCATCGTTCCACTTAGAGTCTTATGCGATTAGACGGTTGTTCCTTTTCTTCGTGCCTTCCTTTAGGTTTCATCACCTGGCACGCGGGATAGTAGGGGGGAGTTTCGGTTACATTACTGTGTGATGGCTTTGAGTCACTATGGCCCACTGGTGCAGCGTGTCGGATTCCTATAACGGGGACCCGATGTGGGAGAGACAGGAGAACCGACGTGGTGCAATCGATGGCCTAATGTCCTTCCCATAATAATATACCGACAACCCAGTATTGAAAAGGCAGGAACTTTCCCAATGATAGTCCTTTTTGAGTAATGGAATGATTGTGCTGTTTCTCAATTTGTATATCATAATTCATTCTGCTATGCGAACTCTCTATCTCTTGTCTCTATGTTCTTATGATATTAGGCTCACGGTACCGGCAAGGGTATAGGTAGCTCGGCACTAAAATGCTAGTATAATATAGTTCTTATGGGAGGGGCGGCCATTAGCCTTTGCTCCGAGCCACCAGGGGGGCTCCGACAAGGGCCGGATGGGACTACACGATACCGCACGCTATAGTCTGCCCTCAGAGGGACGGACTACCTAGTTGGGAACACTTGTTTAAGAATTTAGAAAAGGGGAGTTCTGTTCTGCATCTTGCCGGGGTTTCGGATATCATCACTCTTGCAAGGCTGCGCTATAGGGCTACAGCAGCGGCCCAACAGATCCCGCGGAAATTGACTTAGGAAATATCCCTAGTAGAATGTGTGGGGTCAACATATTTGCTGGAAACGTTAAGAGGAGGGTCTATTGCATACTGGTTGTTTGTGTGTCGTACCTGTGGTTTAAATTTGGCTTTCATAAATATGGTGATGAGGATGAGAACTGAAAGTAAATTGGTTCTTATGAAGTCTCGCTAGTTGCTATTGGCCCAATGGGATTTTACAACAGGATCTCAAGGAAGAGACAAGAGACAAGCTAGTTATGTTGTCGGAAGTCATTGGATCATCGGGAGGTAGTGCGCCCTGGGGGATAGGGTGCTTTTTAATGTTGATGCTCTTGGGAATTCCTCTTCTCTACCCTTCTCCTTCGTTCTCTTCTATCTTTGGAGTGGAACAGAAGTAAAATTGGGATAGGACAGCCACAGCTCGACTGACTGAACCAGAACGCCACAACATAAGCAGGAGAAGGATGTGCAAGATCCCTTATAGACTTCTTTGGTCGTTCTAATCCAGCACCAACTGGGCTCCCATCTTTCACCATATCCGTGCCGGTTAGTGAGAGTGGAATATAAGAATGTATAAGCCCTGAGAGAAAGGGAGCATCATGCCCATTGAGGATAGTTAATGCCAGGAGTATGTACCAGGAAATTCCCAATCCATACCTCTCACCTTCAAGTATTAGTAAATCCCCTGAGCTCTACAAAAGTTGTTGGAAGTTATGAAGGGTGTAAAACATAAGTCTAAAGAAGGGAGAATTGCCTCAAACGTATAACCTGTTGACCTAACTGTAAAGCAATACTGGCCATCTTATCCGCCCCACTCCTCTATAATATCATATAGCTCTCCTGCTTCACCCACCTCAGGCCAACACTCCTCGCAATAAAATCCTAATTGACAGATAGCAAATCCAAAATCAATCGAGTTCCCCACAGTATAGTAGAATGCGTATCATAGTAGAAATATCGTTTTTCAGAAAAACCATTCCATCAACTACGAGCTTGGTGACAAAGTTCGTGCCCCCCCCCCCCCCCATTTTACACCAAAAATGGGCATTTTCACCTCATAAAATCACAGCTAGTTGCTTTGCAAAAAAAAATGTTAAAATTCTTCATGGTATTTAGACTCATCTAGATATTATCATTTATATGTGACAAGTTCTATTAGCTAATGCCCATTCTGCAATAGCAGAAATAATGATGGTGGGCAGAAGGTACCTATTATTTTGTATGAGAGTCCCATACAAAAGGTACATTGCAACCGCATGCGATGACAACTCTAAGCTCTAACCCCTTGTAGGAGAATGGGAAAATTCTCATAATTTTACCTAGATAGTTTAGACAATTGCCTACCCTATATCTTGGTTTTATTAAATCTCTTTAGTTTTCCGATAAGTTATGAGTGTCCAAAATTGGCCATTTTTGGTGTAAAACGTTGGAGGGGGCCACGAATTTTGTCGCCAAGATCGTACACCTCCAACATTGTATCTATTCGACATCAAATATCACTCTATGAGCATTAAGTCAGAAATGTTAGTATGGGGTCTCTTTCTCCTCTCCCATGTTCCTTTCACGCCTCTACCTCTTTTCAGGTCAGATCCTAGTTAGGACCACTAGGTGTTCTCCCTTGTTGTTCTTGTTCTTGTGTTTGTTTTTTTTTGTTTTTTTTTGAAGATCTTTGCCCCCCTGGATTGCTTATTGAGAGTATCAGAGGGATCTGGGAGGTAGTGGTCGGTCTGAACCACCTGCTATATTGCTGGGGTATATCTTTCTTATCATTCAAGTGGACGCAGTTTCAGCTAATAGTCCTGACTATTTACTATTGCCGCTCATCTATCTTAGGTATTACGCATTGCTGTAATAGAAGGGGTCTCGGCTCCTCCAAGAGTGATTATCCATGATCTGGGATATCGGACCCTACCTGAAGGGAGGTGTGTGAAGCAGTAATGAACTACTAAAGTGACATTAGTTGGTGATAGCGACACTCTGATGGCAGCTCGCTCACAACCCAATGATAACTGGGGTAGCGTAGGTAACGGTAACGGCGCGAAGCACGGAGAAAAGCACGCAGGTGGTGGTTCTGGTATGTGATGATAACGATGTGGATGTTCGATGTACGATACAGGAAGCTCTCTACTGGTAGCTCGGACTAGATACAGAAGAGAGCGCACAAACACACAAAACAGGAAAAATCCAAACAACGGGAAAAACCCCCAAGTGGCAGTCACGACCCTAAACCGGTCGTACCCCAGACTAAATATCATACCCTAACAACGATGGGATTCCAGCTATCAGTTGGTGCGTTGCTCGTTGAAATAGCTAGAGGCTTTATTCCCCAGCAGTGCTTTCTGAGGAAGTACTCCTTTTTTATGGTAGTGATACAGGGCTGGAAACAACTCGGTGACATAATGGCTGCATAGATTTTGTGTTCCCGAGTAGGGACCACAGTAAAATGTGGAATAGCTGGACCTCGAGCATGCCCAATCCTCCCTCCTTAGTATCGGATTAAGAGAGGAAAAACATAGAGAAAACCCGTCCCCCAACCCTTCCCTGAATCTAATAAAAAATAAATACGCTCTACCCCCACTCGGGGAGGCAACTCTATGCCCCAATAAGATTACTTCATTCTCTGCTGTCACCCAAGTCTGCACACAGCAGGAGTGGGTGGTATTTAATTTAGTATATCATTCTCTGAAGAGGCTTGGAGGTTTCTCTGTTCATATGGCAAAATATGGAGCCCCGCAGTCACTCTAGCCCGGATAGCAGCCACTGGGAGTGTCGGAAGCTTGTTAGAACCCCAATCCGGGGCGGCGCGACAGGGCATCACCACGTTCTGCAAGGAATATCTAGGGGAGGGACGGTCGTGTATCGTACCTTCTCGCAAGGACCACCCAGGGGAGGAACAGGTGCCGGAGCCTGCGAGCCGTTGCGGTCTGCCTAGGATCTTTCTAGTTTGTTCTTGGTACATATTACGATCTGCTGGTTGATATCTGTGGCTTAGCTGCCCTAGAATTGAAAGTGATTTCACCAGTACCTAACCTAATTTTAGTCACCTTTTGGCTACGACCATGAATGGTTGGCATCTATAGTTTCTAGGGCGGGCACGACGAGAACTGGCAGCTAACGAGAGAACCAGGGTGTTTGGCAGCAAAGAAATGGACTCGTCAAAGCAGGGTAACAAGGAAAATACCTGTTACAGATTCCTACCGGTCACCTTCTGCGAAGACTGCACCACATCCACTTCGGAAATAAGTATCTAGAAATACGGCTACTGTTATACAACTAGGTAGCCAGCGAAAAAACGTTGTTTCGTTTTCAGATACTTTACACTGGATGCAAGTGCCCCACTAGAGAAGTCAAGAGGCTGGAGGGGGTTTTGAGGAGGGCGGGGTGGAAAGGGAGAATATAGGATATTCGAGGTAGGGAGGAGGAAGAGGGGAAGTGAGGTATTGGGACTAGGGGTGAGCGAGGGGTAGTTTACTAGCACCGAGGAGTGTGGAGAGGTATTAGAGAGGACGAGAGACGTGTGGGGCGATTGAGGAGGAGGAGAAGAGGGAGCTAAGGGGAGATGTTATCCCTCAACTCATAAGGTAGCTAGACATGAAAATGCCCAGAACTGGCAATTTACTCCGAAATTCCACAATCTTGTCACATCCATTTCCTCCTGCTTTACAAATCAGCGAGTAGGCGATAGCATCCATTGGGGGTTCTATTTCCTTGGGAATTAGTGGAGAGGTAAGTTGTGGATTGAAGGAAGGTTTGCGATTGGATGATGCGATGTAGGGTGATGCGGTGTAGGATGATGCGGTGTATGTGGGAGTTCTACAAGTAGTGTGACTGTAGATGTCTTCTCAGCATAGAAAAAAACTCGGGGCTACAAGGGGGGGAAACTACCTGAACGGAGTACCAGTAAAAGGATGTTTCATCGACCCGCCCCGTTACACGCAAGCCGGGCAGCCAAATATATAGCAAAAAGAAAATAGAAAAGTACTTCTATGGGCGGGTAACGTGAGTTAGCCTAGCCGGTGGTAGCGACCACTAGTTTACAAGGGCGTTGCACGGTTCTCTGCAGAACAGTCGAAATAAGTTCCGGGAGATGGCCGTGGATTTCCAAAGTTACATCAACAAATAACTGATACATCGCCAGCATAATCGGAAAGACTCAGAAGGTACCAGCAAGGAAAGAAGGTGTGCCGAAGAGTTGCCATCCTTTGGTAGAAACCAAACTGCTGAGCAAATTTGTGTTTCGGTAGGGATTATGCGGGGTACTACCACCTCTTGAAGCAATTTCTCTTCTAGCCACGCCTTCTGATCCTCGCTAGGGTATTCGATGATACTGTGATTGCGGTGTCGTGACGCATTTAAGGCGAGCTGCTATGGCATACTACCAAAATTCTAAGGCTTGGCTGATTTTTAGCCGTATGCAGCGGTGTGTGGGTTGAGTTGGGGGGGTGGGCTAACAGCAGTGGTAGTAGTAACGGAGGGTAAGTGGGGGCCTGGGACCCTTATTTCGCAACTGGGGGGGGGTTTTCCCCCGGGATGGTCCCTCGTTCTCTGCTCTCTCTCTTTTTTTCTTTTTTCTCTTTCTTCTTTTCTTTTTTCCCCCCTTCTCGATTTGCATTACCTAGGAATTACTTTTTTCAAGACTCGGATATCTAACCAGCCAATAGGGTTGCGGATGTGCTGAATCCCTGATAAAATCCTGATTCGCTCATGTAGTCTCCCCCTGTCGGCGGCTCAACCATCAGATGCTGGTTTTGCCATACAAGGCGGGTGTTGTCTGAATATGATAACGTGTTAGCATCCTCTATATGTGTATCCGGTATCACGTTTTCACAAATTATCCTAAACAGAGTTAGTAGAACTAAAGAGCGAAGGTTGAGCGATTGTATACGAGTTCTTCTCTAAAACCCTCGCCGTTGGGGCTCGCTCGTAATTTAGTTCTGTCGAGATGAGGGCAGATTTTAGACTTTGGTGGTATCAGGTAAACGATGCTATTGGTTGGAGTTTCTACGGTACATGAGTATTAACAGTTTTTCATCCAGCTCTGCTGTCGCTCTTACAAGGTGTGGCACCACGGCCACGGCTGAGCCTTGATCTAGTACGTGTCGTATAAATTGGCACCGGCTGCTGTTTCTCTCGCTCGTTATATCCCATTGCCCCAAACCTTTCTGGCGTTTGGCTTTTTCTTTCAACAGACAGAGGCCCTCCCCACCTCCCCACTAAAAAAAACCTCTCAAAATCCTTCAGGTCAACGAACTTCAAGAAAATCCTGTTTTACCTTCAAATGAATGTCACATTTAGTCTATTTTTTTGCGCTGGGTTCAAGGTGCTCTGTTGCTTTACGTCTGTCGATAGCTTAGAAGAGCCCAATATCATCCATCCGCCGGCAAAAACCACGCTCGAGCCTTTGGAAAGGCCCATCATGCAATTGGCAGACCTACCTCCGTCGGCTAGAACAACCCACTCCCCTAGCGAACTTCCCTCAGCGAGCGGCCTGGAACAAGCTCGGCACTCCTAGAAAGATCAACTTAATGCTCGGTATGTTTGGCCTGATACTACCGTCGTGAGAAAAGGTTCATTATTAGGAGCGGTCTACTGACAAAGTTCTTTAACAGTGGGCAAACGCAGATGGAGTAGATAGGGAAGGGCGGGTGTCATCACCACGGACTCGATCGGTATGCTGGAAGATATTGCCTTAGTGCTACCGCTTTGTGGTCGTCGTCTACACTATCAGAATTATTTTGGGTGTCCGGAGTAGTATAGTCTATTTTCTATATATCAAAAAAAAATCCCTCCTTTTCTTCTCTTTGAACCTTTGACCTAGCTTGAAGGCTCCTTCAATCCCAGAAACTGCTCTGTGACCCCTTGCTCTTTAGCCTTAAGCAGTGAACTGTGCAGTTAGAAAATTTCGGTGACAAATCCAAACAGACCAAAAGTGACATCTGTTAGAACGCAGAAAGAAGAAAGAAAGAAAAAAAACTATGGTTATTTCACTTAATTAGATCTTGTAATTTGACCGGCATCCCAGCTCGTGTCTAGAGCACATTGTAAAAGTTTACTCATTTGCTGCACATTCTGGCTGATGATAGGAGCCAATGCCAAGACACCTACCCCCACCCACCTGACACTTTGTGATCCAACAAGCGTTGAGATCATTTTGGCACCAAACTGTGCAGGGATGTCTGAATACATATTGAACTATCAAGTACATGAAACCCTAACTATGATCACCTCAAGAAGTGTCAACCAAATATAGGATATTCCAGAGGTTGTACTAGCCCAGCACACTGAATTTCAGGATAGCACCTGATTTTCAAAATTTCGGGGAACAGTAGTCCTATTAGGCATTCTAGTGTCGGGGCATCTCGATGTGTGCCATATTTGGTGAGTTTTGGGTTTTCTCCCCGAACCATTCTAACATATGATTCTGTTAGAAATGGTACGCCCCAATAAGTCTTGGACAGAAAAAAAAGAGCATTTACCCAACCGCTAATTAGATACGCAAGGTGCTAGGAGTAGCTTTACTCAAGGTGAGAAGAGAGATAAGAAAAGCGAAATAAGAGTTGTGGTAAGACCGGGTTGGTTGATTTGGTTTGCCAGACTGCAGAAGAAAAGGGTTGTCTGTTAAAAAGACGCAAGCGACCAGCTGCCAATGACAACCAGGACAGCTCCATGACTAAGCATCCCGGCCCCCCTTACCAGACCGGTGATTACAACAAATACGATGGGTGTGGAGCTCGAGTGATGTATATTTTTCTGGTGACGTATTATGGATCACTCCCGCTAGTGTTAGATATTGTGAGTTGCTTACCGGAGGAAAATCGCTTAGTCATGGAGCTGCCCGGTAGTCATTGGTAGCAGTTCTCGCTTGTCCTTTCAAATCTTCTTTCTCGCTTGCTCTTCACTAAGTTCTCCTTTTATTTCAAAAATCCCGATCAATAGAATTGAAGTCTCAACTCATTTCTCATTTGGCCTTTCATCGCTTTCTCATTTCCGGCCTTACACTTTCTTAGTCTAAGTAGCCTCTATGGAGATCGTCTATTTAGGACCACCTCTCATTTGGTCCAACTCGCCGCCTACCATTCCGGACACGGAGCCATCCAACTTTGGCTGGGAACAACGTGTAATTTCACACTAGTGTGCCGCCATCTCTTAGAGAGAGCTCTCAATTAAACAAAAGACTAGCCGGAATGAAGGGCTGGATAGTCCCTAAACCTATGCAAATCGCCTGTGCGTAGTGCCTAGCAACCACCCTACCGTAGCACAGGTATTGAGTTCCTGGCCCTGGTGCCATGGACCCAAGCTTAGAGACAATCCACACTTGTTTTTTTTAGCAAGTACCTCACAAACTCGGAAAAAGTCGGTATCCATGGGTAGGGATTCTTGGCCCTTGGGGCACCTAAGACTCAACCAAAAAAAAACCAGAACGTGCAGCCAAGGTTGCTGAACCCGTGCTGTGAACTCTCACGGTGCACTCGAGTACGTCTTGGAAGTAGTCACGACGACACTCTGGCGCCAGCCTTGCCGAGATCCTCTTTTGCCTACTATACCAAAGACCCCTGTTCGTCATCTGGAAAGTTTCGTCATGACTACAGTGAAGACTGTATTCTAGAGACCATGCCCAGCGACGCCACGTCTCTGATCAAGTAGGCAAGATTTAACTGTATCCAGAGTGGTTCGAGTTTTCACTGTATTCTTAGCTGTGTTATAATACAATAACACGTGCTTACCCACTGCAAGATGAAGTCCTAGGACAACGGGGGCATCCACAATTTGCCAGGAAGCTCAGCCTTCTGCCTTAATTGCCATAAGCCTGGATTGGCAGTACTCTCTTTATAGTTATTATAATAAAAATTCATTGGGGGCCATCGCGATATCACAAGGACTCAAGTCCATGCCAGTCAAAATGAAAGGACCTGTTACAAATCCCATGCCTTTAGAGAGGAGGACACAAATATACAGGCCTTAGTATTAATAGCCAGTACAGTTGTAGCTGCAATTGTAATCACCATGGTGGTTATCATGACGGTTAAATTTTACAGGGGATCGTGTTTGTACCTGTTGTTCGAGGACTTAATCTTGCCGCGAGTAGCATTGTGGGAAGTAAGCTGGTGGAATTCTATTAGTACGGTTGGCTAAAGAAGCCTACACTAGTGTAAAATATATGGGTAGGGTAGTGTAGAGGTGGAATCTTGGTTATAGATATCGTAGCTTTAGTTAGCAATATCTAGGGTTTATAGAGATGACTATCTTGAAAGAGTATTTGTGGGTGAAAATTTTCATAGAACTGCTTTCCCCTACTAGTCCCAAGAGCATACAATAGGCGGAAACAGGCACCCCGAAAAAACTTTATTTTCAACATCGGTGATGGATTAACCCCATCTTCGTATGTTAGGTTAGGGCACACTAGCGGGAGTGAGACTGTTACCATGTTGAGGGTGACTGGTTTTTCTGGTATTGTTTGATAGTAGGTCTATTGTGTAAGTAACGAGCACAAACAGTATTTAGGCTTGGTTGCATTCATTTCTCTGTAAATGATCACTTCTAAACAAAACAACAATCACACTTTGGTTTTCCAATCACAGCCATTGTTCCTGTATTCCGATGATGTTGCTTCACCATGGAACCTGCACAATAGCAGTTTTCTCTGTCCTTAACCAGACCTATATTAATTAGTGCAAGAAGTATCAGGTATTTTTAAAACTTTATCCTCTTTTAAGGTCCTATATTCCTTTTCCCTCTACTGGTCTCTATTTATAAATTTTCATATATTTTACCCTACCAACAGGTATTCAATAGTAACACTGCTTCCACCATCAGATATCACTCGATGAGCCTGTTGATGTATATGTTCCGCGGACGAGAGAAAAGAAGCTTGATTTTCTAAGGAAGCCCGGAGAGCGGGCTATTTATGCTGCGAAACAAGAATAAATATCCACGGTAGAAAAGAACCTCAAGAAAA
>Ga0307509_10004955_pt1 | contig 18846 bp, 21 predicted proteins | sample 10_EM_MG_FD_202245 | JGI IMG/M metagenome (GOLD analysis project Ga0307509, IMG submission 202245) | Populus trichocarpa ectomycorrhiza microbial communities from riparian zone in the Pacific Northwest, United States - 10_EM | ecosystem: Host-associated > Plants > Roots > Unclassified | place...
GTGCTCGCCTTCGACTCCGGCCTCTCGTACGACATCAAGATGGTCGGCGGCGCCGGGATGATGTCGAACTCGGGCCTGTTCAACTGCGTCTTCAGCGGCCAGGGCCGGATCGCCGTCACCACCAAGGGCAGCCCGGTGGTGCTCAACGTCGACCAGCCCACCTACGTCGACCCGCAGGCCGCGATCTGCTGGTCGGCCAACCTGCAGACCGGGTACCACCGCGCCGAGCAGCTCGGCCTCGGCACGCTGCTGGGCCGCACCACGGGCGAGCGCTACACGATGAGCTTCGCCGGGCAGGGCTTTGTGGTCGTGCAGCCGTCCGAGGAGCCGCCGGGCGGCTTCCTGTCCGGCACGGGCAGCGGCCAGCAGTCCGGCCAGGGCGGCGGCCTGCTGGGCAACCTGCTCGGTAACTGAGAATCCGCCGCCATCTTGACCTAGTTGTCGGCGCCGGCTCGGAGGCGGGTGAGCCACGCCTTCGAGTCGGCGAAGTCCGCATCCGAGAGGCCGGGCACGGACGGCTGCGGCTCCTCGTGGGTGAGCCGGTGCCGCGGATAGCTGCCGAGGAAACGCACCTCGGCGCAGACCCGGCGCAGGCCCTGCAGCGCCTCGCCCATCCGGGTCTCGGCCACGTGCCCGGTGCAGTCGAGGAAGAAGAAGTACGTCCCGAGCTGCTCCCCGGTCGGGCGCGACTCGATGCGGGACAGGTTGATCCCGCGGACCGACAGCTCGGTGAGCACCGATAGCAGCGCGCCCACCTGGTCGTGCCGGATCGACACGGCCAGCGAGGTCACGTCGTCGCCGGTCGGCTCGCCGACCGGGCCGGGCCGGGAGAGCAGGGCGAAGCGGGTCACCGCGTCGGCGTGGTCGGCCACCTTCTCGGCCAGCACGGTCAACCCGTTCCGCGGCACGCCGATCGGTGCGCACAGGGCCGCGTCGTACTCCCCGGCGGCGGCGCTGATCGCGGCGGCCGCGTTGGAGAGCATGTCCACCACCACCGCGTCCGGCAGGTGGGCCAGCAGCCAGTTGCGGCACTGGGCGGAGGCCTGCGGGTGGGCCGCGACCGTACGGATCCGGGCGAGGGGGATGGGCTCGCGAGCGGCCAGTACGAACTCGACCGGCAGCACGACCTCGCGGGTGATCACCAGCGGGCTGCCGGTGACCAGCTCGTCGAGGGTGACCGGCACGGCGCCGCCCACCGAGTTTTCCAGCGGGACCAGGGCGGCGTCGGCCTCGCCGGCGCGCACCGCCTCCAGCGCCTCGGGCACGCTGCGGGCCGGGGTGCGGACCCCGCGCTCGGCGGCGGGCAGGGTGCGCAGGGCAGCCTCGGTGAAGGTGCCCTCCGGACCGAGGTAGACGAAGCGAGTCGGCGGCGTTCCCGGCATGCGCTGAGTGTAGGACCTCAGAAGCCGCAGGCCAGCACCCGGATGCCGGGCGGCGCGGTGGTCTGCACCTGGTCGACGCACACCTCGGAGCCGGCCGCGACCAGCGTCAACGTGGTGTCCTTGCCGGTCGCCACCACCATCAGCGGCTCTAGCTGGTCCTCGTCGGCGCCGGCCTTCTCCACGGTGGTGAACGACCAGTCGCCCGAGCAGTACGGCCCCGAGTTGACCTGCAGCGTCGTGTTCGGGATGCCGGGCTTGCCCTTGATCAGCGTGAGGATCTGCGCGCCGGTCGGCGCCCCGGTGCAGCGCGGGGCGTGCGACGGGGTCGGGGTCGGCGAGACGGTGGTGGCCGGCGTCGTGGTGGCGGTCGGAGCGGTGTAGGCCGGGTACGTGGTGGTCGGGTACCCGCCGCCGGCGAAGGTCGGGGTGACCGCGAGCGTGGGCGGGGTGGTCCCGATCGGCACGCCGGCGAGCTGGGACGGCCCCAGCGAGATCGGCGGGTCGCTCGCGTTCACATATGTCGGCGAGGTGGGCAGCGGCTGCGGCGGCTCGCCACAGGCGCCCGCGAGCGCCAGGACGCCGAGGGAAAGGGCGCCCAGCGGGACGAGGCGTGTGCGGGGGGACACGCCGCACATGGTAAGCGCGCCCGGGTCAGGAGGCGATGCGGTGTCCCGCGGCGTGGAGGGTGTCCACCGCTTCGGAGAGGCGTACCGAGGGCACCAGCAGGTAGTCCGTCGAGTACGTCGAAAATGTCACGATATTTACCCGGGCCTCGGCGAGCGGCCCGATCAGCGAGGCGAGCACGCCGGTCAACGCGAGCGGGACCTCGTTGGCCACCCGCAGACATCGCCAGGCGGTGTCGGCGACCGCGCCCTCCGGCACCCGATCGGCCGGGCAGATGATCGACAGCTCGTCGGGGGCCCAGATCAGCGCGATGACACCCTTCTCATCCGGACCCGCGGCCAGCGAGGCGGGAATCGGCGAACCGGCCGGCAGCCGGCACACCGCGTACTCCTCCGGTAGCAGATCTAGATCGAGCATGAGGGCAGACTACGGTTCCGGATCGACCCTTGCCCAACCCTGAACGGTGCGGCAAACGCCACACCAGCGAAAAGTACGGCCGGGGACTACCGGATCGGGGCGAAGAAGGTCAACGAACCGGCCAGCCGCTCGCCGCTCAGCAGGGGGGTGGTGATCGCGTCGACGGTCACCGGCGGCTGCCCCGGGCTCGGGACCACGCGCAGCAGGCCCCGGGCCAGGCGCTCGCTGCGGATGGCCAGCAGCGGCGGGATCTTCTCGGCGTCGCTCTCGTCCAGCTCGCGGCCGTCGGCTGTGAAGTCGATCATGCGGAGCGCCGAGCCGAGGGGCTGCCCGATCGACTCCGCCGGCTTGCCCAGGCCGAACAGCTCGCAGCACGAGACCGACACGGCCAGGATCGTGGTGGACGTGTCGATCACCAGGCACGGCTCGGCGGCGGCCGCCACCGCGGACGTCCACCGGTCGACGCCGGGGACGAACTCCGACTCGGCCGGTGTCCGCGCCTGGGGCACGAACGGTGTCGAGAGGGAAAGCTCGACGTGGGCCACCCGGTCCTCCTCGTTCCTCCGGATCGACGGCGACGCCGCCGCGGGGGCGGCGGCCGTCGAGTCCACCGGAAGGAACGTTACCGGCGTGCCCTCCGCTTGTCAGCGGGCGTTTGTCCGTCAGCGTGCCAGCGGTAGTCGCCGGCCGGGCGATAGGGCGCGTTTGCCCAGGTACCCGGGTGGTTGGCGACCGCCGAGAGCTTGCCGGCGGTGGCCGGCGAGATGCGGGCGCCGCCCGCGATCAGCAGCCGGTCGAGTTCCTTGTCCGTCGCGACCAGCACCTCCTTCGGCAGGCCGTGCACGCTGATCACCCCGGAGCCGACGAACGTCAGCACGGGGGTGACCGGCACGCTCTGGCCGACCGCGGCGGAGAGTGCCTTGCTGGCGCGGCGCGCCTCGCGGCGGGCCTCGGCCACGTACTGCGGGCGCTTGCCATTGATCTGCACGACGTCGCCGGCGATCAGCACGCGGGCGCGGCCGTGGTCGGCCACCGTCACGGCGTACACGCCGCCGGGGCCGATGGCGAGGAATCCGGCCCGATCATCGGCGAGGTCGGGCTCGTAATAGCCCTGGGCGTCGGTGCGGGGCCAGTCGACGATGTGCCAGTTGGGGCCGAGCCGGTCGAGCCGGGTCAGCGCGCGGGCGCCGGCGGCCTCGAGGCGGCGGGCGTCGCGTTCGGCGCGGCGGCGGCGGGCCCAGTCAACGGGCGAGGGGCGGGTGGCGTCGATGTCGGTCGATGCCGTCGGGCGGCGGTCGATCGCGGGAGGCGCCTTGACAGGTACGGGTAGAGCGGCAGGGCGCGGGAAGACAGTCACTTCGACCTCCGGCAAAAGGTCTCTTCGGGCTCTCTATTCACTACCGTACGTGCTCGACCCCACACGGAAGCAAGACACTGAGGTGAAAGAGAGGCGAGTGAGTGGGGATGAATGCCACATTCATGCACCACGTCTTCTTGCGGATGGTGCATGGTGTGCCTTTGTCTCCCCGGTTCGGCAGCTTCAAGCACAAAGTTAGCCTCACCTACGGCTCGCGCGCACCGATGTCTCATGATCTAGTCAGAACGTCATCGGTCGACTGCGAGGAGTACCGAGATGGTTCACTACGTCGACAGTGAAGTGAGCCCGCTTCGGACCGTCCTGCTGCACCGCCCGGGGTCGGAGCTCGCCCGGCTGACCCCGCGCAACAACGACTCCCTGCTCTTCGACGGCATCCCCTGGGTGGGCCGGGCGCAGGAGGAGCACGACCGGTTCGCCGCGGCGCTGCGCGAGCGCGGGGTCGAGGTGCTCTACCTCGGCGAACTGCTCGCCGAGACCCTGGCCGTCCCGGACGCGCGGGCCGAGCTCACCGAGGCCGTGCTCGACGACCGCCGGCTCGGCGACACCCTGCGCGACAGCGTCGGCCGCTACCTCGCCGACCAGGACCCGCGCCGGCTCGCCGACGTGCTGATGGCCGGCCTCGCGCACGGCGAGCTCAAACCGGGGTCCCGCGGCCTGGTGTACGAGCTGATGCAGCCCAACGACTTCGTCATCGATCCGCTGCCGAACCTGTTGTTCACCCGGGACTCCTCGGTCTGGATCCGGGACCGGGTCGCGGTGACCAGCCTGGCCATGCCGGCCCGCAGCCGGGAGACCACGCTGACCCGGGCGATCTACCGCTACCACCCGCGCTTCGCCGGCGTCGAACTGCTCTACCACCCGGGGCTGGAGCACGTCGAGGGCGGGGACGTGCTGGTGCTCGCGCCCGAGGTGCTGGCCATCGGGGTCGGCGAGCGCACCACCCCGGCCGGCGCCGAGCGCCTGGCCCGGCGGGTCTTCGGGGAGGGGCTGGCCCGGACGATCCTGGTGGTGCCGATCGCGCAGGAGCGGGCCACCATGCACCTCGACACCGTCTGCACGATGGTCGACGTGGACGCGGTGGTCATGTACCCGAACGCGGCCGACTCGCTCCGGGCGTACACGGTCACCGCCGACGCCGACGGCGAGCCGCACGCCGGGCCGCCCCGCCCGTTCCTCGAGGCCGCCGCCGCGGCCATGGGCATCGAGCGGCTGCGGACCATCGAGACCGGGCTCGACCCGGTGACGGCCGAGCGCGAGCAGTGGGACGACGGCAACAACACGTTGGCCATCGCCCCGCGGCTCTGCGTCGCGTACGAACGGAATGTCGAAACCAACGCCCAGCTCGAGCGGGCCGGGATCGAGGTGGTCCGGATCAGCGGCTCCGAGCTGGGCAGCGGCCGGGGCGGCCCACGATGCATGAGCTGCCCGATCGAGCGGGCCCCGCTGGCTGTCCAGGGGCCGGCTACCGCAGGGTGAGCTGGCGGCCGATCAGGCCCTGCTTGGCGCGGCGGGCGTCGGCGTCCAGCGGGCCGGTCTCGGCCAGCGTGTCGGCGTAGCGCTTGGCGAAGTCGGCCAGCGGGGCTTCCCAGTCGGCCGACTCCGGCTCGCCCGGGATGTCCCAGACCGGGACCAGCAGGCCGTGCGCCCGGAACATGCCGGCGAACTTCGTGTTCTCGCCGAGCAGCAGCTCGCCGGCGGCGCTCAGCCGGGACAGCGCGTCCAGCGCCTGGTCCTCCGCCTCGGCCAGCACCCAGCGCACGTGGCCCTTGTCCGGCGCGACCCGGCACCAGTACGCGGCCCGGGCCGCCGACATCCGCACGGTCGGGTAGATCGACGCGTTCGCCCGTTCGAGCGATGCCTTCACGTTCGGGTCGTCGGCCTGCTCGGCGTCCAGCCAGTACTCGAAGCCCTCCTGCATGGTCACCTCGAGCGGGCCGTCGACCAGGACGTCCTGCAGGCGGGGGCCCTCGCCGGGCAGCGCCGGTACCGACACGGTGTCGCCGGGCTCGGTGCGCAGCGCGCTGAGGATCGCCACCGCCAGATCGCGGGACACGTCGCCGGACTGCACGTGCCGCTGGAGGCCGATGAAGACCCGGCCGTCCGAGCGGGTCATCGCCGGCCACGCCATCGGCAGCACGGTCGACAGCGTGACCGGGCGGTCGCCGTACTCCTCGATGATCTCGGGCTGGAGGGTCAGCGGCGCCGAGGCGGCCGGGACCAGCTCCCGCAGGGCGATCCACTCCGGCTCGTCGACCAGACCCTCGAACGGCCGGGCGACGAAGATGTCGCGCACCTTTTCGCGCTTCGGTGCGGTTTGGCGTTGGTTGCGACGCTTGCTCACGGCGAGACAGCCTAGGCGGTGCCGGCGGGAAGAGACACTCAGGCGCGCGGCAGGCGCACTTCGGCGGTCGTGCCGCCGCCCTCGCGCGGGCGCAGCGAAACCCAGCCCTGCTGCCGCTCGACGAGCCGGCGCACCAGGTAGAGCCCCAGACCGGCCCCCGGATGCCGGCGCCGATCGTCCACCTCGGCCTGCCAGTACCGCTCGAAGGCCCGCTCGACGTGCTCGGGGCGGATGCCGATGCCCCGATCGGAGACCCGGAAGCGCAGCGTGTCGCCTTCGGCGCCGGCGCACAGCTCGATCGGCGAGTCGGCCGGCGAGTTCTTCTCCGCGTTGGTGGCCAGCTCGGTGAGGATGGTGGCGATCGACTCGCGCTCGCCGTACGCCTTGGGCAGCTCGGCCCGCAGATCGCCCGGCACGATCCGGCGGCGCAGGTCTTCCGGCAGCTCCTCGACCGCGCCGCGAAGCGTCTCGGGCAGGTCGAACGGCCCGGACTCGGCCTCGCCGGCCTCGCCGTCCTCGCTGGTCGCGGTCAGCAGCCGGTCGACCAGCCGGGCCAGCTCGCCGGCCCGGGCGCCGATCACCCGGACGGCCTGCTGCCGGCCCTGCTCGCCGAGCGTCGCCCAGTGGTTGGTGAGGGTGTCCGCGTACCCCTTGATCACGGTGACCGGGGTGCGCAGCTCATGGCTGGTCACGGCCAGCCAGAGGTCGCGATTTTCCTGGCGGCGGGCCTGGTCGGGGTCCCGCGACTCGGTGGCGTAGAGCCGCCCGAGAATTCCGGCGAGCACCTCCAAAACCGATTCATCCGAGTTGTCGGCGACGTGGAGTGCGCCGAACACGGTGTCGCCGGCCTGGCTCAGCGCGTGGAACCCGCCCGGGAAGGAATCGTCGACGCGCCGCCCGATGGCCGGGACCCAGTCACCGACCGCCGCGACGACCCGCTTCTCGCCGCCCGGGGAATACTCGACGAAACCGGCGGCCGAGGCGCCCAGCACCTCCTGGGCGAGGCGGACGATCTGCTGCACCACGGGCAGCCCCGTCTCGCCGGCGTTGAGCCGATCAAGGACCGCGAGCTGACCCAAAGTCAGCGCAGGGTAGTCGGGACGTTGCGGCATGACTGCGAGTCTGCCTCGCTTCCGACGTTTTGGGCAGACGGTTGGCCGCTGATCTTGAAATCTTTCACCGTGACGTGTCAGGTGTCACATCTCGGCCAGGCGCTCCAGCACGAACTTGGGCCGGTCGGTGATCACGCCGTCCACTTGGTGGTCGAGCACCATCTCCAGATCGTCCGGCTCGTTGACGGTCCACACGTACACCTGGTGCCCGGCCTGCTTGATGCTCGGCACCAGGCCGGGACGCGCGCGCACCAGCCCGACCCCGGGCCCGGCGATGCGGGCGCCGAACGGCAGCCGGCCGCGGCCCACCCCGGGCGGCAGGATCTCCAGCAGGTAGACCGTCGGGACGGCCGCGGCCTGCGCGCGGATCCGGCGCAGCGCGAGCGCCGCGAACGACATCACGGTGACCTGCACGTCGTCGTCCGGCAGGCGGTGCCGGCGCAGCGTCTCGACCAGCTTGCGCTCGACCTCGGCGCCGTATCGCGACGGGTGCTTGGTCTCGATCAGCAGGCGGACCCGGCGGCCGCTGTCGCGCAGCGCCTCCAGCAGCCGGTCGAGGGTGAGCAGCCGGCTGAGATCGGGCAGCTCCTCATCGGCCGGGTAGCCGGGGTGCCACGAGCCGAAGTTGAGCGCGTCGAGCTCGACCAGCGTCTTGCTGCTGACCAGGCCGCGGCCGTTGCTCGTGCGGTTGAGGTTGCGGTCGTGCACGCACACGAGGTGGCCGTCCCGGGTGAGCCGCACGTCGCACTCGAGGCCGTCGGCGCCCTCGTCGAGGGCGCGCAGGTAGGCCCCGAGCGTGTGCTCGGGAAGGGCGTCCGCGCCACCGCGGTGCGCGAAGACCAGCGGGCGATAGTCGCTCACGCCGTCACAGCACCTGAGCCGGTTGCCCGTTCTCGCTGACGACCTCGCGGCCCGAGGCGGCCCAGACCTGCATGCCGCCGTCGAGGTTGCGCACGTTGTCCCAGCCGTTGCCCATCAGGTACGACGTGACCTGGCCGGAGCGGCCGCCCGAGCGGCAGACCACGACGACCTCGACGTCGGTCGGCACCTCGGCGATCCGCGCCGGGATCTCCATCATCGGCACGTGGTGGGCGCCCGGCGCGTGGCCGGCCGCCCACTCATCGGGCTCTCGCACATCCAGCAGGTAGGCGCCATCCGTGACGTCGCCGGGAGTCACGCTGGGAACTTGGGGTCCGAACACGGCTCTCAGTTTACGAGGTCGACTTCTTGAGGTTCGCGGCCATCCACTCACTCATCTTGTCGCCGGCCACCGCCTGGTAGAGCGCGACCGCCTTCTCCTTGTCGGAGACCACCACGGACTGGCCACTGATCGTGTCGCTGCCCTTGTTGGGGCTGGTGATGAAGGTGAGGTTGCCGCCGCGCAGGTCGCGGAACTGGACCGCCATGTCGCTGAGCGAGAAGTCCTGGTCGACGGTGACCGCCGCGGTCACCGACTTGAGGAAGCCGTTGAGCTTGCCGGGGTCGGTCAGCGTGCCGGTGCTCGCCGCCTTGTCCAGCACCGCCTTGAGGAACTCCTGCTGGTGCTGCATGCGGGCGAAGTCGCCGCGCGGGAACTGCTTCCGCTGGCGCACCCAGTCCAGGGCCTGCTCGCCGTTCATGTGCATCATGCCCTTGGTGAACACCCGGTGCGGCTTGTGGATCGACGTGATGGTCTGGTCCACGTTCAGGTCGACGCCGCCGAGCGCGTCGGTGACCTCCTTGAAGCCGCCGAAGTCGATCGCCATGACGTGATCGATCTTCACGTCGGTCAGGCACTCGACCGTGTGCACGGCCCGGGGCAGCCCGCCGAACGCGAACGACGCGTTGATCTTGGCGCGGCTGCCGTCGCCGCAGGCCGCGGTGTTGCTCTTCGGGATGACCACCCACAGGTCCCGCGGGATCGACACCAGCTGGGCCTGCTTGTGGTCGGCCTGGACGTGCATGAGGATCAGCGTGTCCGCCCGCCAGGCGTTGGCCTGGTCGTCCTTGGTGTCCGGGTCGCGCGAGTCGCTGCCCACCAGCAGGATGTTCAGCGCGCCCTTCACCTGCGTGGCCGGGCGGTCGCCGGTGAGCTGGGAGAAGGCGTCGGTGCGCTTGAGGTTGTCGTCGAGGTTGCTCGCGTAGCCGTACAGCGAGATGCCGGCGATCACCGCGATGATCAGCACGGCCAGGCCCGCGAGAAGGGCGATGCGGCCCCAGCGTGGCTTCAACCGGGGCCGCCTCGCCGGCGGCTGGTCAAAGGAGGGCGGCTTCACCGAGGCTCGTCCGACGGTCGTAGACATGGCACCCAGATTACGTAGGGTCCACCGTCGTGCCTGGTGATCGACACTCCTTCGGCACTAAGGGGGGAGTCAGTGCGCTCCGTAGCCGGTGAGCGAGCGCACCTCCAGTTCGGCGTACTTCGCCGTGTCGTCCTCCTTCGAGAGCACCGTGCCGATCCAGCCGCAGAGGAAGCCGAGCGGGATCGAGATGATGCCGGGGTTGTTGAGCGGGAACCAGTGCCAGTCGCTGTCCGGGAACATGGCCGTCGCCGAGCCGGACACGACCGGGGAGAAGAAGACCAGCGCGACCGCGGAGATCAGGCCGCCGTAGATGGCCCACATCGCCCCGGCGGTGTTGAACCGCTTCCAGAACAGGCTGTACAGGATCGCCGGCAGGTTGGCCGAGGCGGCCACCGCGAACGCCAGCGCGACCAGGAAGGCCACGTTCTGGCTCTGCGCCAGGATGGACAGGAAGATCGCCACGGCGCCGATGACCAGGGCCGAGATCCGGGCGACCCGCACCTCGTCCCGCTCACTGGCGGTGCCCTTCTTGATCACGTTGGCGTAGAAGTCGTGCGCGACGCTGGACGACGATGCCAGGGTCAGGCCGGCCACCACGGCGAGGATCGTGGCGAACGCCACCGCCGCGATGATCGCCAGCAGGATCGCGCCGCCGGTGTCCCCGCCGAAGTACTTGATGCCCAGCGCCTGGGCCAGCTGCGGGGCGGCGGTGTTGCCCGCTTTGTCCTGCGCGATGATCGCCTTGCCGCCCACCAGGGCCGCCGCGCCGAAGCCGAGGGCCAGGGTGAACAGGTAGAACACGCCGATGATGCCGATCGCCCAGATCACGCTCTTGCGAGCGATCTTGCTGCTCGGGACCGTGTAGAAGCGGGTCAGGATGTGCGGCAGGCCGGCCGTGCCGAGCACCAGCGCGATGCCGAGCGAGACCAGGTCCATCTTGCTGTAGAAGGTCTCCGTGGCGGTCGCCTTCTCCACGCCGTACCGGAGGCCCGGCTCGAGGAAGGCCGAGCCCTTGCCGGACTGCGCCGCGGCGTCGCCCAGCAGGTTGGACAGGTTGAACTTGTAGTGCACGAGCACCAGGAAGGTCATCACCAGCGCGCCGATCATCAGCATGAACGCCTTGACGATCTGCACGTACGTGGTGCCCTTCATGCCGCCGACCGTCACGTAGACGATCATCAGGGCGCCGACCAGGATGATCGTGGCGACCTTGGCGGTGTCCGCGTCCATGCCCAGGAACGTGGTGCCCGGCTTGATCCCGAGCAGCAGCGAGACCAGCGCGCCGGCGCCGACCATCTGCGCGATCAGGTAGAAGATCGAGACCACCACCGTGGAGATGCTGGCGGCCGAGCGGACCGGCCGCTGACGCATCCGGAACGCCAGCACGTCGGCCATCGTGTACCGGCCCGCGTTGCGCAGGAACTCGGCGACCAGCAGCAGCGCCACCAGCCAGGCGACCAGGAAGCCGATCGAGTAGAGGAAGCCGTCGTAGCCGTACAGCGCGATCAGGCCGGCGATGCCCAGGAAGGACGCGGCCGACATGTAGTCGCCGCTGATCGCCATGCCGTTCTGGAAGCCGGAGAACTGCCGGCCGCCGGCGTAGTAGTCGGTGGCCGTCTTGGTCTGGCGGCTCGCCCAGATGGTGATGCCCAGAGTGATCGCCACGAAGATCAGGAACAGCGTGATGGTCAGTCCACGGGTGGTGGATGTGGAGGCTTCGGCCAGCAGGTGCGACTCCATCACTCAGCACCCTCTTCCATCTTGTGGCGGATGCTGTCGGCGATCGGGTCGAGCTCACGGCTCGAGTAGCGGGCGTAGTACCAGGCGATCAGGAACGTCGACGCGAACTGCAGCAGCCCGAGAATGAGGGCGATGTTGATGTTGCCGACGATCTTGGTGCTCATGAAGCCGCGGGCGTATGCGGACAGCAGCACGTACAGCAGGTACCAGAGGAAGAACGCGACGGTCATCGGGAAGATGAAGCTGCGCAGCTTGTGGCGCAGTCGCTGGAAATCCTCGGACTTCTGGACGTTCTGGTATCTCTCGGTGGAGGACTCGGAGGGTACTTCTGTCGTCACCGGGATTCACCACCTTCAGTGGGGACGGGGCGGACTTTCGGGCAACGTACGAAGCCCTCCGCCCCGGTGACGGCCGCCGGTCGGCCTCTGCGCCGAGTGGTGGTCTGACTGCGCCGAGTAGGTCAGCGGTATCGCCCGCGGTAATGGATCAGAGGCTCCGCCGCGGCATCCAGGGAGATCGTTTCGAGCACTCCCTCGACCAGCAGCGCCCAGCCGCACTCGCGGCTGCTCACCAGCCGGCACCCGGCCCAGACGCCGAGGTGGGCCGGCACCGGGCCGTAATCCGTCGGCGACCACGAACCGGCCGCGAACAGGCCGCCCGGCGCCGGCGTCAGACCGGCAAATCGGTCGGCCAGTTGCCGGTCTTCTTGGCCGAGCGGCGCCACCGCGAAGCGGCCGGTCGATTCCAGCGCCGGCCAGAGATCGCTTTCCGCGTCGATCAGGCCGAGCACCCGGCCGGGATCGCCGTCGGCGACGAGCATCGACGACACGGTGAGTCCGTGCGGTCCGGGTGTCGTCCACAGCGTGACGGGGGCCGCCAAGCGGCCGCGTAACCGCCGGACCGGGGACCGATCTTCCTCGGGGGTGGCGAACGGGTCGCTCGAGTGGATCCGGCCGCCGGGCGCGTCTGGTGTCACGAGGCCCATTCTGGTCGGTCTCGTTGGGGTGGTAGTTCCGGGCAGCGTAATCCGGTCCGTAGTCGCGCCCGTACTCCGCGACATGGGTAGGGGCTCGGATGAGGCGTTACCGCAGCCCGGCGACGTGCTCTACGTGGACGGTGCGGCCAGCGTCCAGTTCCAGGGCGATCGTGCGCTGACTTTCCGGGTCATCCGCGTCGACCCCCGGCGTACCTACGACGGTTGGTTATGGATCGACGGCTACGTCCTCGGCCCGAGCGGCGACGCGACCGAACGCCGCGTCATCTTCGTCCGCCGCGACGGCCTGCGGGAAAAACCCTAAAAACGCCCATAACGTACGCTGGTCGGCTCCCCAAAAGCAGGGCGCGCAGCCCCGGCGTTCAGCGGACCGGCCGGCTGCGACACCGGGCCGTTCCCGGTCGCCGGGCCGGCGTCACCTCACTCCGGCGGGTTCACGATCATTTGCGGGCCGGCGCCCCGGGCGCCCAGGCGGTCGGCCGGATTGATCAGGTTGCAGCGTTGCAGGGACAGGCAGCCGCAGCCGATGCAGCCGGTCAGCTGGTCGCGCAGCCGCTGCATGAGCAGGATGCGTTCCTCCAGCTTGCCGCGCCAGCGAGCGGAGAGCCGCGCCCAGTCGGCCTTGGTCGGGGTGCGGCCCTCGGGCAGCGCGGACAGCGCGTCGCGAATCTCGTCGAGCGACACCCCGACCTGCTGGGCAATCTTGATGAAGGCCACCCGGCGCAACTCGGAGCGGTGATATCGCCGCTGGTTGCCACCGGTCCGGGTGGAGCGGATCAGACCCTCGCGCTCGTAGTAGCGCAGGGCCGACGGCGCCACGCCGCTGCGCGCCGCCAGGTCACCGATCGCGAGGGTCTCCATCACAAGCCCTTGAGTTGAAGTTCACTTTAAGTTGCAGCCTATCGGCATGACCGTCACAGCACTCCCCACCGAGGAGATCCGGACCCTGCTCCGGCGGATCAGCGGGGACGAGAAGCACGCACCCAGCTCGTACTCGACGCTCGACGTGCTCTGGGTGCTCTACGACCGCGTTCTGCGGATCGATCCGCGGAAACCCGACGAGCCGGACCGCGACCGGTTCCTGCTCTCCAAGGGCCACGGCCCGGCCGCCTACTACGCGGTGCTCGCCGCGAAGGGGTTCTTCCCGGTCGACTGGCTCGACGACATGGGCGGCTGGGACAGCCCGCTCGGCAACCACCCGGACCGCCTGCTGGTGCCCGGCGTCGAGATCGGCACCGGCTCGCTCGGCCACGGCCTGGGCGTCGGCGTCGGCGTGGCGCTCGGCCTGCGGGCCCAGGGGCTGCTCGAGCCGCGCGTGTTCGTGCTGCTCGGCGACGCCGAACTGGACGAGGGCTCCAATCACGAGGCGATCGCGTACGCGGCGGCCATCCGGCTCCCGCTCACCGCCATCGTGATCGACAACCAGTCGGCGACGCACGGCTGGCCCGGCGGGATATCCGCCCGCTTCCCCGGCTGGATCACCTCGGTGATCGACGGCCGGGATCACGACCTGATCGAGCGCGCCCTGACCCGGCGCCACCACGACCGGCCGAACCTGGTCGTGGCCACTGTGGAACCGAAAGGCTGAGGCCGATGATGCGGGAGACGTTCGTCGAAACCACCACGGCGTTGCTGGACGAGGACCCGCGGACCGCGCTGGTGCTCGCCGACATCTCGGGGGATGCGTTCGAGCCGGCCCGTCGCCGGCACCCCGATCGGGTGCTCAACGTGGGCATTCGCGAGCAGCTGATGACCGGCGTGGCCGGCGGGCTCGCGCTGACCGGGCTGCGGCCGTACGTGCACTCGTACGCCCCGTTCGTGGTCGACCGCGCGTACGAGCAGATCAAGCTGGACCTCGGGCACCAGGACGCCGGCGCCGTGCTGGTCAGCATCGGCGCCTCGTACGACGGCGCGGCCAGCGGCTACACCCACCAGTCGCCGGGCGACGTCGAGCTGCTCGACACGCTCGAACGCTGGACCGTGCACGTGCCGGGCCACCACGACGAGGTGGCGGCCCTGCTGCGGGACGCGGCCCGGCACGACGACCGGGTCTACATCCGGCTCGCGCTGCAGGAGAACTCGCGGGCCTACCCGGACGGCGGGCGGCTCCGGGTGATCAAGCGAGGCGGCCCGCTGGTGGTCGCGGTCGGCCCGATGCTCGACCCGGTGCTCGAGGCGACCCGCGACCTGGACGTGACCGTGGCGTACACGAACACGCCGCGCCCTCTCGACGCGGAGGGGCTGCGAGCCCTCGCCGAGGGCGAGGTCGTCATGGTCGAGCCGTACCTGTCCGGCACCTCGGCCCGGCAGGTCGCCGAGGCGCTCCGCGGTCGCCCGCACCGGGTGCTGCACCTGGGCGTCGGCCGCGACGAGGTCCGCCGCTACGGCAGTTGGCAGGATCACGCGCGGGCGCACGGCCTCGACGCGGTGGGCCTGCGCGCGCCGATCGAGGAATTCCTGTGGTGAGCCCGAGCGCTAGGCGACCGCGGCGCGCGGCGCACGGAACACGTGCTCCAGGAGCGCGTCGAAATGCCAGACCGCCTCGGGCTCGGCCAACCGCAGCCGGAAACGCTCACGCACCCCGTCCACCGCCGTGGCCGCCAGTTCGACGGCCGAGCGGACGTGATCCGGCGTCCAGGTCACGTTGCTCAGATGGCGGAGGTTGGCGTTGAGGTGCAGCCGCAACTTGTGGAAGACCTTGGTCTCCTGGGTGACCACCAGCCGGCGGTAGGTGAGCAGCAGGAGGTACTCGCCGGCCAGCGGCGTGTCGGGCCGGTAGCAGCGGCTGACCAGCACCGTGGCGTCGTCCGGCTCGACACAGCGGCGGAGGACCGGCATGTGCCGGCTCACGGTCGGGATGGCCACGCCGGCTTCGGCGGCGGCGGGCAAGAACGTACGGGAGAACACGTCCATATGGCGTTCAACGCGGAGCCCGCCGATGGGGCATCGGGCAACGCGCGATGAATGTCGAATTACAGCCGGGGGACAATCGTTGCGTCGCCATTCCGCTGCCATAGTGGGTGCATGCAATGGCGCGTCAAGCCGGTCCTGCCGGCCACCAAGCTGATCGGCGCGGTCGCGATCGTGGTGCTGGCGGTCGCCTTCGCCGGGCCCGACCCGATCCGCTGGGCGATCGCCCTGGTCGTGGCCCTGGCGCTGACCGTCTGGGGGCTGCGCGACCTGCTCGCCCCGATCCGCCTGGCGGCGGACGCGTCCGGCGTCACGGTGCTCGCGGGGTTCGCGCGCCGCAGGCATCTGCCCTGGTCGGCCGTCGAGCGCGTACGCGTGGACCGCCGCACCCACCGCGGCCTGCGCTCGGAGACGCTGGAGCTGGACACCGGCGACGCGATCTATCTGTTCAGCGCGAACGACCTCGGCGCGTTCCCGGAGGACGTCGTGGTCACCCTCGCCGACCTGCGCGCTCGTTCAGCGCCGGCCTGAGCACCATCTTGGTCAGTTGCTGGTGATGTGGATGATGTGCGCGACGCTGGGCACGCCCTTCGAGTCGAGGGCGAAGAGCATCCAGTAACCCGGCACCGCGACGCCCGGGTCGGCCGGGATGGTCAGCTTGTATGTGCCGTCCGCGCCGACCGACAGCGGCAGCGAGAGCCGGCGCTGATCGGTGTCGACCGAGTGGGTGGCCGAGCCCATCCGGACGATGGCGAACGACGTCACGGCGCTGCCGGTCGTCACGTTGAAGCTGTCGCCGTTCTTCAGGCTGTCCGGCGCGTCGGTGATAGCCGGGCGCTGGGCGGCCGAGCCGTCCGCGTTGAGCAGGTACGGCGGGGTGAAGACCTGCCCGTCGGGATGATTGGTGGCGCAACCGGTGCCGCACAGGCCACCGCCGCCGCTGAACACCCGGCCGTCCGGCAGCAGCAGCGCCACGCTGTGGTACGTGCGCGGCACGGTCATCGCGCCCATCGTGGTGAACTGCCCGGAGGCCGGGTCCCACAACTCGGCGTTGAGCACCGCGGTGTTGTCCGAGAACGGCACCGCGTAGTTCTCGCCGCCGACCACCAGCACCTTGCCGTCCGGCAGCACCACGCTGTTCTGGAACGCCCGGGTGTTCGCCATCGAGCCGACCTGCCGGACGGTGACGGTGTTGTCGCCGTTGATGGTCAGCACGCGCGCGTCGGCGGTGCCCGGCGAGTGGCTGTAGTTCTGCGAGCCGCCCAGGGTGAGGATCTTGCCGGTGTCGAACATGACGGCGCTGCCGTTCATGTCGTCGCCGTCGCTGCGGGTGCCGGCGGGCGAGACCGAACCGTCCCCGTCCACCGAGTACCAGTTCATTGCCTTGCTCGGGCCGGCCTGGAGGATCTTGTCGCCTTTCCAGGCGAACAGCCAGGCGTGGTTGTCCTTGCGGTAGTCGCCGAGCGGGTTGTCGTCGTTGGTCAGCATCGGCACCACGTCGGCGCCGGGCAGCGCGTGCCAGCCGGAGTCGGCCGACCAGACCTCGCCGTTCTTGTGCGGGTTGTCGCCGGTGCCGCCGGTCGGGCCGCTCCACGAGCCGCCGATGGTGAACACCTTGCCGCTGCCGAGAGTGACGCTGGCCTGGTAGCCGCGCCCGACGGTCATGTTGCCGCCGTCGGTCCAGGCGTCCGTGGCCGGGTCGTAGATGCTGGTCTTCTGGTTGTTGTTGCCGCCGGTGACGATCACCCGGCCGTCCGCGAGCACCGAGATGCCGGGGCAGAACATGTCGTGCCCGGTCTCGGTGACCTGGCGCTGGGTGACCACGCCGGTCTTCGGGTCATAGGTGGCGGTCATCGTGCGGAGGCCGTCACTGCCGGTGTACGTGTCCACCTGGTACGCCGACCAGGTCAGCACCTTGCCGTTCGGCAGCAGCGCCGCGGCGACCGGGATCAACGGGAAGCCGATCGGCGCGCTCCAGGTCCCGCGGTTGGGGGCGACCGAGCCGCTCGCGCCGAGCAGGTTGAGCTCGGCGATCGAGCTCCACGGGCCGCGGTTGCCGGCCTCGGTGGTGGCGGTCAGCCGCACGTACCGCGCATCGGCGGGCGGGAACACCACCGTCTGGGTCGCCGGGCTGTCGCCGAACTTTCCGGCGCTGATTCGGGTCGTCCAGTTTGTTTTGTCCAACGACGTCTCGATCTTGTACGAGCCGATCCGCCCGTTCTTGCTCGTCGACGGCCGGGGCAGGTAGACCAGCCCGCCGACCGGCTGGACCTTGCCCATGTTCACGATGATCCAGTGCGGCAGCGGCTTGGCCGGCGCCGGCGAATACTGGCTGTGCCAGATCGTGGCGTTGTTACCGTCGATCGCGCGGGTGACCGGATCGGTCTCGGACTTCGTCTCCTGCGAGTCGGCGGCGACCGTCCACCCGGTCCGCGCCAGCGTCGGGTTGTCCCGGCCCAGCACGTTGATCTCGGCGGCGCTGCTCCACGGCCCGCGTTGGCCGGCCTCGCTGGTCGCGGTGAGCCGGACGAAGCGGGCGATCTGCGACGGGAACGTGACCGTCTGGGCGAGCTTCTTGTCGGTGAACGTGCCGGTGACCGACTGGGGCGCCCAGAACGTGCCGTTCATGCTGGTCTCGACCCTGTAGCCGCCGATGTTGCCGTTGTTGGACGTGTCCTGGCGCGGCAGGTAGCTGAGGCCCGACACCAGGTTGTTCTCGTGCATGTCGATGGTGAACGTGTGCGGCAGCGGCGCCGCCGGAGTCGAGCTCCACGCCGTGTGCCACATCGTCGCGGTGTTGCCGTCGATCGCGTTGATCGCCGCCCCGGCTTGCTTCGCGGTCTCCTGGCTGTCGGCGGCGACCGTCCAGCCGGTCCGCGGCAACGCCGGGTCGGTGCCGCCGAGTAGGTTGATCTCCGCGGCCGAGGTCCAGCTGACCCGGTCGCCGGCCTCGCTGAGCACGGTCAGCCGGACAAACCGGGTCACCGTGGTGCCGATCGTGACGGTCTTGACCGTGTCGTCGTCGGCGAACGTGCCGGTGGCGACGTTCGCGCTCCAGGTCGTGCCGTTGTCGCTGATCTGCACCTGGTACCGGCCGATGCGGCCGTTCGCGCCGTCGGAGGGCATGTAGGTGAGGCCGCTCAGCGCGATCCGGTTGTGCGTGTCGATCGTGATCGAGTGCGGCAGGGCGCCCGAGCCGCTCTTCCATGAGGTATTCGCGTTGCCGTCCAGCACCCGGGAGGCCGCGTCGTCGGCGCTGTCGGCGGAGGCGGTCCAGCCGGTGCGCGGCAGCGGCGCGGCGGTCGTCACGGCGGCCGGCACGGCGTCGGGCACGATGTGCCCGGCGTGCGGGTCGGCGGCGGCCGGCTCGGCGCCCCTCGCGCTGTCGCTGCCGGCCTGCTGGTGCAGGACCACCGCGGTGCCGGTGAGCAGACAGAGAACTGCGGTGGCTGCGGCTCGGGTCCAGTGGTGGCCACGCATGTGCATGCTTGGTTCCCTCATGAGCGTTTTTCGGCTGAGCCCAAACACTCAACGTCGATCTTTCGCGCGCGTACATCGACGGAACGACATGAGAAAACGGCCGAACGATCTAGTGACAGCCTCCGCTTGATCATTGAAGGTGGCTGCGGCGCTCGTGACACCGGCGCTTATCGGGGCAAGACGGAT
>Ga0307509_10004956_pt1 | contig 18843 bp, 14 predicted proteins | sample 10_EM_MG_FD_202245 | JGI IMG/M metagenome (GOLD analysis project Ga0307509, IMG submission 202245) | Populus trichocarpa ectomycorrhiza microbial communities from riparian zone in the Pacific Northwest, United States - 10_EM | ecosystem: Host-associated > Plants > Roots > Unclassified | place...
TAGTGTAACAAGGAGTTGACTTTACAACATAATTTTTCATGCTATAAAATCCCAAGAAGCTAAGCTTATTTTACATGGAAAAAAGTGAGTTTCTCAAATTTACAGATTTTTTCACATAAAATGTTCTCCAGAGGTCGTTAAATGGTAAATAATATTTTCTGAACTGCTAAATATATACTCTAGATGGTTAGCTAGATGGCTAAGCCAAAATAAATCATTTGTTGTACCCTGAGAGTGGATTTTCTATTGGTAAAGGCTCATTTCTAAGCTCCCTTCTTCATACTTTTACACTTGGGCGGATTTTTGAACTCTGACTATCTCATATTTTTGCTTGGGCTATAGGTATGTGATTGCCAAGTGGATACTTGTGTTGGATTCCCCTCATTGAGAGCATTCATTTGAGCTATTAAACCTCCAATTTGCACTTTTCTCAAGGTCACATCTTTACACTTTTACACTTGAGTGGAATTTTGAACCTCTTCCTATCTCATATATTTCCTTAGGCTACATGCATTCTATTACTAAGCAGATAACAGGGTTAGATTCCCCATGTTGAGACCAATCTTTAGAGCCTTTAAACCTCCCACTTGCACTATTTTCAAGGTATATTCTTCACAGCTCTAAACATTGGCAAAATTTTGAACATCTAACTCTTTTACATATTGACTCAGGGTACAGGTACGCTATCCCTAAGTGGATGCTAGAGCTAGATTTCCCTTCTCGAAAGCAATCTTAGGAGCCTTTAAACATCTCATTCAGACCATTTTCAACGTATCTTCTTGACAGCTCCACACTTGGGTGGAATTTTGAACATCTAACTTTCTCACAAATCCACTGTAGCTACAGGTCTGCAACCACTAAGAGAATACCAGGGCTAGATTTCCCATGTCAGAAGCAAAGTTTAGAGCTTGTAAACATCCCATTTTCACCATTTTCAGGGTCTTTTCTTTACCCTTTTAGACTTAGACAAAGTTTTTCATCTCTGACCATTTAACTTTATTTTTAGGCTACAAGTATGCTATCACTAAGCGGATATAAGAGTTAAATTCCCCTATTGAGAGCAATCTTTAGAGCCTCTAAATGTCCCATTTGCCCAATTTTCAAAGTCTTTTTTTTACTCTGTTACACGGGGCAGAATTTTCAATCTCGGACTATCTAACCTGATTACTTAAGTTATAGGCTTGTAATCGCAAAGTGAAAAATAGGGTTTGTTTTCCCTTATCGAGAGCAATTCCTAGAATCTTTAAACATCCCATTTGCACCATTTTCAAGGTCCTTTCATTTGACTTTTACTCTTGAGTGGAATTTTGAATTTCTGACAATCTCATCTAATTACTTAGACTACAGACATGCTATTACCAAGTGGATACCAGAGCTAGATTATCCTCATTAAGAGTGAGCTTTAGAGCCTCTAAATGTCCCATTCGCACTATTTTCAACGTTGCTTTTCACACTTTTACTCTTCGGCAGAATTTTGAACTTCTGACCAACCTATATGATATCTTAGGCTACAGGCATGCTATTGCTAAGTGGAGACCACTGTTACATTCCCCACATTGTGAGCTTTGTTCTGAGTCTCTAAACATCCCATTGGCACTGTTTTTCAGCTTGCTTCCTATAAGACTATGTTTGTAGACTGGTTGTTTAATTTACAAATAAATATACAGGATAAATAATATAAGTAAATGAATATGATATTATGCTAGCCTGAATAGGTGATTTGCATTCAGAACTCTTACCTGAAACATGTGTTATTTGTATTTTATTTAGGTTAAATCTAGTGACTTAAAGGGAATTTTGGACTCCCAGAAGCTTCTCTGTATTTGTCCGATATTATTGTGGTATTGTTCTGTTATGGATTCGGTCCCTTTGGTGAATCTGGCATTACCTCAAAGTACCTTGGAGGCCTCTGTCACAAATTTTGACTTAGGTAAAATGGTTTTCATATGACTAATCAGTTATTAGTCATCTCCTGTTTATGTTTCACACTATGAAGTCATTTGACTCATAGTTCTCACATGACTGCGCAATTGCGAGTCATCGTTATATTATGATTGGTTAATGGTTTCATGACTCACGAGGGTGACGTCATATGATGTAATGACTTTCGCACATGACTCACATTATGAGTCATGGGTTTCACGCATGTGACTCATTTGAGAATATGACTTTGTTTATTAGTTTTGATTGGATAACGGTATGTTGCGCAGCGACTCATGCGAGTCAGCTGATGGATTTCATGCTATGACTCACTATGAGTTATAGAAATATGTAACACAAGGTAATAAGTCACCAGAGTTAGGGTTGTGCAAAGATGCCTATATAAGGCACTTGGTTACGACCAAGAGATAGGCACGAACCATCTCTCCTACTCCTCCGGCTATTGAAATCTCAACACTATTAGAAATCATCGTCGGGTGGTATCCCTCTCCCCTTTTCTGATAGCCTCGTTGCCTAGAAGGGTGAAGCGCCTTCCATCCGCTTCTCCCCTCTGGCCCCTCCTGATGGCACTGGCTATGGGCAGCGTTTGTCTAGGGGGTTACAGTTATCTCTTCATACTCTTCCCCGCACTTGCTTCGTGTCCCCTCGCTTAGCACTTGCAACGGTCGGGTACGGTTGCAACTCGTCAGCGTGTGGCTGCTAGTCTCAGGCTATCGGTAAAGTACGTGCCCTGGTGGCTCTGCTCCGTGGTATTACCCCTCCTCCTGGGAATCGTTTTGGTACGGTCGGCATTCCAAAAATCGTGATCCTGTCTCGGTTGGTTGCGTCCGCACTCCTCATCGTTACTGTCCCTTCCGCCCTTCCAACTCTCGGATACGTCGGCTAGCACCCTACTGCTTCAACACTGCGGCTACACCTCCTGCTGCCACTCCTCCTGGCCTCTGTCTCCTTCTGATCGCCTGGCTTGATGATCGTGGCTGCGTGCGCGGTTGTCTTTGCTTGTCGGTAGGGAGTCCATGCTTACCGCCTCTATCCTTTCAGGGACATGGATCACGCCCCCCCAGTCTTTCCGGTGGAGTCGGGGATCGACTTGGTCCTGCCACAGGCTCTCATAAGTGCTGGCTCGGTTACCGATCGCCCTCTGGCGTTTGCGCTCGCCTCGGCTTCCCGGTCCTATAAGGCCCAGGTACATTTACCTCTTGTATGTGGTGCTGTCCTATGTCTTTGTCCTGCTGGCTCCTGGATCCCTCCCCCTTCTCGAAGGAATGGGGTTCGTCGTTAGGCTATGGGTGGGTTGACTACAGATTTTGGCTTAGGTGTATTTCTTTTCTAGATGGGCTTGAGGTTTTCCTTGTTTTGCAAGTTTGTTTGTTTACTGTCAGGTGTTTCTTTCTTTGGGTTGCACGTCTGTAGAGGTTATTTGGTTCGTTGGACTCAGGCCTGTGGTTTCCTTGTAGTTTCTACCCATAGTACCAAGCGTTGTTTTTACCTCTACTGAAAGTGGTTAACGGGTTGGGCAGGGTCCGAGGGTTTTAGCGGGGAGAAGCGGGATGAACTGTAGTAGAAGGTCTTTTGTCTACATAGCTGGGGCTGACCCCACTTTGTACCTTAAACAAAATGAAAAGGAGGAAAAAAAAAAAAAGAGAAAAAAAGAAAAAAAGAGAAAAAAAAAAAGACCAAGAGATAGGCACGAACCATCTCGTCTTCACCTCCGGCGATTGAAATCTCAACACAACGAGAAATCATCGTCACACTTCCCCACCCATCTCTCTTCTCCCACGATGGCTACTGCCTAGGAGTTGACTTTAAGCCACATTCCCTCCTCTTCTGAGGCCTGCCGGCATCCCCTCCTTGGGGTTCTCGCTCTCGTTCATCGTTGACACACTGATGAAGTTCGGTTCTCCCCCTTACCCGGCCGGCCTTTTGCATCTCGCTTAGCGTTTGCACGGTCGGAAAGCTTCTCGCTTCGTTCATGGTCGGCTTTACGGTGTCCGGACTCTCGGTTGAAGTAGGCCTCGGCTTGCGGGGCTTCTACCTCTGATGGGGAAAGCCACGGTTAGTAACATCTCGGTCCCGCCTCGGTTCGTCATCTTCCCAAAAGCCCTTACTATGGCCTATTTGTTGGTTGTGGCTAGCCCTTTCGCTATCGTTCCTGCTCCCTTCTCCCGGTTCTGTCCACTTGCACCGTTACTGCTACAGCAGCTGGCACCTTACTGCCTCCTCATCCTCCCCGATCGTTCGTCCACTCCTAGGTTATGCCCAGTCATGGTATTGCACTACCTCCGAGCCTGGTGTCCAACGCCTTGGATCGATGTAATCTCCGGCACGACCGTACATTTATAGTTAGAGATGTTGGCCCACAAGTCCAGTTGTTTTCTCTCGTAATGGCGATCACACATCCTCCCCCTCGGGACCTGTTGGGCCTTAGCGAGCCAATCCTTTCTTTTGTTTTTAGGGGAGCCTGCGGAATGGTTTGGGTCTCTCTCCTGTACGTCTCTATGAATTGTTTCCTTACATGTCAGAGGTTTAATGTTTTAGGTGCTAGCCGAGAGGGATTTTTCCTATGGATTCGGGGTGTTTTATTTTTCCCATGAAGAGGTGAAGCGAGCGGTTGTTGGGATTAAGGTTGTCTTTACGCCATATCTCACGATGCATGCGAGTTCTTGTACCTTTACAAGTAATACATGGTATAAAAAAAACAAGGAAAAAAAAAGGAGAAAAAGAACGACCTAGAGATAGGACCATGAACCATCTCTTCTCCACCTCCGGCGATTGAAATCTCAACACCACGGGAACTCATCGTCACTTCCCCCCACTCATCTCTTTTTTTCCACGATGGCTACTGCCTATGAGTTGACGTTAAGCCATCTTCCCTCCTCTGCTGGAGCCCTCTGGCCTCCCCTCCCTTGGGGTTCTTCTTCCCCTTCGTGGTTGACACGCTCATGATAATCTGTTCGCCCCCTTACCCCGCACTTGCTTTGCACCTCGCGTAGCATTTTGCACAGTCAGAAAGCTTCTCGCTTCGTTCATGGTCGGCGTTACGGTGTTGGACTCTCGGTCGAAGTAGGCCTCGGCTTGCTGGGCTTGTACCTCTGGTGGGGAAAGCCTCGGTTAGTAACATCATGGTCTCGTCCCGGTCTCGTCGTCATCCCAAAAGCTCTTGCTATGGCCTGTTTGTCGGTTGTGGGTAGCCCGTTCGCGATCCTTCCTCCACCCCCTCCCGGTTGTGTCCGCTGGCACCGTACTGCCCCATTAGCTGGCACCTTACTGCTTAAACTCCCTCCCGGCTGGCACCCTACTGCTCTCCACCGGCTGGCACCCTACTGCTACTCACTGGCTGGAACACTACGGCTCATCCTCCTCCTCCCCCTCCGATCGGTTGACCCTTCCTCGGTTATGCCTAGTCGTGGTATGGCACTCCCTCCATGGCTATTGTCCAACACCTTGGATCGATGTAATGACCTGCATTACCGTGCAAGTGGTTACAGTGGGCCGATGGTTTCCATGTTTTCTCCTGTCGACGATTATCCATCCTCTCAATCGGGCTCCGAAAGGGCCTTAGCGAAGCCGTCGTTTCTTTTGTTTTGGGGAGCCTGCGGAAGGTTTTGGGTCTCTCTCCTGTCCGTCTCTATGAATTGTCTCCTTACGTGTCTGGGGTATATTATCTTAGGTGCTAGGCGGGCGGGTTTTTTCCTGTGGATTCGGGTTGTTTGGTTTTTCCTATGAAGAGGTGAAGCGGGCGCTGGTTTTGCATTTATAGGTTTTTTTCTCTTCATAGCTCGCGCTGCATAAGGCTTTTTGTACCTACAAACAAACAACGCATGATTCAAAAAAAAAAAAAAACAACCAAGAGATAGGACACAAATCATCTCTCCTCCACCTCGGGCGATTCAAATCTCAACACAACCGGAAATCATCGTTACTCTCCCCCACCCACCTCTCTGCTCCCACAATGGCTATTGCCTAGGAGTTGACGTTAAGCCATCTTCCCTCCTCTTCTGAGGCCTTCTGGCCTCCCCTTATTGGGGTTCTTGTTCCCGTTCGTCATTGAGACGGTCATGATGTTCTGTTCTCCCCCTTACCCCGCACTTGCGTTGCACCTTACTTAGCATTTTGCATGGTCAGAAAGATTCTCGCTTCATTCACGTTCGGCGTTACGGTGTCGGACTCTCGGTGAAACCAGGCCTCAGCTTGCTGGGCTCGTGCCTCTGGTGGGGAAAGCCTCGGCGAGTAACATCACGGTCTCGTCCCGGTCTGGTCTTCATCCCAAAAGCCCTTGCCATTGCCCGCTTGTCGGTTGTGGCTGGCACATTCGCGATCCTTCCTTCCTCCATCTCCCGGTTCTCCACCCTTGTACCATACTACCATGATCCTCTCCCTGGCTGGCACCCTACTGCTCTGCACCGGCTGGCACCCTACTGCTTCACGCTGGCCGGCCTCCCCTCTGCCCGGTGGCTCCGCTCGCCTCTCTATCCTCCCTGATCGTCGCACTCCTCCGCCATTACACCCAGTCGTGTTATTGCACTGCCTCTGTCGCTGCGGCCAACACCTTGGGGCAACCAATGTAATTACAGGCGTGGCCATTATTTTTCGGTTCAATGTCGGCCCACCGTTTGGCTGCTTTTTCTATATGCGTGATCACTATCCTCTTCCGCCGGGACCTCTTTGTGGCCTTAGAGATCTTGTCTTTTATTCTGGGTAGACTGCGGAAGGGTTTGGGTCTCTCTACCTGTACGTTTCTATGAATTGTTTCCTTACGCATCTGGGGTATATTATCTCAGATGCCAGGCGTGGAGGGCTTTTCCTATTGTTTTGGGGTCTTTGAATTTTCCCATGAAGAGGTGAAGCGGGCGGTTGTTGTGACTTATAGGTTTTTTTCCTCTTCATACCTCGCCCTGTATAAGGCTTTTTGTGCCTAAAACACACAACGCATGATATCAAAAAAAAAGAAGAAAAAAAAGAAATTCCCAGAGATAGGACCATGAACCTTTGCAACAACACCTCCCGGTATTCAAATCTCAACACCACAAGACATTATCGTCACATTCCCCCACCTACCTCTCGCCTCCCACGATGCCTACTGCCTAGGAGTTGACGTTCAGCCATCTTCCCTCTCTTCTGGGCCTGTCCCCCCTCCTTGGGGTTCTCGTTCCTGTTCTTCGTTGACTCCCGCTCCTGAGGTTCAGTTCTCACCCTTACCCCGCAATTGCTTTGCACCTTGCTCAAGATTTTTCACGGTCGGAAAGCTTCTTGCTTCGCTCACGGTTGATGTTATGGTGTCGGACCCTCGGTCGAAGTAGGCCTCGAGATGCTGGGTGTGTATCTCCGGTGGGGAAAGCCTCAGTTAGTAACATCACGGTCTCGTCCTAGTCTCGTCGTTGTCCCAAAAGCCCTTGCTATGGCCCGTTTGTCTGTTGTGGCTACCCCGCTCGTGATCCTTCCTCCACACCCATCCCGGTTCTGTCCGCTTGTACCGTACTGCTACACCACTCTCCCTGGCTGGCACCCTACAGCTCCCCCGTGGCTGGCACCCTACTACTACTCACCTGCTGGCACCCTACTGCCCATCATCGTTGGCTGGCATCCCCTCTGCCCAGTGGCTGCATGCGCCCACCTCTCCCCTCCGATTATCGAACCTTTCCTTGGTTATGCCTAGTCGCGGTATAGTACTGCCTCCGTGGCTATTGTCCAAAGCCTTGGATCGATGTAATGACCTGCGTGGCCGCACAAGCGGTTATAGTGGGCTCACAGTATCCATGTTTTCCCTTGTTGGATGTCATCAACCCACCCCGATAGGCCCGCGTTTCGTGTCTTTGAACAGGCGGTTTCTTTCGTTTTGGGGAGCCTGCTGAAGGGTTTGGGTCTCTCTACCTGTACCTTTCTATGTATTGTTTCCTTACGTGTCTGGGGTATATTATCTTAAGTGCTAGGCGGGGGAGACTTTTCCTATAGACTCGGGGTACTTGATTTTTCCCATGAAGTGGTGAAGCAGTCGGTGGTTTGCTTTATAGGGTTTTTTCTCTTCATAGCTAGCGCTGCATAAGGCTTTTTGTACCTAGAAACAAACAACGCATGATTACAAAAAGAAGAAGAAAAAAAAAGCCGCCTCAGAGATAGGACATGAATCATTGCAACAACATCTCCCGAGATTGAAACCTTAATACCACGAGAAATCATCGTCACCTTCCCCCACCCACCACTCTTCTCCCATGATAGCTACTGCCTAGGAGTTGACATTAAGCCATCTTCCCCCCTATTCTGGGGCCCGTCGGCCACCCCTTCTGAGGGTTCCTGTTCCTGTTCTTCATTGCCTCCTGCTCATGAAGTTCAGTTCTCCCCCTTACCCCGAACTTGCTTTGCACCTCTCTTAGCATTTTGCATGGTCGGAAAGCTTGTCGCTTCCTTCACGGTCGGCAATATAGCCTCCGGACTCTCAGTCGAAGTAGGCCTCGGCTTGCCGGGCTTGTTCCTCTGATGGGGAAAGCTTCGGTTAGTAACATCACAGTCTTGTCCCAGTTTCATCGTAATTCTTAAAGCTCTTTCTATGGCCCGTTTGTCGGCTGCGGCTAGCTTGGTCGCCATCCTTCCTCCATCCTCCGCCCAGTTCTGTCCGCTTGCACCTTACTACTATACTCCGCTCCCTCGCTGGCACCCTACTGCTACACGTCGGCTGGCACCCTACCGCTCATCGTTGTTGGCTGGCATCCCCTCTGCCCAGTGGCTCCGCTCGCCTACCTCTCCCCTCCGATCCTCTGACCTTTCCTCTGTCACCCCTAGTCGTGGTAAAGCTCTGCCTCTGTGGCTATTGTCCACCACCTTGGATCGATGTAATGACCTGCGTGACTGCGTGAGCGCTTATAGTAGGCCCACAGTACCCGTGTTTCCCCCGTCCGTGGTCATTTACCCACCCCGCTCACACCCGCGTTTCGGGTCTTCCAGAAGGCGGTTTCTTTTGTCTACCCTGCTGAAGGGTTTGGGTCTCTCTACCTGTACCTTTCTATGTTTTGTTTCCTTACGTGTCTGGGGTATATTATCTTAGGTGCTAGGCGGGGGAGACTTTTCCTATGGACTCAGGGTGTTTGATTTTTCCCATGAAGAGGTGAAGTGGGCCTGGGTTTTGCATTTATAGGTCTTGTTTTCTCCATAGCTAGCGCTGCATGTGGCTTTTTGTACCTAGAACCAATGAAACCATGATTACAAAAACAAACGACTAAGAGATAGGATACGAACCATCTCTCCTACACCTCCGGCGTTTGAAATCTCAGCACCACCAGATATCATCGTCACTTTCCCCCACCCACCTCTCTTCTTCCTCAATGGCTACTGCCTAGGAGTTGACGTTAAGCCATCTTCCCTCCTGGTCTGAGTCCTATCGGCCTTGCCTATTCGGGGTTCTCATTCACTTTCATCGTTGACTTGCTCATGATGTTCAGTTGTCCTCTTACCCCGTACTTGCTTTGCCCCTCACTTAGCATTTTGCACAGTGGGAAAGCTTCTCGCTTCGTTTACGGTGGGCGTTACGGGGTCGAACCCTTTGTCAACATAGGCCTCGGCCTGCTGGGCTTGTTCCTCTGATGGGGAAACCTTTGGTCACTAACATCTCAGTCCCGCCACGGTCTCATCCTCCTTCCAAAGCCCTTCCTGTAGGCTGTTTGTCAGCTGTGGCTAGCCCGTTCGCAACCCTCCCTCTTTCCACCTTCCGGTTCTGTCCGCTTGCCCCGTTACTCATACAGAAGCTGGCACCTTTTTCCCTCTCTATCCTCCCCGATCGCCGGATCTCCTCCGTTACACCCAGCCATGGTATTGCACTGTCTTCGTGACTGCCGCCAACATCTTGGATCGATCGATGTAATTAACCGGGGTAACCGTATGTTAATGGTTACTTGTTGGCCCACGCTCTGCCTGGTTTTCTCATATGCCGGCGATCACACTCTTCTCCACCCCTGGGCCCCGCCCGTGCCTTCTGGAAACCTTCTTTTATTTTGCGAAGCCTGCTCCAGGATTTTGGGTCTCTCTCCTGTACATTTCTATGTATTGTTTCCTTACGTGTCTGGGGTATTAGTATCTTAAGTACTAGGTGAGGGGGACTTTTCCTATGGTTTCAGAGACATTGATTTTTTCCCATGAAGAGGTGAAGTGGGCGGTTGGATATCTGGATTTATAGGTTTTGTTCTCTTCGTAGCTCACGCTGCATAACACCTTTTGTATCTAAAACAATGAACGCATGATTACAAAAAAAGAAAAAAAAAAGAACCCACAAAGAGATAGGATCTCCACGGAACCATCTAAGTAATAGAACACTTGGATACAGGAGCACGGGCTAAGCCCTTTGACAGTGACCTTCCCGTGGTGCAAGATGTGCAATCCTACTACTCTACTTCTTACCGGAACCTTTATGGCTTGAACGCAAGCACCTAGTCCTTTCTCGATTGGACTTTGTACCTACCAGTCTTATAACGTTAAGACTTTCCTCAAACGAGACAATAATGATAGTCAACGATATCAGTACGCACTAAGATTAGTCGTTCCCCATTTAAACGAAACACCTATGGGAATGTGTTCATTACAGCCTCCTGACTTCCCAGATATGACTTTATACATCTCACTAGCCATGTACTACAACCCAACCGTGGCTGTTCTAATTACAACTACAATTCCCTCTTAATACCTGCTCTCCCCTATTCTTCTCACCTTATACATCAATAGGAGTTTCATAATCTTTGCCCCAATACCCCGTAGGCCTCATAAGATATGTGGGTCAAATATGAATTGTTGCTGATCGATGTCCTACAGAAGGTATTTTAGGAGGGATAGGATGCAATTTTGCAGGAGACATCAGAATGGCTGGTAGATGGTATGTCCACAAGAGTAAAGGTCATCATAGCGATCAATGGAAATTATACTAAGTGGTAGAACAATTGATTTGCAGTGATCGGACATTACTGTTAGGTGGTAGCTTCAGCGTGAGGTATTCCGACAGCTAGGACCTGAATCGATTTTATATCGGAGAACTCGTTAAGATGACACGAGTAATGTAGGCTAGATAAAATGGTATACTTCACTATAGATCATCGAAGTATTGGTAACAATAAGATAAAACTTATTATATTGATAAGATCTCTTCTCTGTGCTTGTTGTTTTTTATCTACTCCCGGCTCTTGCCCGCCTCTTATACCCTTTCCCCGGGTACATCTATCTATCATACTAGCGAAGTAGCTTTTCCAACTTCTCCTAGTTTCCGTGAATGTGCGAACACCGTTTAACCCTGAGTTCTCGCACACCACTGTGGCTTTAATCATTTCCCAAGTAATTGCGTCCAATTACTGGTTCACGATTCTTATACCATATGAACTTGGTCTGTATATGCAGCCTGGCTCGCTATCATACCAGTAGTTCCTTCCGGTCATGTTGTGATCAACATTTCTCATGCCGGATAATGATATGCTTATGTCTTACATATCAGACTACATATGTCGGTCGGCTTAACTTTGAAGCGCCATAACTTCTTATCCAACTGTTCGCACCTTGCTGTTCAACTTCTTACTGATAGAGAAATATTTCTTCTATAGTAATCGGCGAAAACCCCTCGGTCGCATGGCTCATGCGCTTGGGTAGAGAATGACAACGATCCGGTGTGTAGTTGTAATAACTATCACGGGGGTGTGAGTCGAACACGTGACCTTCTGAAAGAAGTCACGTGTTATTCCGACTGCACTAGTTCATGCGTCAAGGGAGGGTAACTTTACCCTGTGAATCCTTACGGGGAGTTCGTGCGCCTAACACGAGCTCCCCTCTTCGAAGTGTTCATCCCGAATACTCTATGTGTATTATACAATCTATCTTCTATCTCGGGCTCCACATAGTAGGGGTAAAAACCACCAGCGTTTACTTGTCCACTGATGGAAAACGGTTCTTATGTTACTCGACCTCTCTCGGGCCCGGCATCTCCGGGTTTTCTCTATGAAACCTGTCCACCTCTTCCTGCGCGTTCTGCATACCTTCCGGCGGCTCCCAAGTATTTTCGTCCTCCGCGCAGCCTTTCCATTTTACAAAATACAGAAGCTCTTTGATCGGCTTATTCCTTCCTCGAACCTTTCGCGTGTAGGAAATGATCTCACTCTTCACAATCCTTTCTACCTCCCACTCTAAATCCCCCTCGATCTCTTCAGGGTGACTGGGGGGTTGTTCGCGATTTGGTCGGTTCGAGGATCGGTAGGGTTCTAACAGCGAAATGTGAAACACGGGATCAATTTTCCACCTCGGCGATATTTCCAACTTGGATGCCCGACTTCCCTTCTTCTTTAAGACTTCGAACGGGCCATACAGCTTAGGACTTAGCTTCTTTGATAGTCTTTTGGTACGTATGTTCTTTGCATTCAACATCACCAGGTCACCGACCTCGATGCTGCGCTGTTCCGTCGCTTTTCGGTGATAATATTTCTTCATCGATTCCCGTGTATTCTCTAAGGTTTGTTTTGCCTGTTGATGTATGTCTTGCATCCAGTGAGCATACATTGTCGCCCCAGGGTTATGAGCTTCTCTTCCGTTCATCCACTCCGTTTGGGGGGGAAAACCGTAGTTGGCGAAGAATGGGGTCATTTTATGTGCATGGGTTGCTGAGTTGTTGTAGGCGTGTTCGGCCAACGGCACTAGTTAGTACCAGTTGTTCTGATCGTAGTTGACAAATATCCGTAAGTAACCTTCCAGCACTTGGTTGGTTCTTTCAGTTTGTCCGTCAGTCTGAGCGTGATACGCTGTTGACATGCGCCGTTCAACTCCTAGCATGGTGCACAATGATTCCCAGAATTCGCTGGAAAACTTCGCGTCCATGTCCGATATAATTTCTGTCGGCAATCCGTGCAGTTTCCAAACTTCCTGAAAGAAGGTATCCGCAACGTCCTTTGCCGTCGCATTTTCGTGGAGGCCGATGAAGTGGCCCATTTTTGTGAACCGGTCTACGACTACAATTATCTGGGTTTTACCCTGCGATTCCGGTAGCTGTGTGATGAAGTCCGTTGATATGGAGGACCAGGCAGCTTAGGGTACCTCTACGGGTTGAAGTAATCCATACTTAGCATGCCGTGGGGATTTACGGTGTTGACATTCGTCGCAGGATCCTACATAATCCCTGATCCCATCTGCGAGTCCTTTCCAGTAAAGGTCCCTTGTTACTATCTCAATCGTCTTTTCCTGTCCCAAGTGTCCAGCTACTAATGAGTCGTGACAGCCTTGGGCTATCTCGGTTTGAAGGCCTTCGTTCTTGGGGATGTACAAACGATTTTGGTAATATAGTAACCAGTCCTTTTCTATCCATTCCTCTGGCATCTTTTTTCCGCCTTCTCTTAACATAACCAGTTCACTGCCTCGGTTCTGCCACTTGTCATCCTCCTTTCCAGCAATTCTAATCTTGTCTAGAAATGCATGGTTCATTGTTCGCGTGAGGGCTGCATTGACGTGAGTGCTTGATAACATTTCTCTTTCTTTCATTAACCGAGGGTGATAGCCGATATCAGCTGTGCTAAAGAATTCGTTTTCGCTTCTGTTCTTGTGAAGGAAACATATTTTGACTTCTTCTTCTTTAGCCGTGATGGATGGCTTAGGGTTTAAATCGCTTGACCCAAAACCCATTTTTCCTCTCTCGGTTACTCCTATATTGTCTACTTCCATGGTGTCAGCATTGGCAATTTTCTCTATTATGAGTTGCGCTATCCGATCTCCTGCCGTAAACAGGCAGTCGGCTTCGCCATGATTTCGCAGTATGACCTTAACTTCTCCGGTGTAATCCGCATCTATTACACCACCGCCCACTGCTATTCCCATCTTGCTAGCTATACCACTTCTCACAGCTAGCCTTCCATAGGTACCCTCCGGCAATCCTATCGCAATACCCGTCTCCACCATTGTCTGTCCTTTTGCTGGTACCAGGCCGTCTGTCATGGCGTAAATGTCATGACCGGCCGCAAACCGTGATCCTTCTGTCGGGGCTATAGCCTTGTCCGAAAGCTTCATAATCCTGAGATTTCCAGATTCGTGTGTTTCTGGGATGAGAGGTGTCTCCGCGCTTCGTTTTTGATGAATTACCGAAATTTGAAAATGTTCAGATTTCAAAATTGACTGTTCACTGTGACGAGCTCCCGCCTCAGGACGGTACTCCGGCCGTCTACTCAATGCGTTGGGCTTCCCGCCACGGCTTCCCGGACGGTAGCCTATTTTGAAGGTATAGTTGGTCAACTCCTGTGGCCATCGAATTTGCCGTTGGTTCCAGACTTTTTTGGTCAAAAGGACTGTAGGTTTTGGTGGTCGGTATACACCGTCACGGGCTCTTTTTCTCCCCAGAGGTATCTTTTCCATTCTTTAAACGCTTCCCTGAATGCGAGTAATTCTTTGTCAGGGATCTCGTAATTGCTTTCAGAGCTGTTTAGTTTTCGAGAATGGAAAGCTACTGGGTGAAGCCGTCTCTCCTGGTATTGAGATAGTACACATCCGAGCGCAAAGTCGCTTGTGTCTGTTTCAACGACCGTTTTTCTCTCTGGGTAAAAATGCGTTATAATTGGTGCCGTTGTAAACCTCTTTTTCAACTCCTCAAACGCCTCTTCCTGCTCTCTTCCCCAGTGAAAATCCTTTTGGTTTCCCTTCAACGTCTCGGTTATTGGCTTGCATACCTTTGAGAAATCTTTGATGAATCGTCGGTAAAAGTTTGCGAATCCAATGAAAATTTGTACTTCATTAACCGATCCCTGGTGTGCCCAGTTTTGAACGCTTTTCACTTTTCTATCACTCATGGTGACTCCGCTTGTCTTGACAATGAATCCTAGGAATTTGACCTCAACTTGGTCGAATACCGACTTCTTTAATGAGACAGCTAAGTCGTGCTGTTCGAGCCGGTCAAGGACTTTTTGGACTAGTCTGATATGGTCGTCCATATTTTCGGAGTATATTAGAATGTCGTCTAGATACACGACTACTTGGTGGTCCAAGAATTCCCTTAGGATTTTATTCATCATTGACTGAAATTTCGCGGGAGCGTTAACGAGCCCAAAGGGCATGACCTTGTATTCGTACTCTCGGTATCGTATTATCGAAAGGCTGTTTTGTGTTCGTCGCCCTTTCTCATTCGAATAAGATGATATCCATCTTTTTGGTCAAGCTTCGTAAACACTTTTGCTCCTGCCACACGGTCTTGGAGTTCATCCATAAGCAGTAGGGGGTATTTATTCAGGATCGTCAACTTGTTGAGGTTCCTATAGTCTACGCATAGCCGTAGACTTCCATCTGGTTTTGGAACGAAAAGGATTAGAGTACCGTAAGGGGATTCGCTATCTGCACTTTTTCCTTCTGCCATCATTTTCTTAAGGTACTTATCCAGCTCGTTCAACTGGTGTGCCGACATTGGGTAAATTGGGCCCCATGGGGGTTCGGCCCCTTCCTTAAGGTTGATGGCATGGTCGAAAGTTCCTCGAGGTGCCAACATCTTCGCTTTTTTCTCTTCAAAAAGCTCCTTATACTGCCAATTTGTGTTTGGCAGCGTTTCCAACTGTACTCCCCCTTCTTCCTCTCGTTCTATTCGTCCCACATACAGTGCTCCCTCATTGTAAGCCACAGTTTCGTCTCATTCAAACATATCCGCCACCGCTTCATCTTCTATATGAGCGAGGCATTTTGGTTCTTCAAGGACCCATTTGGGTGGGTCTACGATATTTTTAAGGGGGTGCTCGTCATGCCACAACCCAAAGTGTATGATTAAATCATATCTTCCTGCGTTCGCGATTTTGCAGGATATCATACTTCGGTAGCCGTTGGCAACGATTTCCAGGAGAATGGGATGGGTATAGAATGTTTCTCCAGTAGGCGAGGTTTCGCCATCGAAGGTTGTGATCTTTAACCGTGAATCCCTAGCCTCGGTTGGGATTTCGAGCTGTCGTGCGCGGTCTTGGTTCATGAGAAAGATATTTGAACCGGAGTCTAAGAGTACACTTATCGCATGTTTTCGTTCTTTTAATTCAATAAATGCCTTCCCTTCTGGGCAGGCGCAATGCTTTGGTTTTTTAACGGGCCTAGAGCTTTCGCTTGGTTCTTGATGAAGTCTATTCATCGCGTCGATTACAAGTAGCGTGGGGGTTTGTTACCCCGCCTGCGCAGTTTCGGTACTTCAAGCCTCCTCAGACAAACCTTTTATCATAAGTGTCTATTATTTGAATATCGGGCAGCCCACTACTAGCGGTCTTTACCTCCTGCCGAGGAGTTCCCATATCACAGGAGTGGTGGTTCACTAGAGTACCCCTCGAGTTTGCGACTAAGGTGCGCGGCACTTTATTGTCGACGTAGACCTCATATGAGGCTGTCCCCTGTGACGAATCCACCGGACATTTGCCTTCGAGTTTGGTCTCACTCCTGAGACTCTCTCCGACATCATTCGTCAGGGATGAACTTTGTGCACAATAGAGGTGCCCCCAGCTTCTATTTGCCCAGCCATTTTACCCGGAGAGAAAGTCAGTTTACCCTGGATTTCCACTCCCCTTCGCGTGTAGTGCAACTCAACTCCCGTTCTGATGAATGATTGTCTTCTCTTTCCCTTTTAGTCTCATCGACCGCTTTCTTCACTTGTAAGTTTTTATGGCTTCCGTGGTAAGCACGGACTACCCACTTTTTTTTTTGGATGTAAAATGGCAACCACTATCCTTTGGTCCTTCAGCCTTCCGTTGGGATATCGTCACCGACTATGCCGCAGGTCTTTCAATTCGAGGCAGCAATCTCACTACCCGAACACCGTTGTTGTCGGTACCTGGATGACTTTTTATAAAATGTCGTCATCTTCAAAGGCCCAAGCCGGGGGCCTTTGCACTGCTCGCTTGGCGTTTTCTCCCTGTCCATCAACGGCCACATTGGCTACGTGGGGCCTTCCTTTTGGCGCGAATGCGGACTGTCGTTTGGGCTTCGATTGCTCTCGATATATAGCCGATACTTGTATCGGTTTTCGACAGTATTTCCAAGTATGGTTTTTCATTCCGCATTGCGTGGATTCGTTGTCAGATTTCCGTTCATTGACAACCTTTTGATCGACGCCCTGGTGAGCCTCTGCCCACACCTTGTTTCTAACCTCCCCCGCCGGTGCCACCGACCCTTCCTTTGTCACCTGTCTCTCCCCAGCCTTCTTTTTTTGGTAGTCCGCCTTCTTCTTAGCCGTGTACTGCATTTTTACGTGCTTTGCGGTGACCATCTGCTTCGAATCTTCGCATTTCCATTTCTCGCCCCTAGCCGTGCCAGAGGGACCGCCTCCTCGAACATCTTTTCTTTCCTTGAAATCTTCTGCGCAGGTTACAGTCCTGACTGCTTCCAACCATTCCCCATCGTCGACATATTCTCTGTGTGAGAGCTGTCGTAATGCTTCTACGGGAAGTTCGTCTTCAATCATTTTCCTCCAGGCTATCCTGGTGACTCTTGCATGGATATTCAGATTTTCCATCTCCATCAAGAATTTGGCGACATCACTGCGATATTTGACCGATCCCATTTCTCTTAGGGATTTTTCTGCTTCATGGGTGGGACAGAAGCGTCGCAGGGCTTGTTCTGCAAAGACATGCCAGAACTCGTATCCATCTTGTGTCGTATAACCTATTTCCCCGGTCCTTTGTCGTCGGTAGGTTAACGCAAGCGGTGCGACATCTTTCCCATCCATTCGGCTTATGGCGTATCGGATTCGTTGTGCCTCATTATCCCATTGCCAACTGTTTCGACCAAAATAATCCGTACATGTTATTAGCCACATACGTATATCTTGGTGTTTCTCGTTGCGAAACATGGCAGGGGGTTCCGCTGGGACTCTCGTGCGTTGTCCCAAGGCATTGGCCATGACCTGTGAGAACAGGTTAAACTGTTCATCTTTTTCGGCATCATAGTTGTCTTCTTCTGGCTGGGGTGCGGGTCTCTCCTGCCCTCTTCCTTTCCTATTCTCATCTGGCTTCCTTCCAGATCCTTCCTCGTCATCATCGGGGTCTCCTCCCCCTCTGCCGCCTGGAGCTCCTGCCACTCCGTGTCGTGGTAGTGGTGGTGGTCTTGCTCCACCCGCCCCTGAAGCTTCTAGTATCGGATCTGACACTTTCCCCTTTCCCTTGACCTGTCCCATCAACTGTTCCACCCGAGCTTAAGCACCGCGATCTCACCATCTTGGGCTTCTCGAGACTCCTGGTGGTGTCATAGCTCATCTCTCACAAGATTAATACTTGTCCCGTGATTTGCCAGCTCCCATGTGTATTGCTCGTTTATCCGAACGATTTCCTGATCCCGGAGTAGGTCCTAATGCATGGACTGATCGCCAGTCCCTTCCACGGCTTCGTGGAGATAGGAGGTGACAGCCTCGGGTCTGGCTTGTCTTTCATCTGTCTCGCACAGTCGTTCCGCGACCTGGGTTGCGAAACCTTCCTGGACCTTTTGCGACTGCAACTCCAAAAGTCGTACTTGTTCATCTATTCGGGCGAGTTCTCGACTGACTATCTGGACCCAGGATTTCAACTGATTTTTGATGGTTACCAGGTCTTGAGCCATTAATAAGATGTTGGTCGGGAGGGAGCTGAACGCAAGATGTTGTCTATCTTGACTAACGGTAAGTTTTGGGTCAAATCGGGCAAGGATCAGCTCTAATCTTCGGATCTGACCGGCTATGAGGGATTTGGTAGGTTCGGGAGTGCGGCGACCATGTCTAGGAGCCTTCCCGAATTTCGTGAGTAAGCCTAGCCCGCTAGGGGATCGAGGCGCCTGGTCCGCTGAATGCGACCGGGCTACATCAGCAAAAACGGATCTTGCGTCTGATCCGCCGGCGTTGCGTCCTGACGCAAGCGCCGGATATTCTGCGTCCCGTGCGTCCCGTGCGTCCTGACGCAACGTCGCAACGTTTCTTACGTCCTG